>Ga0209536_100004637_pt1 | contig 21687 bp, 11 predicted proteins | sample DeeMarSeWOR28_12_FD_187461 | JGI IMG/M metagenome (GOLD analysis project Ga0209536, IMG submission 187461) | Marine sediment microbial communities from White Oak River estuary, North Carolina - WOR-2-8_12 (SPAdes) (version 2) | ecosystem: Environmental > Aquatic > Marine > Intertidal zone >... | reverse complement strand
CCCAAGGGCGCTTTCTACGTATTCCCCAACATCGGTGGCGTGTGTCAGTCGATGGGTGCGGTTGCCGCGTACGAGAAGCTGCCGGCTGACGTTCGCGAACATACCAGTCCAGCCACCTTGTTCCAGATGTTCCTTCTGTTCGAGTACCATGTTGCGACAATGGACCGGCGGTCGTTCGGAAAGATCGGGGCCGACGGCAAGCACTTTCTGAGGCTTTCTATTGCCACTGGTATCGATGACCTCAGAGAGGCGGTGAAGCGCATCGCCGAGGCATCGCAAGATCGTGCTGGATTCGCAGCGTATGTCGAGAGTGGCAAACCGTTGTACTGAACACAATAACTCGAACGGACCCGGTGGATGGGGTTCCTAGGCAGTGGTGCGATGGATCTGCCGGGTTCAACGGAAGCAGGCAAAGCAAAGGAAAGGAACAGCCAATGGCTTTTACACTCGGACCGCGGCGGGCGATATACCTCGACATCTCCGAGGAGTTACACAACGGTGACGACCCCCTGTCAGCCGACGAGCTGACCGTCTTCGAGCAATTCGACCTCATCTATCGCACACTGTGCGCGGTTCTATACAACTATGTGCCGACATCGGGACATCCCGGCGGCTCGATCTCCTCGGGTCGCTTCGTGAGCGGCATCCTGTACGACGCGATGGACTACGATTTCTCCGACCCGGATCGGCAAGACGCAGACATCATATCCTATGCTGCCGGTCACAAGGCTCTGGGGCTCTACGCCATGTGGGCCTTGAGAAACGAGGTGGTACGCATCAGCGCACCGCACCTCCTCCCTGAGGACGTGCGTCTCCAATTGCGGCTCGAGGACCTGCTCGGCTTTCGCAGGAATCCCACGACCGACACTCCGCTATTCCAGCGATTCGGCGTGAAGCCGCTCGATGGGCACCCCACACCGGCAACACCATTCCTGCGCCTCTCGACCGGTGCTTCCGGCGTAGGGGTGGCCAGCTCGCTGGGACTCGCTTTCGGTGCCCGAGACTACTACGGGGACAGTGCACCGCGTGTTCATGTGGTCGAGGGTGAGGGAGGTCTGACACCGGGACGGGTGTATGAAGCTCTCGCAGCCACGGGTACCGCGTCGATCGACAACGCGATTCTCCATATTGATTGGAACCAAGCTTCGATCGATTCCAATCACGTGTGCCGCGAAGACGGGAAACCGGGGGACTACGTCCAGTGGAACCCACAGGAGTTGGCCTACCTCCACGACTGGAACGTGATCTTCGTGCCTGACGGCACGGACTTCCAGCAGATAGTCGCTGCGCAGCGCAGGACTGTCGATCTGCCCAACAGTCAGCCAACGGCAATTGTTTACCGCACCACCAAGGGATGGCAATACGGGATCGAAGGCCGGGCCTCACACGGCGCGGGTCACCCGCTCTGCGGCGCCGGCTTCTATGAAGCCATCGTGCCGTTCACTGACCGGGTCAGCACGGATCTGCCGCGGTGTGAAGGGCGTGCCCAACGTTGCGAGGGAGCCAACCGGGAGATCGTCGAAGAGTGTTTCTGGGAGGCGCTGCAGATCATCCGGAACAGCCTCGAAAACAGCCCATCGGTCACAGACGCCATGGCCCAGCGGCTGGTAGCAGCCCGTGACCGGCTCGATACCGCAGCCCGGAGACCGCGCGCCAACGCACCTGATATCGCTGCGTTGTACGCGGCCGTGGAGAAATCAGGGGATCAGACACCGGAGGAGTTGATCTTGGAAGCCGGATCCGAGACAACTCTGCGCGGCGCACTCGGCGAAGCGCTTGGCGTCCTCAACAGAGCCTCCAACGGCGCTATCCTGGCGGCTGCTGCCGATCTGCTCGGATCGACCAGCATCAATGCCGCCGCCAAAGGATTCCCTGACGGCTACTATAACGCCAGCACCAATCCCGACGCGCGGCTCTTGTCGATGGGCGGTATCTGCGAAGACGCGATGAGCGGCGTTTTGGCTGGCCTGTCTACCTACGGCCGCCACATCGGCGCCGGCTCATCGTACGGTGCATTCATCGCGGCGCTGGGCCACATCGCCTCGCGCCTGCACGGGATCGGCAGCCAGTCACGTCAGGAGATCAAGCAAGAAGCCTTCAAGCCCTACCTACTCGTCTGTGCCCACGCGGGGCTGAAGACCGGCGAAGACGGACCGACCCACGCCGACCCGCAGCCCCTGCAACTGCTGCAGGAGAACTTCCCGCCGCGGATTGCCATTACGCTTACCCCGTGGGATCCGCAGGAGATGTGGCCGCTGTTGACGGCGGCACTGGCCCGCCGACCTGCCGTCATTGCTCCGTTCGTGACGCGGCCGTCCGAGACGGTTCTCGACCGCGAGGTCATGGGGCTCGCACCAGCAAGCCGGGCCGCAAGCGGCGTTTACGCTCTCCGCAAGGCCACCGGCACGAGCGACGGAACCATAGTACTCCAGGGCAGCGCAGTCACCTACGACTTCGTGGAGATCGCGCTGCCGCTGCTCGAGCTGGCGGGTGTGGATCTCGACGTCTACTATGTCGCCAGCGCAGAACTGTTCGATCTGCTCGCACCCGCCGAGCGGAGACGTATCTATCCCGACAGGATCGCCCAGCATGCAATGGGAATAACGGGATTCACTCTACCCACGATGTATAAGTGGATCCGATCCGAGGCGGGCCTTGCAAGAACACTCCATCCGTTCCAGAAGGGGCGGTTTCTCGGAAGCGGCCCGGGTGAAATGGTGCTGAGGGAGGCCGGTCTCGACGGAGAAAGCCAGTTCACCGCAATCATGGAGTACGTCGACGCGCGGCGATCCGGTCGACTTGCCTCGGTGCATTAGGTTGGGCGAGGCTCGCCTCCGTGGCGCAGGTTGCTCGGGCGAGTCCGGTAATGATAGCTGATAGGTCGCAGCGGCTGGAGTCACCGTCCGCTAACGCGGCAGCCACCGACTCCGGAGCAACACACCGTGCCCGGTGTTGCCGTCTACGAGGACTTCGGCCGCTTCCTCCAGCCGGATGTGTCGGATTACGCCGTCCAATTCTTCCATGACGGTGGGTTGCGCCATCAGCCATTCCCAGTCCACCCGTCCGTTATCGCGTCTCTCCCTCACGGTCAGATAGGCTACTCCGAAGACCGTGAGGTTGTGGAAGAAGTGTGAGCCATACGAGGGGTCCACATCGGCATCCGCAAAATCGGTTTCAACGATTGCCCGCGTTGCCGATATCTGCGGCCAAGTGACCGGAATCCCGTACCATGCGTCCTGCGTTCCCCAACGCCCCGGCCCGATCAAGATGTGGTGCCGTCCCTCCTGCGACAGCGTGCGGTTGATCTCCTCGATGATGCTGGCCGCCCGCTGCGCGGTAGTCCGGTCGAACCTGTCAGAGTCGACTACGATCAGATCTGTCACCTCCATGCGGCGGCTGCATCCAAGCGCATCCTCCGAACACACGAAGGCATCTCGCGTCACGGCTTCATCGAGTGCCACATCCAACACGCCCTGCTCGACGACAACAGGTCGTATCTGCAGCAGGTGAAAGACCGGCGGCTCGCCGCGCCCGTCATCGAAATCCATTGCGAACTCCAGTTCGACCGGACACTCCATCGCGTCCTGTGCCAGATCTAAGATGCGGCATAGGATCTCGGGTAGCGGGAATGCGCTGTCTTTCAGCATCGGCGCGAACGTGATGATGGGCACTCCACCGCGCTGCACACCCGTGGTGATCCTGTCGTCCGCCCGCATGTAGGTCGAGGCAATCAACTTGGCGGCACCTTGCTCGACCGCCTCGCCCGCCTCACGCCGGAGCAAGTTGAAGTCCGCGGGCAGGCCGGCGATCATGTCGTCGCGCGCCATGTCCAACGCATAGAAGTGACGTTGTGCCGTGCGCAGTGTGTCTTTGACACTGGAGAACTGTGGGACGGTCTGGGGATAACGGGGGCAGAACCGCAGAGCTTCGAAACCTCCCACGATCGACTTGCCGAGACCGAGTGCGATGTGGGCGACGCCGTCTTCGCGCTTGATGTTACCGAACGGATAGAAGTTGTATGATGACGCCACTCCGGAAAGCGTCGGGTAGAACAGGTCGCCGCGGCGGCTTCCGACCAGTCGCTGTAGCAGGACCGCCATCCGTTCCTCTTCCACCCGGTGCGGTGTATGGCCCAGGTATTCTCGCGCCGCGCTCAGGAAGGTCGAGGCGTATATGAGCTTGATTGCCTCCAACAGCTGGGCCAGGCGAACGTCGAGCGACGGGTGATTATTGGGCAGCATGACAGTCGCGTACACACCCGCAAAGGACTGGTACAGTGAGTCTTCCAGAATACTCGAGGACCGCACCGCTAGAGGCTCAGTACACTTCTGGAGGAATGAGGCCAGTGCGGAACGCCGCTGCCGATTGAATCGGCTCTGTCGGAAGCGACGGAGGATCTCGTCGTCCGGTAGCGAGCTCACTTCCCTGGGTAGCCGCCGCAGGCCGTTCTCCACGAGAAACTCCTCGAACACGTCGCTTGCCAAGACCACCGTCTGCGGTATGTCGATCTCGACGCCCGGGATGTCGATCCGCTCTTCCGAGAGCAGTCGCTGGACGAACGCGAGCCCGCGTCCCTTACCTCCGAGAGAACCGGCCCCGATCTTGGCGAAAGCAACGTACTCGTCGAACTCCTCCCCTCTGAAGTCGACCATCACGTGTCGCTGGATCTGACGCAGGTATGCCGTCATGGTCGTAGTGAGCCACTGTCCCAGCTTTTCGATCGAGTCGAAGTCTTCCACGGTGCGCGGCCGTATCATGGACGCGAGCTCAAACTCGGTTCTCGCTTTGAGCCAGGCCGAGAAATGGTTCCGCTCCGCGTGGAACTTGATCGAATCCTCGGGAACCTCCTGGAGAGCCCGGATCATCCCACGCAGGTCGCTCGCTCGCGAGATCTCGCGACCGTCGGCATGTCTGAATACGAAATCCCCGAAACCGAACTGCTCGATGATGAACTGCCTCAGCTCATCGAGCATGTGAGGCGATCTCTTGTAGAGGAAACTGGTGGCGACCTCGAGACTGGCATCACGGTGCGACTTGTCCGCTGACTGTAGCAGGATCGGCATGTCGGGAACCTGTTCCCGCACCCGACGGGCAAGTTCGATACCCGCATCCTCGGTCATTACACCGTTGCGCGGGAAACCGACGTCCGAAATCACTCCTAGTACATTGCCGCGATATCGCTCGAACAACTTCAATGCTTCTTCGTAGTCTTGGGCCAACAGGATCTTGGGTCGGGCACGGATACGAAGCAGACGGTGGGATAGGTTCAAACCCTCGGCCATGAGACGACCGGTTTGGAGCGTGACCGCGGTGTAGATGTGGTGCAGGTATGTGGAGTAGTAACGTACCTCGTCCTCCACCAGGATGATTGCCTGCACACCGCCCTCTAACACGTCGTGGTCGGCATTCCTCTGGTCCTCCACTTGCTTGATCATGGCGAGGAGCGACTTCACGTCACCCTGCCAGAGAAACAGGAAATCGACGTCACCGGAGCGTCTGAGTCCGTCGAGATCGGGCAAGTTCCAAGCGTGTGCTGCCAGGACGCAGACCGACAGATTCGGGTCGATACTCTTCACCTGATGCGCGAACTGGCCAGCCTCCATATCGTGAAGCCGCGGGCTGACCACGACCATGTCAAAACCGCGCTCATCTTCTCTTATGAGCCGCAAGGCCTCGGCTCCGGTGGTGGCGGGAGAGAAATGCGGTGTGTAGCGCAAATTGAGAGCGAGGCTACGGTACTCCTCGAGGAGTAACTCGGTGAGTTGCCCATCCTCTTCGAGCACGAACGTGTCGTATTGGGACGCAACCAGCAAGATCTCTTGCACCCTGAACTCCATCAGATCCTTGAACTCCTGGGTGCGCATCCCGTAACGCGTGGTTAGTCCTAGCTCGTCGATCATGGTTCTCCCGAGTGTATTGACGCGGCCTCCTGCCGCGCTTGTCAGCTGAGTCTCTTCGTATCTAGCATCTCGCCCTCACCAACGCCACCCGTCATGCCGGTTCTTCCGGCACAATGCCCCGCAGCTCACAGCAGAACTGCGGGGCATTCTCATGCTCCCTCATCTACCCCCGTGGATTCTCCTAACTCCGTGGCGGCAGGACGACGCTGTGCCGTCAGCCCTCGGACTGCGGCTTGTCACTCCCGAAGGTACCCATGCGCTCGACTACCAGCGTCCGCGTAAAGGTCTTCTTGCCAGCTTTGAGGGTCACGGTGTAGGTCCCCGGCTCCATGAGAGGTGCTTGGCCCCCACCCCCCCTGAATCGCCGCATCAGCGATCGGGTGCTCTGTCCCGGCATGATCAGCTCACCTACCTCGCGCATCTGGCTGAAACCGCCGAAACCACCGCGGCCCCCGCCCGTCTGCTCCGCCGGCCGCTCCTGGAACTCCTCCGGGTCCCGGCTCTGCGCGCCGCCTCCGCCTCCGAACGCGCGCATCAGCGCCTGCGTGCTGGTCTCACCCGTGAACGTGCCCGTCAGACGGCGCACCATGGTCGAATCCCAGCCGGCCTCCACCAGCGAATCGGCCACCACCCTGGCACGCGCGGCAATCTGCTCACGCTCATGCTTTTCGTAGGGCGACGGCTCCGAAGCTTCGGGTTGCGGCCCTCTATAGTTCCACTGCACCTTGTGAATACCGGGCTCTGCCGGCCCCTGGATCGTGTTCACGACCTCGCCTGCGGCGTCCGTGACCGTGATCTCCACCTGCGGACCGCGCGCGGTACCCTGCCTTGCTCCTGTCGCACCCTGTGCCATGGCAGGGCGCTGGGCGCCCGGCTGTGCTTGCTGCCGCTCACCCCCCGGCTCCGGCTGGCTCTCCTCGAACGCGGCCTGCAGCTCCGCAGCAAGCTCGGCCCCGATGTAGTAGCTGATCTCTGCAGTCGAGCCTGGGGTGGGACGCGAGAACCAAGCCTGTGCGTAGAACTCGCCGCCCCGCGGCGGCGTGCCGAACTGGTACGCCGGCCGGGGCTCGAACAACGCGGCGCCGTCCGCGATCACTTGCTCGGTGAGGTCCTGTAGTGGCGCGATGTCGACGACCCAGATGGAGCGCCCGTGCGTGCCGGCGATGAGCTCCCGATCGCGTGGGTGAATCGCGAGATCGTGCACGGGGACCGCCGGCAACCCCTCCATGAATCGCTGCCACGAAACACCGCGGTTGGTGGAGACATAAACCCCAACATCCGTTCCCACGAACAAGAGATTCTCGTTGCGTGGGTCCTCGCGGATCACGTGCACGAAGTCCACAGACCCTGTTGGTAGGTTCGAGGTTATTGACCGGAAGCTACGGCCGCCGTCCTCAGTCGCGTAAACGTACGGGGTGAAATCATTGGTCCGGTGATTGTCGAACGTCACATAGAACCGGTCGGCATCGAAATGTGAAGGCTCAATGCGACTCACGTAGGTGTTAGCTGGTACGCCGTCGAACCGGTCGGTCAGCTCGGTCCACTCGCCGCCGTCGTCACGTGTGATCCAGACGCGTCCGTCGTCGGTACCGGCGAAGATCACACCCTGCCGCAGCGGCGACTCGGCCAGGGAGACGATGGTCGCATAGGTCTCGGCTCCCGTAACGTCAGGCGTAATGCCGCCGGTTGTCTCGGTACTGATCTTCACCTTCTCCGGATCGTTATAGCTGAGGTCCGGCGAGATCGGCTTCAGACCATCGCCCCAGTCGGTGCTCTTGACCACCATGTTGCCGGCGGCGTAGAAGTGGCTGCGATCGTGGACGGACTGGAAAAACGGCGTGTTCCAATTCCAGCGCATGTCATTCGCCGCCGAGTCGGCCGACGCACGCTCCCTGAGCGCCTGAATGCGCGGATCGCTCTCGTCGACTCCCTCGCTCATGAGTGTCACTATGGTGTCTTGGTACGGCAACCACACACTGCGCCAGTCGGGCTTCTCCAAGGACGAGCTCTCACCCGTCGCCAGGTTGTTACGGCGCATGTTCCCGCCCTGCGACTCCGACCAAACGGTGGTGGGATCTACCGGATCCTGCGCCGACACGAAGCCGTCGCCGCCGCTGATAGTGAACCAGTGGTAGTTGTTGATCTGACCGTCAGCGACCCGGCTGGGGCCGCACCACGTGTAGTTGTCCTGGAGCCCACCACAGATCCGGTAGGGAACCTCCATGTTGTAGCTCACATCATAGAACTGCCCGAGAGGGAACGTGTTGAGGTACTGCCAATTCCCGCCCCTGTCGAAGGTGATGGCCACGCCGCCGTCGTTGCCATTCACCATCCGCTCGGGATCGTTGGGATCGATCCACAGCGCGTGATCGTCGGTGTGCACGCCGACGGCCGTCGATCCGACCGTCTTGCCACCATCGTCTGAAAACTGCAGCGGAGTTGACGAGAAGTAGACGCGGTCGGGATCCAGTGGATCAACGGCCACCCCAGAGTAATAGAACGGCCTGGAATTGATATCGTTGACCTTCTCCCAGTTCTTTCCCCCATCCGCCGAACGGTACAGTCCGTTGCCGCCGGAGCCGTCCTCTTCCTCTTCTGCCTCGACCATCGTGTACATGACGTCCGGGTTGCTCTGGCTAATTGCGATCCCGATCCGGCCTTTCATCGCCGTCGGAAAGCCGTTGCCCACCACCTCGGTCCAGGAGTCTCCGCCGTCTGTGGTCTTCCACAAGGCGCTACCGGGCCCGCCGCTGTTCAGAAACCACGGACCGCGCACGCGTTCCCAGCTAGCTGCGAACAGCACGTTGGGCTCATCGGGATGTATCGCAACGTCGACGAATCCCGCCTTGTCACTGATGAACTTCACTAACTCCCAGGTCTCACCCCCGTCCACGGTGCGGTAGAGACCGCGTTCGGGGTTGGAATCCCAGATGTGCCCCAGGGCGGCGACGTAGACGATGTCGGGATTGGTCGGGTGCACCACAATGCGGCCGATGACCTGGGTCTCGGTCAGCCCCTTCGCCTCCCACGTCATGCCCCCGTCGGTCGACTTGAAGATCCCTCCTCCGGGTGAGATCGAGTTACGGGAGTCCTCTTCACCGGTGCCGGCCCAAATCTGATTCGGATCGCTGGGAGCGATTGCCAGGTCACCCATCGAGACTACGCGGTCGTGGGTCCAGATCGGTCGAAACGTCGTCCCGTTGTTGGTGGTCTTCCAGATCCCCCCGCTGGCCGCGGCGACATAGAAGGTCTTCGAAGGACTGGGAATGCCCTCTACATCTGTTACTCTGCCACCCATGTTAGTGGGGCCGACGGAGCGCCATTTGAAGGCCTCCAATGCCGTCGAGTCCAGTGGCTGGGTGAGCTGGGCGTCCAACCCGGCTGCGCCGAGGGTCAGCGCAGCGGTTAGGAAAATGACGTTCCATCGAGCCATGTCCGTGCCTCTCCTTACAGTTAGTTCGATATCCGATAGCATGATCCAGAGGGTGTGACGTATCCAAGACTACATACGTCTAAGCGGCCCCATCCGCTGAGAATCGGGGCTAGGCCTCCCATGCAAAGTACACACCCACAATTGGGTGGGAAGTAAGCCGCCGCCAGCCGGCCGGCCCAGGCCGCCCGCCTTGAGCCTACCGCATCGCGTTGCGCGCCTCTCCGGATCCCTTTATGGGCTGCTCCCAATGAGACCGAATATCTCACAGAAGTCTCGATGCAGCGCTAGCAGGCACACTGTGCACCACCTTACTGACGCTCCCGCACCTCTATAGCTTAGACGTGCCTGCCCCATGCAGGCACGTTCACAGCTCCCGGCTCGACGAAAACTAGACCTATGAAGACCTTAGTCTCCCTCCTGACATCGTTCATGGGACAGCGCGCTCAGCGCCCCCGTGCTAGGGCTTTTGCATGGTATGTGGTCATGCTGACCTCGGTCGTGCTGCTGTATGGCTGGTTATTCCACGTCATCATGGCCCGAGAAGGCCAAGAACACTCGTGGTTCACGGGGGTCTACTGGGCACTGACCGTGATGAGCACTTTGGGATTCGGTGACATCACGTTCACCAGCGATCTGGGCCGTGCCTTCAGCACTTTCGTGCTGGTCACCGGCGTCGTGTTGTTGCTCATCATTCTCCCGTTCCTGTTCATCCGTCTCGTGTATGCTCCTTGGCTAGAGCAACGCAGCCGGGGCCGATGGAAGGCACTGAGGAGAATCCCCAAGGACGTCCAAGGACACGTGATCATCTGTGCCCACGATCCCATCGCGCTCGGCCTGGTTCGCCGTCTTGGTCTCACTGGGGTGCCAGCCTACCTGGTCGAACCGGATCCTAACAAGGCGCTCCAAATGCACGATGAGGGAGTTCCGGTTATCGCGGGTGAAGTGGATTCGGTCGAAACATACGAGAACGCGAGAGTCGAACACGCGCGACTCGTATTCGCCAACTCCAGCGACACGGTGAACACGAACATCGTGTTGACCGTGCGAGAACGGTCGCCGTCGGTTCCCGTAGTTGCCGTCGCCGATTCCGAGGATTCCGTTGACATCCTGGAACTGGGCGGCGCGAATCACGTACTCACCCTCACTCTGCTCCTGGGAGAGCATCTGGCTCGTCGAGTTACCGCGGGCGCAGTACGCGCCAATATCATCGGGCATTTTCACGATTCGCTTCTGGCCGAGTTTCCGATTAGCAACACGCCTCTGGAAGGACGCACCATCCGGGAATCAGGGTTGCGCGAAGAGCTCGGCGTGAATGTGGTAGGCCTCTGGAGCGAAGGGCGGCTAATACCCGCCAAGCCCGACCTCGAGCTGACATCACTGAGCGTGCCGGTCGTGATCGCCACTGAAGAGCAGGTCGAGACCATCGACGCCATGCTCATCATTCACGAGGCGAACGCCAATCCGGTGATCGTGATTGGCGGAGGCCGAGTGGGACGTGCGGCCACCGTGACGCTGAAGCGGCGAGGTGTCAGCGTGCACGTGGTCGAGCGGAGTCGAGCCTTGGAGGCAGAACTTACCGACATTCCCGACCGGCTCTTCATCGGAGATGCAGCAGACCGCAGAGTGCTCGACGCGGCCGGAGTCCAGGGCGCCCCCTCCATACTGCTCACCACGCACGATGACGCAATGAACGTTTACCTCACGGTCTACTGCCGGCGGCTGAATCCCCACGCGCGGATCCTCACTCGAGTCACCCATGAGCGCAACATCGACGCCATCCGGCGAGCCGGTGCCAACTTTGTACTCAGCTACGCGTCGCTCGGCGTCCAGATTGTGACCTCCATCGTGCACGATAGGGAACTGATGCTTCTCGGAGAGGGAGTCGAGGTGTTCTACATACCGCTTCCTGCTTCCCTGTCGGGCCGGACAATCGCAGAAACTGAGATCGGAGCGCGCACCGGCCTCAACGTGATCGGCACGGAGCGAGATGGGCGAATACGGATGCAACACACGAGCGGTGCTGTCTTGGAGGACGGATCTACGTTGGTGGCCATTGGCGGACCGGAGCAGCGACGCGCGTTTGGCGAGTTGTATGAATGACCGCAGGATGGGCCGACGCGGACCGGTGCCGTCTCGTGCGTCACAAATCGATCTCGCATTGAAATACCCACCCCGGTGTTTCCGCCGTCAATCGGGGCCGGCATCGCAGCAGGACTCCGTGGAGCGCAGTGAACACGCTACCCCACCCCGTGGCTTCCCGTGGCCTTCTTCGCATAGTTGCTGACCATGCTCACCATCGCCATCAGCCCCATGCTCTTTCCCATCGAGAGCTCCCGGCCGAAGATCTCGTAGACCACATCGCTGGGCACCGCCGCAACCTGCTCCACTGGTTGGTTAGAGAGGGTGTCATCAAGGATCACCGCCAGGGCCATGGCCGATATGCCCTGCGGATTCTCCACCGTGAAGTGGAACTTCAATGTACCGTCCGCCAGTTCCTCGGCGAACGCGTACACCTGCGATTCACACGCAGGCACCTTGAAGAGCTCATCGTACGGTCGTGTGGCAATGGCTTCGGATGCCGGCTTGTAACGACGAGCCGTATCGACCAGGAACTGAATGCGTTCCGCACGATCACCCATCGCATCGACCAATCGGACGAGCCTACGGAGCTTTTCGGGAAATTGTGTCATCGCTCGTTGGTGTCGATCCTGAGCTGCGTTGACAGAAGTGGACGCATTCGTGACTGTCTCACGGCGCAATCTAGGGTCTCACGCTCACTTCTCGATCGGCACGTTTACCAGATTGCCCCATTCGGTCCAGCTGCCATCGTAGTTTCGCACGCGCCTGAAACCGAGCAAGTACTTCAGCACGAACCACGTGTGGCTGCTGCGCTCACCGATGCGGCAGTAGGCGATGACATCGTCGTCAGGCTTCAGGCCATGTTCCTTCTGGTAGATCGCGTTGAGCTCGTCGGCCGGCTTGAACGTGCCGTCATCCGGATTGACCGCTCTGGCCCATGGCACGTTGGCGGCTCCCGGAATGTGACCGCCGCGGAGAGCGCCCTCGTTGGGGTAATCCTCCATATGCAGCCTGACGCCGCTGTATTCCTCGGGGCTCCGCACGTCAACCAGGGGCCGCTCAGCCTCCACGTGCTCGCGCACCTGATCGCGGAACGCACGAATGGTCGTGTCGTCACGCACGGGAGGCTCGTAGCTGGTCGCCTCGTATTCGGGAACGTCGGTCGTCATGGGACGTCCTTCCTGTTCCCACTTGAGGCGGCCGCCGTCCATTACCTTCGCGTTTGTATGCCCGAAGAGTTGAAAGATCCAGAACGCATAGCAGGCCCACCAGTTGTTCTTGTCACCGTAGAACACGACCGTGGCGTCTCGCGTGACCCCGATACGGCTCATCAAGGCTGCGAACCCATCCTGCTCGAGGTAGTCACGCACGATCGGATCGTTCAGGTCGCGGGTCCAGTCGACCTCGACAGCACCGGGGATGTGCTGCGACGGATACAGCAAGGGATCTTCGTTCGATTCTACTATCCGGACCGCTGGGCTCTCGAGGTTCTCCGCCACCCAGGCTGTAGATACGAGAACGTCCGGATCCACATAGCCGCGCTTGGCGATATCATCGCTCATGGGCGTCTCCAGTGAAAGATGTTGAAGGTAGTCGCGCAGCACTCCACCCACAACGCGCCCCTTGCAGCACTATTCTTCGCGCAGCGTCACGGCCGGGTCGAGCCGCGCCGCCCTGCTGGCCGGAACGTATGACGCGGCCAGCGCGGATGCCGCCAGCAACCCTGCGGTAAGGGCAAAAGTCAGCGGGTCGGTGGCAGGAACCTCAACCAGAATGCTGCGGATCGCCCGCGTGACCGCGAGCGCTACTCCGATACCAACCACGATTCCCACTCCGGCCATGATCGCGCCGTGCCCGATGATCAATCGGACAATCGATCCCCCGCCAGCACCTAGCGCCATGCGCACACCCAATTCGGCCGTACGTTGCGAGACCATGTAGGAGACCACTCCGTAGAGCCCCACCACTGCCATCAGAAACGCGATGACGCCGAACGCCGTCGCGAGGGTCATGGTGAACCGGGTTGGCGCGACCTGATCACCCAGATAGCTCGCCAACGTGCGTTCGTCGAATAGTGGCACGTTCCTGTCCAAGGCGCCCGTGATGCGTCGCAGATCAGGGATGACCGCCGTCATCCCACCGGTGGCGCGCACCACCACCGCGAGATTTCGGGCCCCTGGTGCCAGACGATAGATGACCTCCCTTTCCAATCCGGTTACGCTCGAGTGCCTGATATGGCGGACTACCCCGACGATCTCGAGGGGACGACGCTCGAGACCGCGCACATCTCCGACCCATACCGTCTTTCCCACCGCGCTGCCATCGGGATAAAGACGCTCCGCCACCAGGTCGTCAACGACGACAATTTCGTTGGCGCGATCGAGATCCCATTCCTCGAATGCCCTGCCGTCCAGCACCTCGGCCCGCACCGTCTCGAAGTATCCGGGGGATGCCGACGCCGTGAATGCCACGTAGCGGCCCCAATCTTCCGACTCGTCTCCCAGATTGTCGTACGGGACTTCAGCCCCCTGACCCGCAAACGGCAACGGCCACACCAAGCCGGCGCTCTGCACCGCCGGATGGCGATCCAGTTCGCTCCGCAGGGCAGTCCAGTATTGGCGCCGTAGTTCCTCGTCATCGTAGATCCCGTGTCCCAGCGCCACTTTGGCCGTCAGCACCGACGGAGGGTCGAATCCGAGTGTCGCCCGTTGCAGCTGCATGAAGCTGCGAATTAGCAGTCCCCCGCCCACGAGGAGCACGAAAGACAAGGCGATCTCGGCGACGACCATCCCGCTGCGGAACCGATTGCCGCTGCCGATCACGCCGCGCGACCCCGCCGTCAGCTGGGCGCTGGGCGAAGTCCCAGCCGCGCGCATGGCCGGCCAGATGCCAAACACAAGGGTCGCAATCGTGGCGACGATAATCGCAAAGCCGACTGCGCGGAGATCGATGCCTGCCCGATAGATCAAGGGAACGTTCTGCGGAGCAATGCCAATGATCGTGCGGATCAACAGCTGGGCCAGACCCACACCGACCAGGGCACCTGTCCCGGCCAGCAGCCCGTACTCAGTGAACCACTGGCGGAGAATCCTGCCGCGGTGCGCACCGAGCGCCATGCGGACCGCTACTTCCCGCGACCGGTTGTTCGCCTGCACCGATACCAGACTGGCGGCATTTGCGCATGCAACGAGCAGGACGACCCCAACCGCGCCAAAGAGCGATAGGATGATCGCCCGCACGTGGCCGACGACATCGGAATGCAGGGGTACGATATCGATGCGTGTGCCGCGCTCCTCATGGACGCGGTGCGTGTCCCTCAGCCGATCGGCCAGAAGATCGAATTCGAGCCGCGCCTGCGCTATCGTGACCCCCGGTGCCAGCCGGCCCAGGACTCGGACGACCGCCATCGATCGAGGCATGTTGGGGAAGGCCTGCTCGGGGAGCACGCGCCATACATCGGCATTGTCATTGGCCCCCGCACTCATGGCCCCGCCCCCAGCGTACGGCAGGATGAGACGGAAGTCCGCCGGCAGCACACCGAGAATCCGTACCGGTTGCCCGGAGAGATAGACAGTCCGGCCGAGCACTTCGGGATCGGACCCATAGCGACGGGTCCACAATCCGTAGCTGATCACTGCAGGTCCGGCCTCACCCATAACGATCCCGGCAGTCGCTGTCTCGTCGGCCGAGAACGTGCGACCGACTACAGCGTCGACGCCCAGAAACCTGAAGAAATTCGCCGACACATACCCCACATCGACCTGCTCGGCCCGTTCCCCGTCTGTGAGGGTGTTGTCCGTAGCGTTGTGCATGAAGGCAAGTTCTTCGAAAGAAGACGTCTGCTCGCGATAGTCGAGGAAGTCCGGTCCGGAAATCTGGACCTTGTCGGAACTGGTCGTAGCATGCCGGTTCCAGATGACCGCCATCCGGTCCGAATTCCGGTAAGGCAGCTCCCTGAAGAGCACCCCGTCGACGACACTGAACATCGCAACCGTGCCACCGATCCCCACCGCCAACGTTGCCACGACTAGCGACGCAAACCCCGGTGACCGGCGGAACGAACGCAAGGCAATCCGAATGTCCTGAGACAACCCCGTCATGGTCTCCCTCCCTCTACCTCGGTTATGGCCCCTGTGACTCGGCCGCGGACTGCCCCGCCGTATCCACTGCTCGGGGGCCGATCGCAACACGTCCGTCAGCGCCAACCGCCACGCCCGGACTCGTCCGACTCCCGCCTGGTGTTGGGAAAGTAGATCGGCGAAATCCGCCTCCATCTGCCTCCCGTACGCGCGGCGGAACCAACCCGGATAGCACAGGAGCAGCACGCGGTACAGCCGACGATGGATGGTCTCGAGTCTGCCGAACTCAGGAAGCATCATCGCCAAGCAGGGCGCAAGCACGTACCAGGTCGGCGTCCCTCACGACGCGGCGCGCGTCGGCTCGCAGTACGTCGAGCCCCCGCGAGGTGAGGGCATATCGTTGCCGTTGCCCGCTGGGCCCGCGTGCGCGCTCGACCCGGGACTCCTCGACCCAGCCGCTGTGTTCCATCCGGGACAGTGCCCCGTATACCGTTCCGGGGCCCACGCTGAGACCAGCCTCGTCGAGACGCTGCATAATCCCGTACCCGTGCAGCGGTCCATCCGCGAGCGCCAGCAGTACGTGGAACGAGGTCGGCGTGAGCGCGGGCTGTCTGTTCGTCGATCTAGACATCAGGACTCCTAAAACTACGTTTAGTGATATATCAGATGACGTAATATACATTCGGGACTCGCCAGGGTTCCATGCATGTGGTGGTCAGATGCGCCAGAGGGTAAGCTTCATCGCTGGATCCAGCAGTCCTGCCAGCGTCCGCGGAGCAGACTTACCGCGGGGCCGAAGCGGCCAAGAACAGCGGCAATTGACTGGTCGAAACCAATGGCAAAGAAGACTGAGACCACTAATAGGGCTGCCACAAAACGTGGCGGTCGGCGCAAGGAAGAGGTTCCCCCCAAGTCACGGGGACTGCCCGCCGGCAGGCTGGCCTCGACCAAACCGCCCACGGCGATCCGGACTCTCGCCCAGCAGATCGAGCAAGACGGCGGATCGGTGCTCGCAGCTTACAGGGATCCGCTTGGCGGCAACTGGCAGCTATTGGCGGGTCTCCCGATCGATCTCGTAGAGGCGACACCGTTCCAGCGCGACATCTCAGACGCCCATGTGAAGCGTTTGGCCGGCGCCATCGACAAGCTGGATCGTTATCTCGACCCAGTGATCGCCGTGCGAACCGACAGCAAGACATATTGGACACCCAACGGACATCACCGGTTGGCTGCGGCACGCCGACTCGGCGCCAGATCGATTGTCGCCCTCGTAGTTCCCGAGCAGGAGGTCGCGTATAGGATCCTCGTGCTCAACACCGAGAAGGCGCACAACCTCAGGGAGCGGGCCCTCGAGGTGGTACGCATGGCCCAGGGTTTGGCAGAACTCGATCCACGACCCGAGCGCGAGTTCGGGATCGAGTTCGAAGAACCCGCGCTGCTGACGCTCGGCCTGTGCTACCAGGAAAGAGGCCGCTTTGCAGGAGGCGCATACCATCCGGTCGTCAAGCGCGTGGACAGGTTTCTCGCCTCGCAACTGCCGCGAGCACTGGAAACACGGAGGGAGCGCGCAGGGAAGCTGCTGGGATTGGACGAAGCAGTGAACCAGGCCGTCACCGACCTCAAGAGCCGGGGCTTCAAGAGCCCCTACCTCAAGGCATTTGTGGTAGCACGCATCAACCCGCTGCGATTCAAGCGTGGTGCAAAAGCCGACTTCGACCAGACCATAGATAAGATGCTGAAGGCCGCCGTGCGATTCGACGCAGAAAAAGTGAAGACGGATCAGATAGCGGGTGCCGGTGGTCCGCCTGAGGAATAGCCTGTGGCTGGCGGCAGCCCGCAGGATGGCAAGCGGCGCCCGCCATCACCTGTAGCGCAGCGTCAGCGACGCATACGGCGCTAGAGGTAGTTGATCCAGCCTGCGTCCGGTGAATAGGTCGTAGTAGAACATGTTGCGCCGGTCGTATGCGTTGATCACGCCGGCCTGCACGACGATCTGCCCGAACGACATGTCAAACGCGCGGTTGAGCGACAAATCGAGGCGATGCACCATGGGCAGCCGCCCCGTGAAGGGCTTGTCGAGCAGCAGACGCGTGGTACCGAGGGTGTTCGTGACCTTGGGCAGCTCCCTGGCGAAGTCGAAAGCCTCGTCGAATCCGATGGGCCGTGTGAAGGGGAGCCCCGAGCCGAACAGCCACCGAGCCGATGCGGTGAAAGCCCCCAAGTCCAAGCTGAGAAGGGCGTTGATCTGATGGCGCCGGTCGTGCGGAGGATGGTAGCTCTGCACCGCATCGCCGAACCAGGTGGCGAACTCTCGCTGTGAAACCTCGTACAGCGTCCAGCTGTATCCGTATCCGAGGAAGCCGTTGACGTTGCGGCTCGAATACTCCAGCCTCACGTCGGCGCCCCAGGTCTTTCCATCGGCGCGACCGAGCTGGGTGGTGAACTCCGCGACCGCGCTCCACACCGTCACGGGGATTCCGGTAAATCGCGTGTAGTACCCATCCACCGACCAACGGAAGCCGCCGCCGAGGGGCTGTTGCCAGCCCAGCATCCCCTGAAGCGCCTCGAGCGGCTCGCCGTCCGGCGCCTCCATCCAGGCGACGAACACCGAGCTGACATCGCGCATGTCACTCACGCCGACGACATACTGGCGGTACAGGCCGAACGCCCCTTGCAGCGCTGCGTTCGAGGGGCCGAAGGGCTCCCATCGTGCCCGGAGCCGCGGCTCCACGCCCGCTTGCGGGAGAGCGACGAGGGCCACGCCCGGCTTCACCTCGATGCGGCTGGCGATACGCAGGGTGGGTTCCGCGTACACGCTGACGCCCCAGATGTCGTCACGCCCCGACGTCTGGCCACCGATCAGCTCCGCCGCGTCGTAGGTCATGGCCTCGAGGTAGATCTCATAGCCGGCCTGGACCGGTATCAGGCCGATCCGGCCGGTCGCGTGCAGGTCGTGCTGCAGCCGAAACACGCTGGATCGGAGTCGCGATGAACCGCGAGCCACGGCGTCGCTGCCAGACCTGGTGTAGCCCCAGTGTGCCTCCAGCAGGTGGCCGCTGGGCCGCAGCGTCACGCACCGCACGCCGAAGAGCAGGTTGTTCCACGCAACCTGCGACTCCTGATCTTCGGGATCGAGCCGCCCTCGATCGGCGGTGCGGAGGGCAAGGCCGGAGCAGCGGTCGTTGCTCCGGTGAGTCGTTGTCAGTTTGAAGAGCTGGCTCTCGAACGTGAGCGGCTGCGTGGCGCCCAGCAGGGTGCCGCTCGTCTCCTCGACCAGGGAGCGGCGCACGGAGCCGAGCAACGTCACCCCCTCGAGTGGCCCCTCGGCGAGCGCCTCCGCGATGAACGGGCTCACCGTTGCCGTGGCACCAAAGCCATGCGGATTGCCCTCGCGCAGACGGACGTCCAACACCGAAGACGTGCGGCCCTGATACCGGGCGCCAAAGCCCCCGGGATAGAAGTCGGCCCGAGAAATCAGATCCTGGGGGAACACCGAGTAGAAGCCCAGGATATGGAAGGGCTGGTAGATCGGGATGCCGTCCACGAGTACCAGGTTGCTGGCCGGCGTCCCGCCGCGCACGAACAGCTGCCCGCCCCGATCGCCCGTGGTGGTCACTCCGGGGAGGGTCTGCACGTACGTAACCAGGTCGCCCGACCCGCCGGGTACGGGCACCATCCGAATATCCGTGGGGGTCACGACCTGGCGCCCCTGGTCGCTGACGGCGGCGCCTTGTTCCGCGGTCACCACGACAGCCTCGAGCGCCACGGCGGTCTGCTCCAGCCGGACACTCGTCCTTCGCTGCTCACCGGCTGCCAATGTGATGATCTGCTCATGTCGCAGGTAGCCGACTCGCCGGACCCGCAGCGTGTACGTACCGGCACTGATCCCCAGCATCTGGTAAAAGCCGTTCCGGTCGCTGAGGGTGCGATAGGCGGCCCGCCCGCCGGCCTCGAGCGTGATCTCCACGTTCTCCAGGGGACGGCCCGTGCCGGAGTCGGCCACGATTCCCAGAATCGCTGCCTGTTGGGCCGCGGCCGCTGCCGGGACCGAGCACAGCGCGACCGCAGCCACAGCTGCGGCGGTGGCCGCGGTCGCGATGACGCCGAGTCGCAACGCGGTCATTGCCTCCCCGGGGGCGGCTCGCTGCACCGCGTCAACCGCTGAAGATCTATGTCGTACTCCACTTGCTGGCCCGGCACGAACGTCAGGGTGTCGCTGTGCAGGGTGTGGATATCCTCCCACGCCACGTAGATCCACCTCCAGGCATACACGTTCCACACCGAGTCAACGGGAATCGGAGGGGCACGCACCCACATTGAGTGTGGCATCCCCGGCTCCAGCGCCCCGATCAAGAACTGGCCGGCTGCGTCGCTGAGTACGGATCTGATCCTCGCTGGTTCCCGGTCCAGCTCCGTCACTTGCACCGTAACCGAGTCGAGCGGCCCGTCGCCGCAACGAGTCTCGCTGACGGTGCCGCTCACCGTTGCCGTTTCCCCGTTATAGCGCAGCAGGCAGTAATCCGGGACCGGCGCCCCATCGCTCTGGAACTCGCAGTTTTCGTAGGGAACGAACTTGGTGAGAACGCCTCCGAGGAAACCCACCGCATTCGTGACGTTGGATGTCTGGCCCGATTTGCCCAGCGCGCCTGGGAAATACCCACCGGTCGGCCACTCGGCTGCCGACGCCACGATCAATAGTTCCCGGTTGGGGACAATGGGTGAGCCGCAGGCGAAGCGGGGAGTGACCGGCTGCTTCTCGATCGCGATCAGGTAAGTCTCGTCATCGGCCGTGCGCCCCGCGTATTGGGTCCCAACCCCACTCGACCCGCACAGGTCGTAGAAGTGGGTGGTCATCGTGAGGAACGGCAGGTGCTTCACTCCGGTGATCCGCAGCTCGTCGGTTGCAAACCGAGCGCGAGACTGATTGATCGCCACCTCGACCTCATAGTCGAGAGGAATCTCCACGACCGCTTCCGCCGGTTCCTTGCCCTCTCGCCTTGCCGAAAACCGATACGTGGCCCCCGGTTCGATATCCTCCAGCGTCCAGAAGTTGTGGACGTACGCGCCCGACGAGAAGCTGAAGAGAGAATCCCGCAGCTCGATGATCCGGCCGGTCTCGAGGTGTTCGATGGTCACCGTCGCTGCGAGCGGGTCCTGCGAGGTCACCTTCAGAGGACGGATGGGCATGATGCGGATCCACTGCGTATCCGCGGAGGCATCGAGGTAGCCGACCACCGAGAAGCCGAGCTCACTTGGCGCGGTCGGCTCGAAAGTCTCGTCACAGGCCGCCACCACCGCCGCCACGCAGAGGGTCGCCGCAACGGCAAGAGGAGCGGAACGGGCCCGGCGGAGCGCGCGAAGGCTGCGATTGTGTGACGAAGCGTCAAGCATATCTGTCCCCTGCACCCCCTTCACCATCCGCCTGACCAAGCAGCCACGCTGGCCGGCGCAAGCTCAGCAGCCGCAATGGCCTCGCGGGTTCATTGATCTGAGTATGCGCACATTTCCGGAAGGGACATCGGGAGGTTCGACATCAGTGTTGAATGCCGTGCCAATGGAGCACCGCGGGCTCTCGGCAAGGGAAGTCCCCGGCGTTACGGCCCGCAGGGTCAGCACAGTGATGGATCTATGTGGCATTCGACCACTTTGTGAGCAGCATTACGTGGTGCGATCAATCTATGTATACGCGCACTCCCTATGTATACGCGCACTCCCGGCCTACCGTTGAATCTATAGAGGAAGCTGTTGGGGACCGAAGTTGGGAGCAATGATGTTTCTCTGCTCTCTCCTTCCAGACCGCGCTCGGGAATCGAACCCGGGGCCGCTGGCCAGTTCGGCCCACCGCTCCACCCGTCGATGTCGCGGTAGTCACCAGACTCGCGCGGTTTGCTGCCGCCTGCTACAGCACAGTCACGCCCGGCGGCCTAGAGGACGGCGCGGGCGATGTTGCTGGCCGGGCTTTCACCGGACGAGTTCACGGCGATCACGCGATACTCGTACTCGATGCCGGTATCCTGGCCGTTGAGTGTGATCTCGCTATCGACCGACATGCCGACGTCGGTCCAGTCGCCACCTTCCCGGTTGCGGCGCTGAACTTTGTAGGCCGCCACCTGGCCTCCCTCCATCGGCTCCTTCCAGTCGAGGTAGACCCAGTTCGGTCCCTCGCGAATGATCTCGAGGGTGCGGGCTTGGCCCG
>Ga0209536_100004636_pt1 | contig 21691 bp, 16 predicted proteins | sample DeeMarSeWOR28_12_FD_187461 | JGI IMG/M metagenome (GOLD analysis project Ga0209536, IMG submission 187461) | Marine sediment microbial communities from White Oak River estuary, North Carolina - WOR-2-8_12 (SPAdes) (version 2) | ecosystem: Environmental > Aquatic > Marine > Intertidal zone >... | reverse complement strand
AAGCGGCAGCCGGAAGTCGCAGAGGCGTTCGGCCGAATCGTCGCCACTCGGGTTCTCAACGCCGACAACCTCGTGCGCACGGTCATGGAAGGCGACGGGGTGTCGCGGATGAACGAGATAGTGGAACATCGGGTGGGCGAGCTCATCGCGAAGTACGAGGCGCACCCGATGGCAAAGCTCTTGCTTCCAAAAGAAGAGCGCCCGGCTCTTCGTGCCGAGGTGCTCGAGCGTATCAAGACAGAGTGGCCGAAGCCCGGCGGCTTCTTTCACACGTTCGCCGGGGAATCGGTCGATCTGCACGGCGAGCTCGAGCGCCGCATGAAGGCGCTCGACCGCGAGACCTATGAGGGCGTGCTGCGCCCAGCCTTCCAACAGGACGAATGGAAGCTCATCGCGGCGGGCGCCATCTTGGGCACAGCCGCGGGCTTCCTCCAGCTGGTGTACATCTTCGGCGACGCGATGGAGCGTTTGAGCCGCTAAGACAGAGGGCGCTGGCCGATCGCCTCCTCAACCGCTAAACACTACGTCGTGCAAGATACCGCCACCCTCCTCGTCTGCTGTCCGGACCGCAAAGGCCTCGTGGCCGCGCTCGCGCAGGTGCTCTACGGGCACGGCGCCAACATCCTCGACGCGGACCAGCACACCGATCCGGTGGCCGGCCAATTCTTTCAGCGCATCAAGTTCGACATGTCCGAGCTGCACACCGATCGCCGGAGCCTCGAAACGGCGGTGGCTGAGGTCGCCCAGCGCTTCTCGATGAGCTGGCGGCTCTGTGATCGCCTGCATCGATACAGGACCGCAATCTTCGTCTCGAAATACGACCACTGCCTCTACGACCTGTTGCTGCGGCAGCGGTCGGGTGAGCTCGCGACGGATATCCCCCTGATCATCAGCAACCATCCCGACCTCGAGCCGGTCGCTCGTCAGTTCGACATCCCTTTCCATCACGTGCCGATCACCAAAGAGAGCAAGGCGGAACAAGAGGTTCGAACCCTCGAGTTGCTGAACGAAGCCCATATCGATCTCGTCGTACTCGCCCGGTACATGCAGATCCTCACGGACGATTTCTTGAGCGCCTTCCCCGGCCAGGTGATCAACATTCACCACTCCTTCCTGCCAGCGTTCATGGGGAGCAAGCCGTACCACCGCGCATTCGAACGAGGGGTCAAGCTCATCGGCGCGACCGCGCACTACGCGACCCCCGAGCTCGACGAAGGCCCGATCATCGAGCAAGATGTCGTCCGCTGCTCGCACCGCGACTCGGTCGAGGATTTGGTTCGCAAGGGGCGGGACTTGGAGAAGGTCGTGCTCGCGCGCGCCGTTCGCTGGCACCTCGACGATCGAGTTCTGGTCTACGACAACAAGACAGTAGTCTTCAGTTAGGAGCGCACATGCCGGAACGAGCCCTAGTCACCATCGACAACGCCGTTGCAACGGTCCGTCTGTCACGGCCGGACAAGCTCAATGCTCTCGACGCAGACATGTTCGAAGGCCTAATTGGCGTTGGCGAGCGAATCATGGCGGACAAGACCGTGCGTGCCGTGGTCCTACACGGTGAAGGAAAAGCGTTTTCCGCCGGCCTCGATTTCGCCTCGTTCATGGGCAAGCCGGACCTGATGCAGAAGCTGCTGGCACGCGGCGAGAAGAGCCCCGCCAACGTGGCGCAACGCATCGCTTGGATTTGGCAGGAGGTGCAAGTACCGGTGATCGCCGCCGTGCATGGCGTCGCCTTCGGAGGCGGCCTACAAATCGCGCTTGGCGCCGACATCCGCTACGTCGCTGCAGACGCGAAGCTCTCGGTGCTCGAGATCAAGTGGGGCCTCATCCCCGACATGAGCATCACGCAGACGCTGACGCGGCTCGTTCCACTAGACGTCGCCAAAGAGCTCACCTTCACCGGACGGATCATCTCTGGCACTGAAGCCGTCGAGCTCGGGCTCGCCACCAAGGTCAGCGAAGATCCGCTCGCCGACGCGCTCGAAACCGCAAAGCTCATCGCGACAAAGTCACCCCACGCCATCCGCGCCGGCAAAGCGCTCCTCAACGAGGCCCCCACCATGTCCCGCGCTGATGCACTCAAGCTCGAGACGGCCCTTCAGGTAGGTCTGCTAGGCAGCCCCAACCAAATGGAAGCCGTGCAGGCCAACATGATGAAACGGGATCCGGAATTCAAGGACCCCGAGTAGTCTGGTTACCCCGCGTCGGGCGGGCGCGACACTCTTGGCTGGTACTGACAGCAGTCTGGCGGGCAGACATCGGGCGCAGGGCCGCGCTTCCCAAGGGCTTGTCGCACGGTCACGCGGCCTAGGCGCTCTTCGATGAGCTCGCGAATCATGGAGACGAATGCGGGGTGCGTTCCCACCGTTTCCGCTCGCGTCAGTGTGATCCCGAGGTCAGCGGCATAGGCGCGTGCCTCGTGATCGAGATCCCACACGACCTCCATGTGGTCTGAGATGAACCCGATCGGCGCCACGATGACGTCCTTCACGCTGATCTGCGCCAGGGCGTCGAGGTGCTCGAGAATGTCGGGCCCGACCCAGGGCACGTGCGGCGGGCCGCTGCGGCTCTGATAGACGACCTGCCACCGCTCGTGTCGTGCGCCCTCGGCGACCAAGCGTGCGGTTTCCTCGAGCTGATCGACGTAATCACAGGTGGCGGCCATCGCGTCAGGAATGCTGTGCCCGCTAAATGCGACGCGGGCGCATTCACGCCGTTCTTTCGGAAGCGTCGCGAGCGCCGCCAACAGCCGGTCGACGTTGGCCTCGATGAAGCCGGGGTGGTTGTAGAACGCGCGAAGCTTCTCGACGACCGGCGCACCCTCCCCGAGCTCGGCACGCGCCTCCTCAATGTTCTGGAGGTACTGCCGACACCCGCTGTAGCTGCTGTAGGCCGACGTGATGAATGCGAGCGCGCGCTTCTTGCCGTCCGCCTTCATCTGCTCGAGCGCATCGGAGATGTACGGATGCCAGTTGCGGTTGCCCCAGTAGACCGGCAGGTCGAGCCCGCTCTGGGCCAGTTCCTCATCGAGCGCCGCGATCAACGCTCGATTTTGATCGTTTATCGGGCTCTTGCCCTCGAAATGATTGTAGTGAGTAGCAACTTCCTTGAGGCGCTCGGGCGGTACGTTCTTGCCGCGAACGACGTTTTCGAGAAACGGCATGACGTCCGCACGCTGTTCAGGACCGCCGAAGGAGACAACGAGCACGCTGTCGTATTCCAACTCAATATCACCCACGCCGGAACTCTCGCGCCTAGAGGCAGCAGTTGCAAGTGAAGAGTCTTGCCAAGCGATTCGAGCTGTGCTCTAGGTGGCGCGTGCGGGTTACGATCCTGGGAAGCGGGAGCGAAGGGAACGCGCTTCTTTTGGAGTCTGGGGCGACGAGTATCCTGGTCGACGCCGGATTGTCATACCGCAAGCTCGTTCAGCGTTTCCAGGCGATCGGACGGACAATTCCCGTTGACATCGCGGCTGTCCTGGTCACGCACAGCCACGGCGACCACGGAGCGCACGCATCGACCTACGCGACGCGCTTGGCTTGTCCGGTGCGCGCCACCGAGCCCACCATGGGCTCACTGCGGCTTCGGCAATCGGCGATGAGAGAAGCATTTGACGCCGGGCGATCGTTTCGCATCGGCGATGTCGCCATCCACTCACTCAGAATTCCGCATGACGTGCCCCAGGTCGCTCTGCTGTTCGAGACGAAGGAGACGACGCTCGGTCTCGTAACCGACCTCGGGCACGTGCCTAAGGGGCTCAGCCAGTTCCTGAGCGGATGCGAGACCCTCCTCCTCGAGAGTAACCACGATCCTGACATGCTCGCGACCGGCCCGTACCCCGCACAGCTCAAGCGCCGCGTCGCCGGTGCTCTCGGACATTTGTCGAATGCTCAGGCGGGAGATCTGCTCGCGTCGCTCGATTGCGCTCCCACCGAGGTCGTGCTGATGCACCTCTCGGAAACCAACAACTCGCCTCAACTCGCACGCTGCTCGGCGGAGGCTGCGCTCGGACATCGGGGGACCAAGCTACAAATCGCCAGGCAGCGACAACCGCTCGAGCTCGGTGTCGTGCATGGGTCGCAGATGCAGCTCGGTCTCTAGGAGAATCCGATGGGTCTTTGGTACGACGAGACGTTTGGCGACCACATTCGGCTGGGCCTACGCGTGAAAGAAACGCTCTTCTCCGGCGAGAGCCCCTACCAGAAGATCGAGGTGATCGACACGGTGGGCTTCGGCCGGGTACTGGTCATCGACAACATCTTCATGACGAGTGAGTACGACGAGTTTCTCTACCACGAGATGCTCGGACACCCCGCGCTCACGACGGCGCCGAGCATCGAGCGCGTCCTCGTGATCGGCGGAGGGGACGGCGGCACGGTGCGGGAGGTCCTGAGGCACCCGGAAGTGAAGGAATGCGTGATGGTCGAGCTCGACGAGCTCGTCGTCGAGGTTTCGAAGAAGTATCTGCCGGGCATTGGGACCGCTTGGGACGACCCACGCCTCGATCTGCGGTTCATCGACGCCATCGAGTACGTCAAGACGAGCAAGGATGAAAAGTACGATGTCGTCCTGCTCGATGGCACCGACCCCGTCGGCCCAGGCGCGGTCTTGTTCGATGAGACCTTTTACCGGGGCTGCAAGCGCATGCTCAATGACGGCGGGGTCATGGCGCTCCAGAGCGAGTCGCCGCTCTTGATGATGGACATCTTCGTCGAGACGCAACGCAAGCTTCGAAGGCTGTTCTCGGAAGCTCATCCATACCTCGGCCCGGTGCCACTCTACGGTACGGGAACGTGGAGCTGGACCTGGTGCTCCGACACCGGCGAGCCGCTCCGCCCGATCCAGGAACGCCAGGAAGCGATCGTGGAGGGTTGCAAGGCGTACAACGCAGAGCTTCATCAGGGGATGTTTGCACTGCCGAGCTACGTGAAACGGGCGTTGAAACTCTAGGTTTTGGTGGCGGTGCTTGGGTTTTCGCGGTTGGGTCAGCAAGCTGTTGGAAGGACTGGTGTTTTGGAGGGGGAGCATGTCCCCGTTAGGTTCTACCAAGTCAGCACGAGCTTCCCAAAGGTCTCGTTCGCGTCCATGCGCCGATGCGCTGCCTGGATTTCGGTCATCGGCAACACATCGTCGATAATCGGTTTCAGCTCCCCGGTGCTGAATCTGCCAAGCATCTCCTCGGCAAACGACTTGGTGAGCGCTGCTTTTTCCTCCGGCGCGCGGCTCCGTAGAACCGAGCCATGGATCGAGGCGCGCTTCCCGAGTAGGAGGCCCAGGTTGAGCTCACCTTTGACGCCTCCCATGAGGCCGATGACGATGAGGCGGCCCTGCTTGGCGATCACCTGGACGTTTTGCGAGAGGTATGCTGCCCCGACTGTGTCGAGGATCACGTTCACGCCGTTGGGCACTGCGGACTTCACCGCATCGGCAAACTGAGCGTCCTCGACAAGCACCGCATGCGTCAGCCCGAGGTCGGCGCAGCGCGGTAGCTTGTCGGCAGTGCGGGAAGTCCCGACTGAGTCTGCACCGAGGACCTTGGCGAGCTGGATCCCGGCAGTACCCACGCCGCTGGCCACCGCGTGCAGCAGCACCGTTTGGCCCTTGGAGAGCCCTCCCTGCAAGACGATGGCGTCGTACGCCGTCAGAAACACCTCGGGGACGGCTGCTGCGTCGCTGTACGAGAGCACATCCGGAATCGGCATGAGCTCGGCCGCTTCGGTGAGCACGCGCGTTGCCATCGAGCCTCCGCCCACGATGCCCATCACGCGGTCGCCGGGCTTCCAGGCGGCGACCGAATCGCCCACGGACTCGATGACGCCAGCAAACTCGAGCCCCGGCACGTCGGGGGGAACACCTGGTGGCGCCGGGTAGAAGCCGCGGCGCTGAAGGCAATCGGCGCGATTCAGGCCTGCGGCGGCGACCTCGACCAGAACTTGAGTGGGTCCGGGGTTCGGGACCTCGATCTCGCCCAGCTCGAGGGCCTCGGGACCGCCGGGTTCGCGGATTCGGATTGCTTTGGCTGCTGGCATGGGCCGCATCGTAACGCGCGGCGGCCCACCGTCCAGCGCGCTCGCCGTGCTAGGTTCAACACGTGCACTCGAACGTTGGGCTGTTCCTTCACCGATGGGCAACGTGCGACCCGAACCGGACTGGCATCATCGACGCCGGCCGGGGCGATGTCCCCGTCAGCTACGGTGAATTGAACCGCAGGGCCGCGAGAGTGGCGTCGCACCTGCGCGCTCGAGGGCTTGGCCCAGGCGATCGGGTGGCCATCTGCACGGCCAACGGGCTCGAGTTCGTCGCCGCATGGTTCGGGGCGGTGTACGCGGGCTGCGCAACGCTCCCCATCCCTGCCGCCTCGACCGCACCGGAGATCGCATTTCGACTGGATCACGCCGCTTGCGGCGCCCTCTTGACCGACGCCGCCCGATCCGACATCGGGAGAGAGAGCGCATTGCGTGCATCGAGCGCAGCCTTGCTGCTCGAAGTTGAAGAAGCGATCGACGCTGCGCTCGGTGAGGCAACGCCATGCAACGTCGAGGCGGATGCATTTGCGATGCTGCTCTATACCTCTGGCACGACCGGCGCCGCCAAGTGCGCTTGCATCGGCCACGCCTCGCTTCGCGCACACACTCAGGCACTCGTCGACGACGTCATCGGGCTCCGCGAAAACGACCGAGTCTTGGGCACCCTGCCCCTCACGCACTCGTACGGCATCCGAACGACCCTCCTCGTGCCCTTCTGCGCCGGCGCCAGCACGGTGTTCACACCGAAGTTCTCGCCACGGCGGACCCTCGAGCTCTGCAACTCGCACGGCGTGACTTGGCTTCCCGCAGTCCCCACCATGTTCATCGCCTGGGCGAACGAAGAGACGGTACCGGCGCCTACGACGCTTCGCTGGTGCATGAGCGCTGGGGCGCCCCTAGTCGAAGACGTCCGACGCTGCGCCGAAGTACGCCTCGGCGCGCCGGTCCGCCAAGCCTACGGGCTCACCGAAGCAAATCTCACAGCCATCAACGCGCCGCCCGATGAAGCGATCGCTGGCTCGTCAGGCAAACCGGTGGCGGGGGTCACGGTGCGCATTGCGGGCGAGAGCGGCGCCGAGCTGCCTCAGGGGTCGTGTGGTGAGGTCTTGGTTCGCGGCCCGAACGTGATGGCGGGCTACCTCGACGACAAGATCGCCACCGCTCACGTCATGCGCGGCGGCTGGCTTCACACGGGCGACCTCGGTTTCGTCGATTCGGAGGGCCGCCTCACAATCGTGGACCGAAGCAAGGATTTGATTCTTCGCGGGGGCGCGAGCATCTACCCATCCGAGGTCGAGAGTGTGCTCTCCGATCATCCCGCCGTCCGCGAAGCGGCAGTGGTTGGTCAGCCGGACGACTACTACGGCGAGGAAGTCGTGGCTGTCGTCGTGACGGACGGCTCTGTGGGGATGGTGGATCTCGACCTATGGGCGAAAGAGCAACTCGCTGCGTACAAAGTGCCCCGAGCTTACGCCTTCGTCGATTCACTGCCCCGGAGCGGCAGCGGCAAGACGCTCAAGCGCCGCCTTCGGGATCAAATCGCCGAGGGCGTCATCCAACTCGAAGCGCTAAGCGCGGACCGGCCGGCTCACTAACTCGAACACGACGATCATCACGAGCGCGCCTATCAACAGGCCTACCCACGGGCCGTACCAGCCCGCCGCGACTGGCAGCTCTGCGCACGATATGCTGACGCCCCCGACGAATAGCGCGTAGGGGAGCTGGGTTCGGACGTGATCCATGTGGTCGCAACTCGTTGCCATCGAGCTGAGCACCGTCGTGTCAGAGATCGGCGAACAGTGATCGCCCCAAACCGAGCCGGCGAGAATCGAAGATACCGTGCCGAGCAGGATCGTTTCCTGCCCCGGCGCGACCTGATGCGCGAGCGGCACCACGAGCGGGAACAGGATTGCCATTGTGCCCCACGAGGTACCGGTCGCGAAGCTGACTAACGCTGCGAGCATGAACACGCTCGCCGGGATCCAGACAGGGGAAATCCAGTCGCCCACCGCGCCGATCAAAAAGCCCGCCGTGCCGAGGTCGCGACACACACCGCCGAGCGCCCAGGCCAAGACGAGAATCACGACGGCGTAGAGCATGGACTTCATGCCGCCCATCCAGGCGTCAATCGATCGCCCAAACGAGAGCGCTCCGCTCCAAACGGAGAGTCCGAACGCAGAAAGACAGCCGGCGCCTGTCGCCCAAAGAATTGCAGCGCTCGAGCTCGCCTGACCAACAATCGCGCGGAGGTTCGGCTCGAGACCCTCGGCGAGCACCTTGGCGCGGCCGTCCAAGTAGATCCCGAGGGCGGCGACGAGCACCACCACCAGCACCGGGACCACCGCATTCATGGGGCGGCCTTTCACGTCGTCGGGAACCGCCTCGTCGTGGAAATCCGAGGCGGGCTGCGCGCCGGGGCGCGACACCAGGCCTTGGACGAGGGCGCGCTCCTCTGCGCGCCGCATCGGGCCGAAGTCGCGCCCTCGAAATCCGATCCAGAACACGAATAGCAACATCAGAATCGGATAGAAACGAAACGGAATCGTCTCGATGAACGTGAGGTACGCGTCCCGCTCGATGCCAAGGTGCCCGAACTGATCAGCAATGTATCCGACTTCCACGCCGATCCAAGACGAGATGAGCGCGAGGCTCGCGACCGGCGCCGCGGTCGCATCGACGAGAAACGCGAGCTTCTCTCGACTGATGCGGAGCCGATCGGCGACGGGCCGCATCGAGGCACCGACCAGCAACGAGTTGGCGTAGTCGTCGAAGAAGACGAGCAAGCCAAGAAGCCAGGTGGTGAGTTGCCCTCGCCGGCGGCTGCGCGTGTCCGTGCTCGCCCAGCCGGCGAGCCCCTTGGCGCCGCCAGACTGCGTCATCAGACCGAGCATCCCCCCGAGCAGCAAGCTGAAAAGCAAGATCGACGCGTGCCCGCGATCGGCCATCGCACCGACGAGGTGCGTGTCGAGCAGACGAGTAAACGACGCAACGGGCGAGAGGTCGGCAAGGATGAACGCCCCAAGCCAGACACCAAGAACCAGCGCGACCAGCACGTGGCGAAAGACCAACGCAAGCACGATCGCGAGCAGGGGCGGCAGAATCGAGGCCCATCCGGGCATGTCGGACTCTTCCGCACCTCCCGCGATCTCGACCGCCGAGCCGGGTGTGGTATTTATACCCTGATTGTGAATCTCCGTGGCGGAGGCGCCGTCCATCGAAAGAGCGCTGGCCCCAGCCGCAAGGCCAGCCATGACGACCAAAACCACGAGGAACCTACGCATGACCCAAGCCTCACATAGACAGCAACGCGACCGCTGGTCAATTTTGACTGTTGCACTGTCCACGACATGCATGTTGGCCGTGTTCTTTTCAGCGCCGACCCGCTCATTCTCGAGTAGCGACGAGCTGACGAGTGAAGACAAGCAGATGCTCGCCAACGGCGAGCTGGTCATGAAGCAAAAGAATGAGCAGCGGGGCGCGTACAAGCTCATTGGCGGTCAAAGCTGGCAGATCATCGACGTTCCATTCGATGTGACATGGGCGGCCCTGAAGAACCGTAGTGGCTACAAGAACTTCATCCCGTTGGCGACGGAAACCAACGTCAGCCAACGGAACAATCAGGAAGCCGACGTGGCCGTCCGCCAGCAATGGGGCCCAATCGACGTTCGCTACGTGTTGCAAACCACGATCGAGGACGAACGCAGGGCGGTGGTGTTCCGCGTCGACCACTCCCAGCCCCACGATATCCGCGCGGGATGGGGTTTCATTCGGGTTCGTCCCTACAAGAACGATCGCACGCTGGTCTCGTTTGGCGCGCTAGTCGACATCGGCGATGGGGTGTTCGTCTCCATCGTGCGTCCGGCGGTGCGTAAAGACCTCCTCAGGATTCCGCACTTCCTGAAGCAGCACCTCGAGAGCGACCAGGTTACCGCCCAGGTCATGCCCTAGAGCAAGCGCTTGAGCCAGCGCTGCTTCCACGCGGCGTACGGCGGAAACATGAGCGGCGGATCTTTGAGTGTCGACTTCTTCAACACGCCGCGCTGGTGCGAGAAGGTCTCGAAGGAATGGCGCCCATGATACGCGCCCATGCCGCTCTCCCCAACGCCCCCGAACGGAAGCGCCGGGACGCCGACGTGAAGCCACACGTGATTGATCGTCGTGCCGCCGGCGCTCGTGCCTTCGATGACGAGCTTTTGTGCATCTTTGCTCGTCGAAAAGAAATAGAGCGCCAACGGCTTTGGCTGCCTGTTGATGAACGCGACCGCCGCGGGGACGCTAGGCACGGAGATCACAGGCAGAATCGGGCCGAATATCTCCTCCTTCATCACCTGATCGCCTTCCTTCACGTTCTTGATGATGGTGGGGGCGATGTAGCGCTCACTAATGTCGGTCTCGCCGCCGGTAGCAACGTCGGCGCCATCGAGCAGTCGCGCGAGGCGCGCATGATGGCGCCGATTGATGATGCGCGCGAAGTCGGGGCTCTCCCTCGGATCGTCACCATAGAACTCGCGGACTGCTGACACCATCCGGTTGAGGAGCGCATCGTGGACGGCTTCGTGCACCAAGACGTAGTCGGGGGCGACGCAAGTCTGGCCCGCGTTAAAAAACTTCCCGTAGACGATACGCTTGGCGGCGCTGTCGAGGTCAGCCGTTTCGTCGACGACGGCGGGACTCTTGCCTCCGAGCTCCAGCGTGACCGGCGTGAGGTGTTTGGACGCGGCCTCCATCACGATGCGCGCGACCGTGCCGTTGCCCGTATAGAAGATGTGATCCCATTTCTGCCGGAGGAGCGCGGTGGTTTCGGGCACGCCGCCTTCGACGACCCGGACGGCCTTGGTGTCGAGGTATTTGGGAATCCATTTGGCGATGAACGCAGAGGTGTGCGGCGCGATTTCGGACGGCTTGAGCACCACGCAGTTGCCTGCCGCAAGCGCGCCGACGAGCGGCAAGACCGCCGTTTGAAATGGGTAGTTCCACGGCGCGATAATCAGCACCAGGCCGAGCGGTTCGCGGTAGATGTAGCTGCGGCCCGGCATCGCAACGAGGGGTGTTCGAACGCGCTCCGGCTTCATCCACGAGCGAAGCCTCTTGCGCGTGAGCCGAACCTCCCCGACGATCATTCGGACCTCCGAGAGGAGCGCCTCGGTTTCCGGTTTGCCGAGGTCCTTTCGGAGCGCTTCGACGATGTCCCCTTCGCGCTCCGTCAGGAAATGCTCGAGGGCATCGAGCTGCGAGAGCCGCCAAGCGAGCGGCTTTGTCGACCCGGTATCAAAATTGGACCGAAGTCCGCGAACGATGGCCTCTGCATGGCCCTGAGCATCCGTATCGCTAGGGGGCACGAGTTGTAGCTCTGGCATCAGGGTCTCCTTCGGAGGGAGGGGGGGTTAAGAATGAAGAATTCGCCAGTAATGTCCAATGCTTCAGAGGGTCACGAAACATTTTTGAAATCAAGTCAATGTCTGTATAATCGCTGGGTTAGGCTCACCTTGCCCGTTGGAGACCCTGATGACCAGCAACGAACGACACTGGCAGCCGGACAGAAAACCCGCCCCTTGGTGGGCGCACATCTTCCGTTGGTGGCTCTAGCCAAGCCCTAGGCGGCGAGGCTGAGCTTTTTCGGGGTGCTGGTCCGCGCCTCGGTGTCGTGCATTTCGCCTCTATCGCGGCGGCGCCCCTCTGCGAGGACGTGCTCTGGGACCTCACGGATGTCCCAGACGAGGCCGACCCAGCTGAGCATCTTCAGCACGTAGTATGTGACGTCGACCTCCCACCAGTAGAAGCCGTTACGGCAGGAGGACTGGTAGTGGTGGTGGTTGTTGTGCCATCCCTCGCCGAGCGTTAGGAGCGCGGTGAGCATGTTGTTGCGGCTCTCGTCGCCGGTGTCGAAGCGCTTCTTGCCCCATACATGCGTCGCCGAGTTGATGAGGAACGTGTTGTGCCAGAGCAGAACCGTGCTCAGGAAGAATCCGATGAAGAGGCCGGACCAGCCTGCAATCAAGAAGCATGCGACCGCAAGAACCGTTGGCGGAACCGCCCAGTACTCGTTGAGCCATCGAAGCTCCGGGTACTTCGCGAAATCGCGGACCTTGTCCCAGCGGGTCTCCTCGGTGTCGTCGAAGATCCAACCGACGTGCGCGTAGAAGAACGTGTTCCGGATCGGCGAGTGGACGTCGCCGGGTTGATCCGAAAGCTTGTGATGCACCCGATGGTGCCCCGCCCACCAGAGCACGCCTTTTTGTGAGCTGCTTTGCGCGAGGAACGCGAGGAAGAACTGAAACGGACGACTGGTCTTGTACGTGCGGTGGGAGAAGTACCGATGGTAGCCCGCGGTGACTCCCCAAATGCGCGCGAGGAACAGCGCGGCGCAAAGTACCGCAGCCTGCCAGGTCACGCCGGACCAAATGGCGCCGAGGACGGCGAGGTGCGACAGAATGAACGGCGAGGCCTTGAGCCAACGCCGAGCCCGGCTCCGCCCCTCGGTGCCCGGCTCGAGCATGGTGACGCGTGTTTCCATGCCCTGAGGCTATCGCAGGGACCCGATATACACCGTCACGGTTCGACCCCTGTTTGTCATAGTTCTGTAAAAACGGGGGCTCGCCGCTTTTCAGGCGACGAACTTGTAGCCGGCGCCGCGGACGGACAGGAAGTGAGTCGGAGAGCTCGGGTCTGCCTCGAAGCGCCGGCGCAGTCGCGAGATGAAGTTGTCGACGGTACGGGTATTGCCGTAGTTGCGGAGCTTCCAAACCCGCTCGAGGAGCTCGGTACGGCTCAGGACCCGGCCCGCGTTCTCGGCAAAGTAGCGCAAGAGATCGAGCTCGAGCTGGGTGAGCTGCACTGATTCGCCAGATACGGTGACCTCATGGGTGTCGAAGTTGATCTCAGCACCGCCGAAGCTCAGGGTGGTGGCCTTGACATAGTTGCCCGTGTTCTGCTCCCAGCGCTGGCGCCGCAGCACCGAACGAACACGCGCAAGCAGCTCGTTGAGCTCGAAGGGCTTGACCATGTAGTCGTCTGCGCCGGCCTCGAGCCCGAGCACGCGATCTTCCGGAGATGAACGTGCCGTCAGCATGATCACGGGGATGAAGTTGCCCGCCTCGCGGAACTTCCTGCAGAGCTCGAAGCCGTTGACGTCGGGCAGCATGACGTCGAGCACGATCGCGTCATACCCGCTCGGATCGAGCAGCCGTTGTCCGGCCTCCTTGGCGTTGGCCGCAACGTCGACGCGATACCCCTCGAGCTGGAGATTCAGCTTCAAACCCGCCGCGAGGTGATCCTCGTCCTCGACGATCAGTAGCCTTTGCGCTTCGTCTTCCGTCATCATCCGTTCACCGCGCGCGTAATCGGAAGCTCGACCTGCATGGTGGTCCCCTGCCCTCGCCCTTCCGAAAACGCTTGTACCTTGCCACCGAGTTGCTTGACGAGCGCCCAGACCACGAACAACCCGAGCCCGGTGCCACGACGCTCGCGCACCTCTTGGTCCTCCACCCGGTAAAAGCGATGGAATACCCGCTTGAGGTTCTTGCGATCGATGCCGATGCCCTGGTCGCTCACCTCGAGCACGACCCTGCCATCTGCGTCGCGGCGCCCGCGGACCTCGACTCGCGCAGGGCTCGACGAATACTTGGCAGCGTTGTCGATCAGGTTCTTCACGACGATGCCGAGCGCGGCGCGGTCGGTCGAGACCACGAGCCCGGGCTCCACGTCGATGATGATTTCTTCGGGCGAGAGCCTGTGCCGCACACGCACGGCCTCCGCGCAGTCCTCCGCAAGCTCCCTCAACGAGATGTCACTCAAATTCAGCATCCCCGATCGCGCATAGGAAAGCCGGTTCGCTTCGAGGACGTCATCGATGAAGGCGCGCAGCCGGTCGACATCCTCCAGCATCATGGTGCGGAGCTTCTCGCGGGCCTCCGTCTCCAGCCCATCGCGACCGAGCGTCTCGAGACAGAGCTGCAGTGAAGCGAGCGGGCTCTTGAGCTCGTGGGTCACCGAATCGATGAAGGTGTCCTGCTTGCGGACTTCGATGATGCCGCGCGCCAAGGAGATGACGAATAGCACCAGCACGGTGATGATCAGGACGAACGACAGCGCGCCGAGAACGAGCAACCACACGTCGACGGCGATGTCCGCGGAGCGCATGATCTTCTGCCCGAGAAGAAACGACCACGCAACGAGGAGCGCGATGCTCAATAGCACCGTGATCGCGCCCAAGGTGATGGGCATGGAAATGGAAGACCGGATTCTTCGTCGACGCGCCATGGCTCACATGCGTGTCAGCGCCCTCGCAGGAGGCGCCACAGGTTCTCTTTCTGCCACTGCTCTGCGGCGGAATGGTACTCGAAGCTCCGTTCGCGCTTGCGAAACGCTCGGGTGTGGTAGTGCCGGCGGCCGTTCTGAACGACGGCGGGCATGTCGTGGTGGAGCATCTCGTGAAAGACCACGGCCTCCACGAAATACGCCGGCACCCAAGATTGATCGAGCGCCGGATGAATTCGGATCAGCTGTTCCTCGGGCAAATAAGTCCCGAGCTGGAGTGAGCGCTGGCCACGCTTCGGCTCGACGCGCTTGCCCCAGGTGATGCGCACCGCGACCGGCCCGCCGAAATGCCGGCGGCCGAGATCATCGACGATGGCCCGCAGGTCGTGATGGCGCCCCTCGGTGCGAAGCTCGTTTTGGGGCCGGGGCGCAGCGACGAAGCGCGTGCGGTTCTGCTCCACGAAACGATCGATGAGGGCGGCTGCCCCTGGTGCGCCTTCACCCAAGTAGTCGCCCACGGCAGCGAGGATGTCGTCCTCTGCCGTGAGGAACATGTGGTGCAGCCGCACCTCCAAGCGGTCACCTTTTGGTTTCGCCGACAGCATGGTGCTTCGGTTGTCGGTCACGACGAGGCGAACGGGTTGCCCGAGGCGGGCCGCCAGCGCACGGCTCCATCCCGAGGCGCGGGCATAGGCGCGGTCGAGATCGCTCTCGGCGCGCTTGGGCGCCCGGCGCTGCGCGACCGGCGGCAATTCACCCGCAAACTCGAAGGAAAGCTGCAACACCCTCTGCTGGGCTAAATGTTCGACGAGTTCTTGTCAACTGAGCTTTCGGCGAGCGGATCCGCAGGCTAGAATCATCGAGGGATGCGCGCCGCGACTCGGGACCGCTTGGAAGGCCTGACGGTCTTGCACCGACTGTCGACTTCCGAACAGCGTGAAGCTGCGTGGCGACAGGGGATGGCGACGCTTGCGCGCGCCGTCGTCGACGAGCGCCGCCCCGTACCTCTTGAAGGTCTGGATCCCGGAGCGTTGCTTCAGAGCATGGAGATCGCTGCCGAGAGCGGTCTCATCGAGAGGCTCGATTGGCTTTCCGGGGCCGCCGCGGCGGCGGCGCTCTACGAGGTGGCAGCGGCGCTGCCTCCAAGCCCGATGAAGCGCCAGCTAGGGCGCATGGTGCTCCAGCGTCTGCGTAAGGGCGACGCCGAGACTTTCGTTTCCGTGGCGACACAGCTGGCCCTCGGCTCTCAACGGGCGTTGAGCGGTCGGTCGATGCGCGCGCGTGTAGCGCTCGCGCTGATGTTGCCGATTGGGACGGTGAGCAACGTGGATGCGCTCGCGCTCGCGTTGATCTCGAGGCAGGAGCTGAGCCGGGACTGGCTCCGCGCACCTGCAACCGGCTCGCTGCCGTCGCGTCGTCTGGCGGCGCGACTCCTCGAACGGGCTGCGCGGGAAGCGGCTCGGCGCGCGGCCGAGGGCGATGACTCCGGCGTTTGCGTGTTCTGCACCCAACCTGTCCGCGAAGCTTGGGATCGGCTGCTCGCTGACCGAGAGACGTTGGTTTGGCGGCACGTAGCTTCCGCAAGAGGTCTCTTGGCGTTCTCGATGCCCGCATTTCGAGAGGAAATGCAGCGCCACCTCGATCCGGAGTTCACGGTGACCGAATGGCGGCGGGCGGCCGCTTCGCTGGCTGCCAGCATCGCGGTGGAGCCCGACGAGGGGCTTCAGGCATGCCGAGATCTCCTCGAATCCTTGGTGTTCCAGCAAGACCACGGCATCGCTGCTGCGATGATCGCGGGACTTCCGCGCGCCGCAGAGAGCCATCCAGCAGCCGTGGAGTCTCTCCTCGAACAGCTGATGCGCGTGGGTGGCTTGGACACGGCGGAAGCTCTGGCGGAGCTTCGACGGGAACGCATTCGGCCGGGCTTCGCCGAGACGGCCGCGAAGAAGGCCGAAGCCCATCTTCGAAAAGCAGTCGCCCAAGGAACGAGTGAAGACGTCGGCCGCAGCGCGCTCATGACGGCGCTGGCCGAAGAGCTGAGCGGTGCGCCACGCCACCGGAAGCCGACCCTGCGCGACATGCTATCGGACGCCCTGCAAAAGTTCGCCACCCAGGGCGCATACGAAGCCGCGAGCGAAGCGGAGGCGATTTTGAAAGAGGCGGCGGCGAAGGCCAAGCTGCTCCAAAGGCCGGTGGATGGGGACCCGGGCGCAAACCTGCCAGCCTTCTTGGCGCTCCGTGAGCTCGACTCGGCGTTGTTCGAGACCTCCGCGCTCAACGACCTGCTCCTCGTCGGCGAGGATGACGAGCAGCACCGCGCCCATGACGAGCGCCTCGGCGATCTATTCCAGCAAGTCACCAACTGGCTCGTTATTCGCGAGGGCGATCCTCTTGGAGAAGACAACCACGTCCCACAATTCACGACGCGACTGAGGCAGCTTCGCACCATGCTTCATTTGATCGATGCCGACGGTCCGCATGTCGACCCGCGAAGAGAGCTCGTGCGGCAGCGACGACTTCTCACCCAGCGCGTCCTTCTCGACCGCGTGCGGCAAGATCCCAAGAGCTCGCTGCGACGCACCCTCTGCGCCGCGACGGCGCGCACCTGTGATGCGCTCGTCCGCGAAGAGATCGCGGATGTGTCTGATGTGGTCATCGCGGCCGCGGGACACGTTCCTCACCTCGAAGACCTCAAGACGATGGCCGAAGCCTCGATGGTGCCGGAGATCGAAGGCGCGTTACGCGCGTACGCAAAGCTTCAGCAATCGACGCGAACCGCCGAGCGCGACGGGAGCGGACTGGTGGCGGCGGCGGACGCCTTGCGGGCTATCGGCAACGAGCTGCCAGCGGCACACTCGGCGCGTATCGAGGCGTTCCGCCAGGCCCTTGCGTTGCTCTCACGCGGGCTTCGCTCGGTCGGCGCATCGAGGTCGCTCGCCGAGGTGGCCGAACGCTCGTCAGGTACTCCGCTGGCCACGCTCGAACGTGGGGTCGCCGCGATGGCGCAGCTCGTGCGCGGCTCTCGCCGGCGCTTGGGCATCACGGTCGAAGACGACTCACCGGCTTCAGCCGCGGCCATTTGGACGATGGGCCTCGAAGTAGAACGCGCACTCCGAGCTTCCGTCTCGGAGATCGACCAGGCGTTTGAGAGCGCCGCACGTCGGGTGGCGGAAGATTTGCCGGGTGCCTTTGCCTCGCTCACCGTCGCGGTACTCGACCACCTGCGTTCGATCCCATTGGACGGACCGAGGGGGATGCCGAGCATGGCGCCGATCGAGATCGACGTCGACGCGCATCTCCCTGCTTGGGCGCCACCAAGCCGCATCGTCGGCGGCTTCTATCTGGTTCGAACGGTGGGCACCGGTGCCGTCGGCTCGGTCTTCGTTGCCCGTCGGGTCGAGGACCGCCACGACAGCACCGCGCCTCTGTTTGCACTCAAGGTCCCGGACTACTCCGCCGCCGCCGCCCGAACCTTGTCCGAGGAGGAGTTCTTGCGACTCTTTCGCGAGGAGGCCGGCGCACTGTTGGCGCTCCCAGAGCACCCAAACATCGCACGCTTCGTCACGTTCGATGCCGGCGCGAACCCAAAGCCCATCCTCGTCATGGAGCTCGTCGAGGGCCCCAGCGTCGAACGCGTGCTCGAGATGGGCGACCTCTCGCTGATGCGCGCCCGAGAGCTACTGCTTGGCGTGGGCGCCGGCCTCGACGCGATGCACGAAGTCGGGGTCGCTCATCTAGACCTCAAACCATCCAACATCATCGTCTGCAACGCTGACGCAATCACCGGGGTTGGTCAGCCGCCGAAGCCCGTGCTCGTGGACTTCGGCCTCGCAGGGAAACATCTTCGACCCGGTTGCGGCACTGCCAACTACGGCGCACCCGAAATCTGGAGCGGCGGCAACACCTCGTTGGCAATCGCCGCCGACGTTTACGCTTTCGGATGCCTGATCTTCGAGGCCTACACGGGCAAGACGCTCTTCGATGGGACTTCTGAAGACGCGACGATCAGCCAGCACGTCACGCATGACGGAGACCCCGAACCGGTGCGAGCACTGCTCGAGCAAGCGGAGACCCGGGAGCTCGGGGCCTTGATCGCCCGGTGCATTCGGCGAGACCCTGCCGGCCGAATCACCATGCGCCAAGCGCGGCAGTTCCTCGCCAACCTCTCGATTGGCGAGGAAAACCCACAATGGCCAGTGCGAATCGCGAGCTGACTCGGCTACTCCGAGGCGCCCTCGCCTGCCGGAGGCGGCTCTTCTTCGGACATGACGATGTGGAACTCGACGCGACGATTCTGCGCGAGCTCTTCCTTCGTCTTGGCGTCGGGCACGAGCGGCCGCGTCGGACCGAAGCCCTCGGAGACCAGTCGCGCTGAATCGACCTTGCCGCGGCCCACCAAGTAGCGAACCACCGTGTTGGCGCGTGCCTTCGACAAGCGCATGTTGAGCTTCAAGCTCCCGGTCGAGTCGCTGTGGCCCTCGACGCGGATCTGGTCGATCTCCGGATGCGCGTTCATGACGGCAGCCACGTTGTCCAGCAGCGCCCATGAGCGCTTCTGAAGCTTCGAGCTCCCCGTCTTGAAGTACACCTTCTCGAGAATCTCGAGGCGGTCGGCGCCGATCACGACGAGCTGAGCGGCCTGACAACCGTGGTTCTCGACGGTACCCGGCTCGTCCGGACAGTTATCGATACGGTCAGGGACGCCATCGCCGTCGCGGTCCGGATCCGGGCAACCATTGTTCTCCAGCGTTCCCGGCTCGTTCGGGCACTGGTCGTCGACGTCGAGGATGCCATCACCGTCATTGTCCGGGTCCGGGCAACCATCTTCGTCCTGGAAGCCGTCGATGTCTTCCGCGTCGAGCGGACAGCCGTCGTCGACGTCGAGCACGCCGTCGCCGTCGTTGTCCAAGTCCGGACAGCCGTTCTCGTCCTGGAAGCCGTCGAAGTCTTCCGCTTCGTTTGGACACTCATCGACGTCGTCCAAGATGCCGTCGCCGTCCGCATCGCCGATTTCGGGCTCGCCGGGCATCGTGAATCCGATGACGCCGCCGAATCGCCAGTCGGGCGCCCCGTAGCCTGGCGTCACGCCAGCGCTACCCATCGCACCCACCATGAAACCTTTCGGATGGAGGTACTTGAAACCGCCGAGGACCTCGACCGGAGTCTCCTCACGCGTCCAGAACTTCACCGTGCTGTTGGCGGCCGTCCGGCCGAAAGCCTCCGCGGAGAGCATGAACTTGTCGTCCGCGAACATGAGCAGAAGACCACCGCCGAACGTGAACTCGTTGCCCACGAACAGGTTGTCGGTCACCGCCTGCCCCTGCGTCCCGAGCTTGTAGCCGACTTGAATCGGGATACGAACGACCTCACCCGCGTTGAACGTCATCAAGAGCTCGAACCAACCACCGAGGTACGGGCTCTTGTCGACCTGGCCTTTGTACTTCTGGGCGTTGTCCGACAGCGAGCCGGTGTTGACCGTGAGCGTCGCCTGAAGCGCGAGTTGGAACACGTCGGCGCGCGTGCCGACGATGTTGCCGCGAGCGCCGAAGTAGACGTCGCCGAGCCCGCCGCCGTTGGGTAGCAAATAACCAAACTGGCCCATTCCGCCGCCGGGTAGTGAATCGGCCGCTCCCTGCCCCTGATCGACGATGATGTGATAGGCGACATCCATGAAGAGCACGAGGTGGTCGAAGAGCCCCAAGTTCCACGCGAGGTGGCCGGTGAGCTGCCGGTGCACGACGTTGGCTCGCAGGTCGGTGCCGGCCTGCTGGAAGACGAGCGCGTCGTCGTTGTAGTCCATGTAGATCATGATCCCGAAACGCTTGTGACCCTGGCCGTCCGCGGTGCTCAACGAGTAACCGTCAGTGGCTAGCTCCGCAGGGCGGAACTGGTTCAGGTCGATCGCGGCGGAGCCCAGCGGCGGCGTTGCCTGCGCGGAGGCGCCCGACGCCGCGCCGATCACGCTCAAACAGACCGCCAACAGTGACGCGACCCTACCCCGGTTGCGCATTCTCAGGTCATCGCTCTTTTTCACTCTCTCCTCCAATACTTCCGCGGGGCGGAGCCAGGCCACCATCGCCCCATAAGTGTTGCTTCTACTAACATCCCGGTAAAAAAAGCGGAGCATCTTCGTGCTGTAGGGTCGCACCAAAAAGCCGCTGATACAGAAAGAATCCGCTAGTATCGCATAGATGTTCGTCCACGACCGCTACCGCAGCGCCCCTGAACCGATGTCGGGGATGCCCCCAGGGATTCCGTACATCGTCGCAAACGAAGCGGCCGAGCGGTACAGCTTCTATGGCATGCGCGCGATCTTGGTCATCTTCATGACCAAGTTCCTCATGAACGCGCAGGGCGAGCTCGACCTGATGACGGACGAGCAAGCCAAGACCTGGTTTCACGGGTTCGTGGCGGCAGTTTACACGTTTCCGATCGTGGGCGCGATCATCTCGGATGCGTTCTTGGGCAAGTACCGAACGATCATGACGCTGTCGGTCGTCTACTGTCTCGGGCACCTCACGTTGGCAGTCGATGACACGAGACTAGGCTTGGCAATCGGGCTCGGTCTGATCGCCATCGGCTCCGGCGGGATCAAACCATGCGTGTCGGCGCACGTCGGCGACCAGTTCGGTCGAACCAATGCCAACCTGCTCGCGAGAGTGTTCGGCTGGTTCTACTTCGCGATCAACGTCGGTGCGCTCGCTTCGATCTTGTTTGCAGAACCGTTGCTCCATCGCTTCGGCCCATCGGTGGCCTTTGGTGTACCTGGCATCTTGATGGCGATTGCGACGCTCGTGTTCTGGTCGGGCCGCTACAAGTTCGCGCACATACCACCCGACCGTGAAGGGCTCAAGAGAGATGTCTTCGGGAACGGCGCTGAAGGGTTACGAGCGCTCGGCCGGCTCTTCATCATCTATGTGTTCATCGCGATGTTCTGGGCGCTCTTCGATCAACAGGGCTCAGCATGGGTGCTTCAAGCCAGCCGGATGGATCGGCGCTTCATCATCGACTGGGACCCGTCGCAAGCGCAGTGGCTCAACCCAGCGTTGGTGCTGTTGTTCATCCCTTTGTTCAATCGCGTGATCTACCCTGTTTTTGACCGGTTTTGGCCGCTTACGCCGCTCCGCAAGATTTCACTGGGGCTGCTGCTCACGGTTCCCGCGTTCCTGTTGCCGGCCTGGCTCGAAGCGCGGCTCGACGCAGGCGAGAGCGTCAATATCGCCTGGCAGTTCGGCGCGTATGTACTCATGACCGCCGCCGAGATCCTGGTCTCGATCACGGCGCTCGAGTTCTCGTACACGCAAGCCCCCAAACGAATGAAGTCGCTCGTGATGGGGGCGTTCTTTTCGAGCGTTGCGCTCGGCAACGTCTTCGCCGCCGGTGTGAACTTCTTCATCCAGAACCCAGACGGG
>Ga0209536_100004635_pt1 | contig 21694 bp, 16 predicted proteins | sample DeeMarSeWOR28_12_FD_187461 | JGI IMG/M metagenome (GOLD analysis project Ga0209536, IMG submission 187461) | Marine sediment microbial communities from White Oak River estuary, North Carolina - WOR-2-8_12 (SPAdes) (version 2) | ecosystem: Environmental > Aquatic > Marine > Intertidal zone >... | reverse complement strand
AGTACAAGGGATTCAGAATACGGGTTCCTGAACCAGAAGCATTTTTACTTACTACTACTTCTTCATCGACTACTCGGAGGCGGGCAGCAACGTTACCGTTGAGCGACACCACGGACCTGCGAGCGGTCACTTTACCGTTCGCGAAGACAGGAATTATCCGCCGAAGTACATTCTTGACTACAAGATTAATGGCAGGACTGAGGGCGAGGCCGGTAAAATGTCTCTGAAGTGCGAGAGCAGCTTCGACGCAGAGCGTTCTCCCCAAACTGTGTATCGGATTATCCTGGCCGACCGCTGCTGGGAGGAACCTGCAGGAAACAAGATCCTTCCTTGTCATTAATGGTTCTTTGAACCAATTCCCCACTGTGCCCAGCGCCCGGTTCCGGCCGGGCGCTTCGCCTTCGGGGCTACTGCTCGACCTCCCAGAACAAGTGCCGCAGCACAATGGAGCTCGAGTCCGAGAACGTCCAGCGTTCGTGAATCACGCCGGAAAGCGTCACGGTAGGCTCCGCGTCCAGTAGCGCCGTGATTCCTGGGATCAGCTTCCGATTTGGCCGCAATTGTGGGCTCCAACCTGCCAGGAATCCTCGGATACAGTCTGCGGAGCACTAGTGCAGCTTACAGTCGCGGTGCCCCCTATGCTGCAGGGCTGGCCGGCGCCTATAGACAGATCGTCCTGCACGGTTTCATCAATTGCGCAACCGACCTCTGTAGTGATCCGAAACGAACTCTCCCACTCCAAGAACCCATGATCCAGGCCCATGCCACCGCGAACATCGCAGCTAGTACCGCTGTAGTGGAGCGTCCAAGTCAGGCGGCCTCCTAATTCGAGTAGCTCCGTCGGCAGTTCGATTGTGATATCAAGAGGGACAGTCTCTAACGCTGCTGGTGCCGCACACCCTTGGAGCGCCGCGCCGAAAACGGGAAATTGCTCGTCGGGAGTGCATTCGAGTCTGTACGGGTAGGGATCGGCCCGACATTCCGTGTAGCAACCCGGCAAGAACTCAACCCAACCGGCCACGAAGAGTCCCAAGGGTTGGCTGACACAACTCAAAGAATTGTTGGGAGGAACAACAAATTCTCCGTCGTCCGACTCGATATATCCATCGAAGCTAGAACAGGGCACGTTCAAGCACTTCGGGTTCGCTTCGGAGTTTGCAACAAGGAAGCTCGGGTAAAGAAGGAATCCCTCAGTCACAAGTGGCCACTCGCCGCTGACACTTAGCTGCGGGTCCGGGTCTCCCGTCGGTTCGATGTAATCCGTACTGTCGCCGCAACCCACGCCCGACAGGACCAGCAGAACAGCAAACCACTTCCGCATTGCAGCCTCCGAGGTTGGGGAAACCTCTGCCAAGATTGTTGACCAAACTCAAGTTAGAGTCAAGCGAGTTCGTTCAGTCAGGGCCAAAACGCCGAGCCGCTTAAGCCCGGTTCCGGACTGGCCGGGCGCTGCGCTTTGGCGCTGCAACTGTAGCACCATCTCCCCGAACCGGTGTCAGCCATGGCTGAGGGGAGCGGGGGGAGAGCAGCAAAGCGCCCGACGCGCCCCCAGCCCTCGCGGAACCGGGACTCTCCCTCCGTCTGATCTGCTACAGTTCGTGCTATAGGTAGCGCCCCGAATCCGTCCGTATCGGGGTACGTTTAGCCCGCAATCGGTACGGTCGGGATTTGAAGTGAAGGGCAGAGTTGCGCGGATGACCACAGAACTCTGCTGTGGGTGCGATAACCGGTCTAACGCTGGAGCGGCACGAGATCGAGGGCCGGGACGCGACCGAGATCGCACGGGACCTTCGCCAGGCCTACGACCGGTACTGTTCTCAGGGCGACTGAGTCGCGGGAGCAGATTCTCAGGAGCCGCCGGGCGACGGGCAGGACCCGTTGCCCGGCGGCTTGTCTTTCTATTGCACGCCGCCTTTGGCCAGCCGTAGCTTGGGCCGCCTATGGATCTTGCAAGCCTTCCCGGATTCCGTGATTTCTATCCCGAGGAGATGGTGCTGCGGAAGCACATCTTCGCGGTGTGGCGCGAGGTCGCGGAACGATACGGTTTCGTCGAGTACGATGGCCCACCCCTGGAGCCACTGGATCTCTACGTGCGGAAATCGGGCGAAGAGATCGTCGGCCAGCTTTACAGGTTTACCGACCAGGGAGGCCGGGACGTAGCGCTCCGGCCCGAGATGACGCCTTCCTTCGCGCGCATGGTGGGAGCCCGGGCGGCCGGATTGCCGAAGCCGATCCGCTGGTTCTCCATTCCGCAGCTGTTCCGCTACGAGCGCCCGCAGAAAGGCCGGCTGCGGGAGCACTTCCAGTTGAACCTGGACATCGTGGGAGAAGCCGGTGACCTCGCCGACGCCGAGATCGTGGCGGCGGCCGTGGACATGCTCCGCGGGTTCGGGCTGGGCAGCGAAGACTTCGTGGCGAGGATCTCGGATCGAGAATTGATCGGCGGCCTGCTGGCGATGCACGGCGTGAGGGCGGACGGAATGGGTTCGGCCTTCGCCGCGCTGGACAAGCTGGACCGGGAGAGTCCCGAGTGGGTGGTGGCCCGGCTGACGGCCGCGGGCGCCGACGAATCCGGAGCTCGTGAGCTGCTCGAACTGGCGGATGTCGAGCTGGGAGCACTGCTCGAACGCACCGGCGCTGACGAGCGCACCCGGGCGGCAGGGGATCGGCTGGGCCGGATATTAGAGCACCTCGCGGCTTTCGGCCTCGGGGACTTCGTACGTTTCGACCCGAGTCTCGTTCGCGGACTCGCGTACTACACGAGCACCGTGTTCGAGCTGTGGGACAGACGGGGCGAATTCCGCGCGATCTGCGGCGGCGGACGCTACGACCGCCTGCTCGCGGCCGTCGGCGGCCCCGATCTGCCGGCGCTCGGATTCGGGATGGGTGACGTCGTGCTGTCGGAACTGCTGAAGGCGCGCGACCTGCTACCGCGGGACAGGGGCTCAGTGGAGGACTACGTGGTGTGTGTCGGCGCGGAGCAGCTGAACGAGGCGCTGCGGGTGGTGCATCGGCTTCGGGACCGTGGCCGCCGGGTGACCTACGACTTCGCGCAGCGCAGCGTCGGACGGCAGTTCAAGGCCGCGAACCAGTCCGGGGCGGATCGGACGATCGTCGTCGGACCCGATGAGGTGGCGCGGGGAGAAGTGCTGGTTCGTGAAATGAGTTCAGGTGAGGAACGGAGTCTGCCGCTGGAGAGTCTCGCCGGCGACTGACTCCTTCGGCGTGACTGAGGCCGGCTATCGGCCTTCTTCGACTACCGGGAGAACATGGGAAACGACAGAGGGTTGACGCCGCAGGCGGAGGACTTCTCCGCCTGGTACAACGAGATCGTTCAACAGGCCGAGCTGGCCAGCCACTCCTCGGTGCGCGGCTGCATGGTGATCCGTCCGTACGGGTACCGGATCTGGGAGCTGATGCAGGGCGGCCTCGACGGCATGTTCAAGGCCACCGGGCACGAGAACGCCTACTTTCCGCTGTTTCTGCCGAAATCCGCGCTGGACCGCGAGGCGGAGCACGTGGAGGGGTTCGCGCCGGAGACCGCGATCGTGACGCACGCGGGGAATGCCGAGCTCGAGGAGCCCCTGGTCGTGCGCCCGACATCCGAGGCGATCATCTGGCCGATCGTGCGGGACTGGATCGACTCGTACCGGGATCTGCCGGTGCTGCTCAACCAATGGGCGAACGTGGTGCGCTGGGAGCTCAGGACCCGGCCGTTTCTCCGGACGACGGAGTTTTTATGGCAGGAAGGGCATACGGCCCACGCATCCGACCGGGAAGCGGAGGAAGAGACGCTCCGGATGCTCGGCGTGTACCGTACGTTCATGGAGGGGTGGATGGCCATGCCGGTGATCACCGGCAGAAAGACGGAGTCCGAGAAGTTCGCGGGTGCGGTGCGCACCTACGCTACCGAAGGACTGATGCGGGACAACAAGGCGCTGCAGGCCGGCACCAGCCACAATCTCGGTCAGAATTTCGCCCGCGCCTTCGACGTGCGCTATCAGACGGAAGCCGGCGAGCATGAATACGTGTGGAGCACGTCCTGGGGGGTCTCCACCCGGCTGATCGGTGGCCTGATCATGGCCCACGGTGACGATACCGGTCTCGTGCTGCCTCCGAAGCTGGCACCCTACCAGGCGGTGATCGTCCCGATCTGGCGCAGCGACGAGCAGAAGTCCCTGGTGCTCGAGACGGCCGCCCGGATCGCGGACCGGCTGTCGGAGGCCGGTGTTCGGGTACGGCTGGACGCCCGGGAAGGCATGAACCCGGGCGCGAAGTACTACGACTGGGAACGACGCGGTGTACCGGTGCGGCTCGAGATCGGGCCGCGCGACGTGGACGCCGACCAGGCGATGTGCGTCCGTCGGTACACGCCGGAAGGCGAGGATCGCAAGCGGCCGGTGGCCTTCGCCGGCATCGAGGAGGAACTCACGAAGCTGCTTCGCGGCATGCAGGACGAGCTGCTCGAGGACGCGACCCGGCGCCGCGACGCGAACACGTTCAGGGACGTCGAGTCGATGGAGGAATTCCGCCGGATCATGCGGGAAGGTGGCGGGTTCGTGTATACCGGCTGGTGCGGGGAAGAGGCCTGCGAGGCGGAGGTGAAGGAGGAAACGAAGGCCACCATCCGGGTGATCCCGGATGAGGAGTTCCGCTCGATCGAAGCGCCGACGCGGTGTCTGTGCGGCGCGGCGTCGCGCGGCGAGGTCGTGAGGGCCCGGGCCTACTAGACATGCGCCGGCCCACCGGGGCCGGGGAGGGATCGAGCGTGGCGGACCTGCACGAGATCGTCGAGTTCATGGATGAGTACCTCGGCACGGCGACCGTCCCGGACGCTCCGGGCGCCCGCAACGGCCTGCAGGTGGATGCGCGGTCCCCGGTCGAGCACCTGTGTGCCGCCGTGGATGCCTGCCAGGCGACGATCGATGGCGCGGCCCGGGAGGGCGCCCAGCTTCTCCTCGTGCACCACGGCCTGTTCTGGGGCGATCCGCTGCCGATCACCGGGCGCACGTATCGTCGCCTGAAGGCGCTGCTGGACGCCGACATGGCTCTCTACGCGTCGCACGCCCCCCTGGATGTGCACCCGGAGATCGGCAACAACTTCCTGCTCGCCGAGGCGCTGGGCCTGGAGATCGAAGGACGGTTCGGCTCGTGGAGGGACCTGGAAGAGATCGGTGTCTGGTCCACGGCGGATCTTCCCCTGCAGGATCTCGTGGCCCGGGTCGCGGCTGCCTGCGGCGCTGCGCCGTTCGTCATCCCGGGGGGTCCGTCGCACGTGCGCCGGATCGGGATCATCACGGGCGGCGCGGATTCGGCGATCCCGGAGGCGCACGAGGCGGGGCTCGATACGTTCGTGACCGGTGAGGGCACGCACCACAGCTTCCACGATGCGACCGAGCTAGGCCTGAACGTGATCTTCGCGGGCCACTATCTGACGGAGGTGCTCGGCGTGAAGGCGCTCGCCGCTCTCGTCGCGGAGCGATTCGGCATCGGCTGGTCGTTCGTCGATCACCCCACCGGTCTCTGAGCGGTCTGTCCCGTGAGTTCTTCGCGTCTGCAGGAGCGGACCCGGGCGGCGCTGGCCGGCCGATACGCGATCACCGAGGAAATCGGACGGGGAGGGACGGCCGTAGTCTTCCGAGGGACGGACGAACGGCACGGGCGGGACGTGGCCGTCAAGGTGCTGCGTCCCGAAGTCACGGCGATGCTCGGCCGCGAGCGATTCCTGCGCGAGATCGAGATCGCGTCGAAGCTGGCCCACCCCCACATCCTGCCGCTGTACGATTCGGGGGAGTCGGATGGGTTGCTGTACCACGTGTCGCCGCTGCTCGAGGGCGAAACGCTGCGCGATCGGCTGAACCGGGAGAAGATGCTCCCGGTGGAAGAAGCCCTGCGGATCGGCGCCGAGATCCTGGATGGACTCGCCTATGCCCACTCTCACGGCGTCATGCACCGGGACATCAAGCCCTCCAACGTGCTGCTGTCGGCCGGTCATGCGCTGATCTCGGACTTCGGCGTGGCGACCGCCCTGGAGCGCGGTGGAGGATCTCGACTCACGGCGACAGGCATGGTGGTAGGAACGCCCGCGTACATGAGCCCCGAGCAGGCCGGCGGAGAGAAGCTCGATGCCCGCAGCGACCTCTACTCCGCGGCCTGCGTGATCTGCGAAATGCTGTGCGGTGAGCCTCCATTCGCCTCGCGGACCGCCCAGGCGACGATGGCCCGGCGTCTCACCGAAGAGCCGGGATCGATGCGAACGGGGCGTGCATCGATTCCCGAGCACGCCGATGTCGCGCTTCGAAAGGCCCTTTCACGACTCCCGGCCGACCGGTTCGGGAGTGCGTCCGAGCTGGCGGCTGCTCTGATCGCCCGCCCGCAGGCGGCCGTCGCGGTTCCACGCGACGAGAGAGGTGCGGAATCGAGACGATCCGGCGGCCTCACGTTCTGGGAGGAGATGCGTCGGAGGAAGGTGTGGAGTGCCGGCGTGGTGTATGCGAGCGTGGCTTCCGGCGTCGTCGGGGCCGCCGACGTTCTTTTGCCGCTGCTTGAGCTGGATGTCGCCCTCGGTCCCCTGGTCGGACTGGCATTCTCAGGGCTCCCGGTCGTCCTGCTCCTCGCCTGGGCGTTCGACATCACGCCCGAGGAGGGGGTGCGTCGAACCGGCAGCTGGAAGAAAGTCAGCACGGGGGACCTGTCGCGCAGCTGGCCCCTGCTGTCCGTGGGAGCCAAGGTTCTTCTGGCCCTCATGCTGGCGGGCCTGGCGATCTGGTTGCTGGTTCTGCGGCCGTTGCTGGATAGCTGACCGCATTCAGAACACCGAGAACTTGAGCCCCTGGGTGTAGTGTTCCGGGCGCTCTCGAATGTCTCGTGTCAGCAGTGCGATCTCCTCGCTCGCTGTCTCCAGGTTGGCCAGAGTCGCCGTGAGGTTCACGTACAGAGTCGTGTCATTGACCATCCGGCCGATGCTGCCGTCTCCGCGGTCGATCTTCCGGAGCACCGAGGCGAGCGCCTCCGACGTCAGGTCCAGGTCCTCGCTGGCCCTCGCCAGCCGCGTGGTCAGCGTATCGACATTGGCCAGAGTGCGGTCGAGCTCCGCGCCGGAGGTCACGTCCGCCAGCCGAGACGAGGTCGCGGACAGGTTCTGGATCAACCGCTCAAGGGACTGCGACTCCCTCTCCAGCAGGACCTTCAGTTCTTCCATTCCGCCGGCGAACGCGCTGATCCCCAGTTGCGCCTCCGCGACCGTGGAATCGTCGAGCAGCTTGTTGATCTGCGACAGGACGCTGGACGCCTGGTCACCCAGGTCGCCGGCGAGGTCCTGCAGACCCGGACCCCCGCCTGCGGCCGAGATCGTGTCGCCTTCGGCGAGCGCGATCGGGGACTCCCCGGGCAGCAGTGCGAGTGCGGCCATCCCGAGAAATCCGGCTGTCTGCTCCTCCGCTCTCGTGTCGGCCGGAAGCGTCCCGCGATGCGCGAGCTCGAGCTCGAACACGACACCGTCCGGCCGCAGCTGAACCGAGTTGACCTTTCCGACGTCCACGCCGAGCAGCGTCAGCCGGGTGCCCTCGCCGATCGCTCCGGCCTCGGGAGCCAGAGCGTACACGGTCATCCTGGGTGCGCCAGGCTTCGATCCGCTGATCCAGAATATCCCCATGATCAGCGCGATGAAGGCAAGGACCAGGAGCGCGCCCACCATGATTTCCGTGCGTCTCTGTTCCCGCAGGCCGGGATCTCTCATCCGTTGAATTCCTCTGTGTCGAGCTTGGGGTGGAGAAAGTCCTGCACGATCGGATCGCGTGATTCCCGAAGTTCGTCGGGCGTGCCGGACGCCTGCACCCGTCCGTTCGCCAGCAGTACGATCCGGTCCCCAAGATAAAACGCGCTTTCCACGTCGTGGGTGACGATCACGCTCGTGGCACCGATCTCACCCTGCAGGCGCGCGATCAGGCGGTTGATCACGTTGGCATTCACCGGGTCCAGGCCGGTGGTCGGTTCATCGTAGAGGATGTACTTCTGGCGTCCGACGATCGCCCGGGCGATCGCGACCCGCTTCTGCATTCCGCCCGAGAGCTCTGCCGGGAGCAGATGCAGCACCTCCGGGCCCAGGTTCACGTGCGAGATCGCTTCCTGAACGAGCGGATCGGAGTGCGCGGGCACCCTGCGGCAGTGCTCCTCCGACAGACCCAGCTGGATGTTCTGTCCGGCAGTGAGCGAATCGAACAGGGCGGCGTTCTGAAACACGTAACTGATCCGCGAGCGGATCTGTTTGATTTCCCTGCCGCCGGCATTGGGAACCGACATGCCTTCGACGAGAATCTCGCCTTCGTCCGGATCGAACAGTCCCACGATGTGCTTGAGAAGAACGCTCTTTCCCGTTCCTGAGGGTCCCATGATCACGAGACTCATGCCCTCGTGAATGTCCAGGTCCACGCCATCCAGCACGGCCTTTCCGTTGAGCACCTTCCGAAGACCCGTGATCTGGATCATCGGGCGCCCTTTCCGCCGCTCACTGGAAGGCCTTGTAGAGAGGGGCCAGCACCACGTCCAGAATCATGATCAGCACGATGATCGAGACGACGGCATTGGTCGCAGTGCGCCCGACCCCGGCGGCTCCACCTTCTGCCTGGAGTCCTACGTAGCAGGCCGTGAACGTGATCGTGATACCGAAGAAGAAGCCCTTCACGAGAGAGAAGATCAGAGATGCGGCATGATAATAGTTCTGAACTCCGTAGACGTATTCGTGCGTGGTCATCGGCAGCAGTGCGATCGCCGACAGCCAGCCGCTCCAGATTCCGACGATGTTGGCGAAGATCACGATCGGCAGCATCATGATCGCACCGGCCACGACGCGAGGCGCCACGAGCTCGGTGACCGGATCCCGGCCGAGCGTGCGCAGGGCATCGATCTGATTGGTCACCTTCATGGTGCCGAGCTCCGCGCCGATCCCGGAGCCCACTCGTCCCGCCATGATGATCGCCGACAGAAGCGGCGCGAGCTCGGTCAACATCCCGGCGGCGACCGTATTGCCCACGACCCACAGGGGAATCTCGGTGAACTGATAGCCGCTCTGCTGTGCGAGAATCGACCCGCTGAGCGCCGCGACGAGCAGGACGAGGGGCAGGCTGTCGATCCCGATCTTCCTGGCCTGGACGAACGCCTCGCGACGGTACTCGGCGGGCTTGAGAATCGAAACGAACGTCGCTGCGGCCAGGATGCCGGCACGTCCCACGTGACGGGCGGCCACGAGCGTCGCTCGGCCGATCCTGCCGAGCCAGCCCGTGATCAACCCCGTCTCCGCAGGAATCGGGTCACGCTGTGGTTTCGCCGTCTGCCGGGGATTCACGGATCATCTTCGTGGGGCGCATTTCCTGGAGGACGTCGGGGCCGGGCAGTATCCCGCCAGACCGGACCGTTCGCTCCGGGCACGAGTCCGACAAGGGAAGCTACCACGATCGAACGCCCGTGCAACTGCATTGGCGCGCCGTTCCGCGGCAGGGTCCCGCGCAGCGCAGGCCGGACGGATGGCTGCTGCGCCGCCTTCAGTCAGGCTTCCTGAGCCTGGCCGGGCGTTCAAACCTGCGGCGTGCAGGCGGGCCGAGGCTCGGTCGGGCGCTGTCGGGCGACGGGTCGCGTACGGAGGAATCGGAGGGCTCGGCGAACCGCGGGCCGGGAACGGAATCCTCCTCCGATGGGTCTTCGATACTCGAAGGCGGGGAAGAGACCCCGTCGGCGCCCGACAGCGCCGTATCCACAGACGCTTCGACCCGTCGCGACTCTCCGCTGCGCGCGGCCGCCGAGTCGCCGGCCGTGCCGGTCTCGGCGGCAGCAGCGGAGTCGCCTCTCGCGATCTCTGCCTGTACCGAATCGGCCCGTTCCGCGATCGCCTGAGACAGGCCCATCATCAGGGTCGGATCCCGGCCCGCGACATCCGCGAATGCGACGAGCTGTTCGGCGGTCACGCCGTGGCGGAGCAGGATTTCGGCGCGGATCGAGTCCGCCAGGCGTTCCCGCTCCGGCTGCCCTCTGGCGGGAGGGGGGAGTCGGCGCAGTCGGGTCAACTCGGCCATTACGTCGACGTACGTGCCTTGCGACATCGGGAGCTGCGTCGCCTGTTCGTCGCGTTCCGCGCAGCCCGCGAGCACGGGAAAGAGCAGCAGGCAGAGTCTCCGCCGCAGGAATCTGGTCATGGCGGAGGCTAGAGCTGAGGCCGTGACCTGTCAAACAGTCTCGCTCCGCTCGTTGTACGCGGGCACGGCGCGGGCTACGTTCGACCGCCATTCGTCGCCGGGCGCTGCGGCCGTAAATGATGAGGAGCGTGGTTGAAAGAGATGATCGGCAAGACAGACCGCCGGCCCCGGTCCACCGGCACGTCGGCTTACGGAACGGCTGTGACGCTGGCGACCCTGCTCGCGGCGTTCTCCCCTCCCGCGGTTTCCGTCGCCCTGGCCCAGTCGCCTCCGAGCCCGGCTGATCATCTGGGATACGCGGCCGGTGAGCGATTCACGGATGTGGCAGGGGTCGAGTCGTACGCGGAGGCCCTGGCGGCGGCCTCGCCGTCCGTGCGACTCGAGCGGTACGGCGAGACGCCGGAAGGACGACCGCTGATGCTCCTGATCATCGGAAGGGAGGAGGCGCTGCGCGACCTGCGCGATCTCGAACAGTTGCGGCAGTTGTCCGATCCGCGACGGTCCGCCGGTCGAACCCGGGAGATCAGCCGCTCCTCCCGTGCGGTCATCTGGTTCACCTACGGGATCCATGGCGACGAGAGTTCCTCTACCGAAGCGGCTCTGTGGACCGCCTGGGATCTCGCGTCGGGTTCGGACGGTGCGGATGTCGTGCTGGATTCTCTGATCGTCATCATCGACCCGGTTGCGAATCCGGATGGTCGGGATCGCTACGTGAACTGGTTTCGATCGGTAGGTGGAGCCGAGCCGAATCCCGAGGTCTCGTCGGCCGAGCATGTTCAGCCCTGGCCCGGGGGCAGGTACAACCACTACCTGTTCGATCTGAATCGGGACTGGACGTGGGCGACGCAGCCGGAAACCCGCGCCCGCCTCTTCCAGTTCGACAGGTGGCGGCCGGCGGTCCACGTGGACTTCCACGAGATGGGTCACGAGAGCAGCTATTTCTTCTTCCCGGCCGCAGCGCCGGTGAATCCCATCTATCCCGAGTCCACGACCCGCTGGGCCGAGTACTTCGGGCGGGCGAACGCACGCGAATTCGACCGAAGGCAATGGCTGTACTATACGGGAGAACAGTTCGACCTGTTCTACCCGGGATATGGAGACACCTGGCCGAGCCTCGTCGGCGCCATCGGGATGACCTACGAGCAGGCGGGCGGCGGGCTGGCGGGCCTGGTCGTCAGGAGGTCGGATGATGACCTGCTGACCCTGGCAGAGCGACTGGAGCACCACCGAGTGGCGGGTCTGACCACGCTCCGCGCCGCCGCGGCGAGAAAGACCGAGCTGCTGGAGGACTTCGCCCGTTTCCACTCCGGTCCCGTGCCCACCGAAGCCGACGTGCTGCTCGTCCCCGCGGCCGGCACTGCGATCAGCGGACTGTCACGTACGCTGCTGGCACAGGGAATCGAGGTCGAGCGAGCCGTGCGCCCGTTCAGGGCCGGAACCGCACCGCACCCGGGCTTTTCGGGGCGGTCCGAGTTTCCCGAGGGCACCCTGCGGGTCCGTGCAGAGCAGCCGCGCGGCCGTCTCGCGCTAACCCTGCTGCAGCCCGACATACCGCACCCGGACTCGGGTCCGGGCCGCACCTATGACATCACCGCCTGGTCGCTTCCGTATGCGTTCGGGGTTGAAGCTCACACCGTCACCGGTTCCCTGCGCGATGCGTCGTTCACTCCGCTGGAGCCGTTGCAGGAGGCGAACCGACAGGCAGCGGTGCAGACGGCGCGCCCGTTCGGCTGGCTCGTCGCTCCCACCTGGAACGCTGCGGGCCCGCTGATCGCGTGGCTTCGGCAGGGCGGGCGCGCACGCACCGTGAACGAGGGCTTCGAGCTGGAGAGCAGGCGCTGGCCCGCCGGTACCGTGTTCCTGCAGGCGGACTCGGCGGCGGCGGAACGCATTCTCACCACAGGACTGGCGGAGCACGCACTCGCGGTCAGCACGGGCTGGACCGCAGACGGGCCGGATCTCGGCACCTCCCAATCCACCAGCCTGCGCGCGCCGCGTATCGGTGTATTCCGGGGGCAGGGCGTCTGGCCGACCAGTTTCGGCGCCGCCTGGTATTTCCTCGAGCAGAAGGCGGAGATCCCGTTCGATGCGCTGGATCTGTCCCGTCTGTCGCGGCTGGAGCTCGCCCGCTGGGATGTCCTGGTGCTGCCGGACGGCTCGCCCGGTGGAGTCCTCGATGCCTCGGACGCGGGAGCGCTGCGCGGGTGGGTCGAAGCCGGGGGCACCCTGATCGCCGTCGCCGGTTCGGCACGCTGGGCGGGCCGGGAGATCGCGGAGATCGAGGCGAGAAGCGCCGCGACCGACTCCCTGTCGGAAGAAGATCGGCGCGTCGCCGCCCTGCGGACTCGTGAGCAGCGGCGCGAGGATTACTGGGATCGCTCCGTGAACGGGGTCGTCCTTCCGGTCCGAGCGGACTCGGCCCATCCCCTGGCGGCGGGAGCCGGTCTGGGGAACGCCGAGCGTCGGCAGTTCGTGCTCCACCTGAACGACCTCGTATTCGAGCCCGCGGACGCGTTCGAAACGGTGCTGGCGTTCGAGCCGGGCGTACGGGCCGTTTCCGGCGTGGTCAGCGAGTCCAAACTGGAGGACCTGGGCGCCTCGGCATGGATGCTGGCCGCGCGCGTGGGGCGAGGGCAACTGATCCTGTTCGCCGACGATCCTCTGTTCCGCCTCATGTGGCCCTCGCAGTTCGTGCTGTTCACGAACGCGCTGCTGCTGGGGCCGAACTCGTAGCGCACGGTGAGTGAAAGTCGGCCTTCCCGGCGGGAATTCTGCCGATTAGGCAGGTCTCACGGGGCACGCCTCTTGCCCCTTTGGCGTCACTCACCCCAAACAGGAGTCAAACTGCGATGACCGACGAGAATAAGGCCGCGTCCGGCCCGGCGGAGACGAAGGGCCCGCTGGGCGAGATCCAGGGGTTCGTCGAGGAGATGTTCGAAACGATCCGGACCTTCGGCCCCACGGTTCCCGGCAGGCACCCGCGCATGGAGATGGCCGAGTCTTCCGACGCGTACTACATACAGCTGGATCTTCCCGGAGTCAGTAAGGAGTCCCTCGAAGTCAACACTGTGGGCGACGAACTTCGTCTCAGCGGCCGCCGTTCGCGACCGGACTATGCCGACGGCGCCGTGGTCCAGCGCACGGAGCGCACCTACGGGCGCTTCCAGCGCTCCTTCCGCATCCCCGGTGACGCGGACGCCGACGGAATCCAGGCGAAGCTGGAGGACGGTATTCTGAAGATCCGGCTGCCGAGGCATGGTGGCGGCGAAGGACGGAAAGTCTCGATCGACTGAGTGAACTCGAACCGACCTGAAGACGAATGATACCAGCCGACAGATTGACGGTGCGCGCGGCCGAAGCCCTGCAGGCGGCCGCGGAGCTCGCGAGAAAGCAGGGAAATCCGGCGGTGGAGGACCTGCATCTGCTGGCCGCTCTGCTGGAGCAGGAGGAAGGGATCATCGACCCGATCCTGCGCAAGGCCGGGGCGGATCTCAACGCGGTGGCCGGTGGCGTACGGGCAGGCCTCCAGCGGCTTCCGACGCAGTCCGGTGCGGCACCTGCGGCCAGCCGGGAACTGGTTCGCGTCCTGGATGAGGCCGACGCCGAGGCGCGCCAGCTCTCCGATCAATACGTCTCCACCGAGCACCTGCTCGTCGCGCTGGCGGGAAAGGCCGCGAGCAGCACTCGTGAGATTCTGTCCGCCAGCGGAGTGAGTCAGGACGCGCTCAGGGAAGCGCTGGCCTCCGTCCGGGGTCCGCATCAGGTGACCGACCCCGAGGCCGAGGGAAAGTACCAGGCGCTGGAGCGCTTCGGGGTCGACCTGACCGAGCGGGCGCGCAACGGAGAGCTGGATCCGGTCATCGGCAGGGACCCGGAGATCCGCAGAGTGATGCAGGTTCTGTCCCGCCGCACCAAGAACAACCCGGTCCTGATCGGAGAGCCGGGCGTCGGCAAGACGGCCATCGTCGAGGGACTGGCGCAACGCATCGTGGAAGGCGACGTACCCGAGAGTCTCAAGGACAAGAAGCTGATCCAGCTGGACGTTGCCGCGATGCTGGCCGGAGCGAAGTTCCGGGGAGAATTCGAGGAACGCCTCAAGGCGGCCCTGAAGGAGATCACGGAGGCGAAGGGGAAGTACATCGTCTTCCTGGACGAACTGCACACGATCGTCGGCGCCGGAGCCGCCGAAGGTGCGGTGGATGCCGGAAACATGCTGAAGCCCCCGCTGGCTCGCGGTGAACTGCGGATGGTCGGCGCCACTACCCTGGACGAATACCGCAAACACATCGAGAAGGACCCGGCGCTGGAGCGCCGTTTCCAGCCTGTGTTCGTGGGCGAGCCCGGCGTGGATGAAACCATCGCCATCCTGCGCGGGCTGAAGCAGAAGTACGAGGTCCACCACGGCGTGCGGATCACGGATCCCGCCATCGTGGCTGCCGCCCGGCTCTCGGACCGCTACATCGGCGACCGGTTTCTGCCGGACAAGGCGATCGATCTGATTGACGAGGCCGCCTCCCGGCTGCGCATCGAGATCGATTCGATGCCCGAAGAGATCGACATGCTCACGCGGAGGCAGACGCAGCTCGAAGTCGAGCGGGAGGCCCTGCGAGAGGAGAGCGATCCGAAGAGTGCCGAGCGCCTCGCTGCCCTCGAGGCCGAACTGGCCGGAATCCGGGAGGATCTGGCGGGCATGAAGGCCCGCTGGACGCTGGAGAAGGAATCGATCGAGCGGGTCCGGGAGCAGAAGCGGCTGATCGAGGAGCTGGGCCTGCAGGCCGAGCAGGCGACCCGCAGCGGGGACCTGCAGCGTGCAGCCGAGATCAGCTACGGGCAGATTCCGAGGGCCCAGTCTGAGCTCGAAGCCGCGGAGGCGGAGCTCTCCCGGATGCAGGCCGAAGAGGGAAGCTTCCTGACGGAGGAGGTCGGTCCGGAGGATATCGGAGAGGTCGTCGCCAGCTGGACCGGCATCCCGGTGTCGCGGATGATGGACGACGAGCGTGAGCGACTGACAAACCTCGAGGCGCACCTGCACGAGCGGGTCGTCAGCCAGGACGAGGCGATCACGGCCGTTTCGAACGCCGTTCGGCGCAGCCGGGCCGGACTTCAGGACCCCAACCGACCGGTGGGGAGCTTCATCTTCCTCGGCCCGACGGGGGTCGGGAAGACCGAGACGGCGCGCGCGCTGGCCGAATTCCTGTTCGACGACGAAGACGCTCTCGTGCGGCTCGACATGTCGGAATATGGAGAGCGGCATGCGGTGGCCCGGCTCATCGGTGCTCCTCCGGGCTATGTCGGATACGAGGAGGGCGGTCAGCTTACCGAGGCCGTCCGCCGCCGACCGTACAGCGTCGTCCTGTTCGATGAGATCGAAAAGGCGCACCCGGACGTGTTCAATGTCCTGCTGCAGATTCTGGACGACGGCCGGCTGACCGACGGGCAGGGGCGTACGGTGGATTTCCGGAACACGGTGATCATTCTCACCAGCAACATCGGGAGTTCCTACATCCTCGAGCACAGCGGAGACGACTGGGAGCTGGTGGAGGTGAAGGTACGGGACGCACTGAACCAGGGGTTCAAGCCCGAATTCCTGAATCGCATAGACGAAATTGTTGTATTCAAACCTCTTGACCGTGATCAGCTTGAGCAGATTGTAAAGTTGCAGCTCGATAGGCTCGCCGGTTTCCTGCGCGAGCGGGAGATCACACTGGACGTGACGCCGGAAGCGATGGCGAAGATCGCCGAGGTCGGATACGACCCGGCGTTCGGAGCTCGACCGATGAAGCGGGCGATCCAGCACATGGTGTCCGATCCGCTCGCGATGGCCTTCCTCGATGGCCGGTACTCGGATGGTGATTCGATTCGGGTGGACGTCGGGGATCAGGACGAGCTGTCATTCGAGAAGGTCGACGGTTGACCGGGGCGGCGCCCGGGACAGATTACGCTGGTACTGCGGTGGGCCGGATCGCTTCTGGGGTCCGGCTCACGCCCATCGAAGTCGTGATTCCGTTATCCGGAGGAGCACCGTGAATCGAGCAGTCCGGCGTCGAGGAATCCCTGCGGCGCTGTCCGCGGTGCTCGTGCTGTGGAGCGGAGGCTGTGCGTCCGGCGGCAGCGAAGTGAATCCGGCTTCCGGTTCCGCCTGGGGGGCCGCGACGTCGGAGATGGCCGTCCGGGGCTTTCTCGACGCCGCGAACGTCGAAGACTTCGAGACGATGACCAACCTGTTCGGGACGAGCGATGGTCCCGCGGTCGATGAATTCGGGATCGAAGACGTCGAGGCCAGGATGATCTTCCTGTCCCGGCTGCTGAAGCACAGCGATTACTCGATGAGTCAGGTCAACCTGGCGATGCTGGGGCCGGATCGGGTCCGCTACGAGGTGCGGATGAACGGAACTCGCAAAGGCGATGTGACCGTGCCCGTCATCGTGGTGCCCACCAGGTCGGGGCGCTGGTTCGTGGAACGACTCAACGTGGACGCGCTGGCTGCCGGACTCTGAACGGCCGGCAGCTCATTCCGAGGTCGTCTCGGCCAGTTCGACCAGCACGCCGCCCGTGTCCCGCGGGTGCAGGAACGCCACGCGGTGCCGGCCGGCTCCTTGCCGGATTCCGGGGGGGATCGGCTCGAGGCCTGAGCGCCTGGCACGGGCGAGGGCAACCTCAAGATCTGCGACGCGCAGGCAGATGTGGTGCACGCCCGGACCGTGTCTGTCGATGAACCGGGCGATGGGGGACTCGGGACCTGTGGCTTCCAGCAGTTCGATCCGTCCGGCGTCGGAACCGAAGAACGCGACGCGCACCTGTTCGGAGGGAACTTCTTCCGCCCCGTCGGCGTTTATTCCGAGTAGCGCAGTCCACACCGGGAGTGCCTCGGCGAGTGATTTGACCGCGATTCCGATGTGGTCGATCTTGTCCAAGTCGGTCTGCTCCGGTGGCGGACCCAGTGCGTGGTGCCGGCGCGGAGCCGGACCTGCGGTGCCGGAATCTAGGTTCCGGGCAGGCGGTTGTTCAACACGAGATTGGAGAGTGAACGGTGGCAGGCAAAGATATCCGAGAGATCACGGATGAGAACTTCGCGGACGAGATCGAGTCCAGCGAAGGGTTGGCGATCGTGGACTTCTGGGCCGAGTGGTGTGGCCCATGCCGGATGGTGGGCCCGATCATCGAAGAGCTGGCCGAGCAGTACTCGGGCAAGGTCAAGGTGGGAAAGCTGGATGTAGACTCCAACCGGGTGACGGCCGGCCGGTTCAACGTACGCTCGATTCCGAGCATCCTGTACTTCAAGGACGGCGAGATGGTCGATGCGGTCGTCGGCGCCTATCCGAAGAAATTCCTGGAAGAGAAGATTCTGGAGCACGCCTGAGAGGCCGTCGCCGGATCCGGGGTCCGAACGTGGCCCTGATCGCGCCCTCCGCTTCGTCGCGTCGCGGAGGGCGCGCTCGCAATCATGCCTGAAGCGGCTCTCTACCTGGTCGGCACTCCGATCGGAAACCTCGACGACTTCGCTCCGCGCGGGGTCGAGACGCTATCGGGCGTGGCCGTCGTGTACGCGGAGGACACACGCCGCACGGCGGTCCTGTTCCGACGGTTCGACATCGGGACATCGCTCCGATCCCTCCATTCGCACAACGAAGCCTCCCGGTGCGACGAGATTCTCGAACTGCTCGCCGCCGGCCAGGCTTGCGCTCTGGTGACCGACGCCGGGGCCCCCGGCGTGTCCGACCCGGGGGCGCGGCTCGTCCGCTCGGTGTCGGATGCCGGATTCGAGGTTCGTACGATCCCCGGTCCGTCCGCGGTCACGGCGGCGGCGGGACTGTCGGGGTTTCCCGTGGATCGCTTTCTGTTCCTCGGTTTTCCACCTCGCAAGGGCCGGGAGCGCGCGCAGTGGCTGGGGCAATGCGCGGGGTCGAAGGAAACCGTGATCGTTTTCGAGGCCCCGGGCAGGCTCGCCTCGCTGCTCGATGACTGGGTGTCGCGGGGACTCGGTGACAGGGCGTGCTGCGTGTGTCGGGAGCTCACCAAGTTGCATGAGGAGGTCCGCCGGGGAACGGTCGCCGCCCTGGCAGAATACTATGGGCGTGAGCAGGTGCGGGGAGAAGTGACCCTGGTCCTTGAGGCCGCGCTGGACAGCGAGGCGGAGACGCCGGATCTCGAGGCCGCCCGCCACAGGGCGGCGGCGCTCTTCCGCGACGGCCACGGAGCCCGAGCGGTATCCGCAGCCCTGCGAGAAGAGTTCGGGCTCAGCCGGAATGATGCGTACGCGGTCGCCCTGGCCGCCGGGGGGGAGGAAGGGGAAGGCAGGTGACGCAGGCGACCGCCGAGCGCCAGCTTGGCCGGGTGGACGAACTGGCGAAGCGACTCCGCTCCATGAGTGTCCTGGGAACCCTGGCGGCGGCGTCTGCGCTGCTGCTGTCCGGGCTCCTCGTCCTGGCCTGGCTGCCGCCCGGCTCCTGGGCCCGAAGCGATTCCGTGTTGCCGCTCGTCGTGTGGATCGGGCTGCTCGCCGCCGTGATGCTGCTGGTCGGAAGGGAGAGACGAGCGGCCCGCGGCAGATCCGTGGCGGCCCTCGTCAGGGAGGCGGAGACTTCCGCCGGCCTGCGCGCGGGCGAACTGGCGGGTGCGCGTGAGCTGCGCGATGCGCCGAGCAGTGGCTCGCGGGAACTCGCTTCACTGCACCGGACCCGGGTCGCAACGGCGCTGGCGGCGTTTCGGGACTCGGAGCTCGTCCCGCGGCAGCGTCGACGCTCGCGTCGCCGACTCGGGCTGTCGGTTGCATCGGCGGGATTGGCGAGCCTGGCGCTCGCTCTGACGTTCGGACTGCGTCCCGGAGAGTCACGGGCCGCGGCCGTGGCATTGACGCGGCCCTGGGTGTTCGCGTTTCCGCCGCCGGCTCCGCCGCTGCGCCTCGAGCTCGTGGATGGCCCCGTGCTGCGGGGCGAGACCGCTCTGCTCCGGGTTCACGCCCCCGAACGCGTCGCCGTGTCGTTGAACTGGAAGGCCGCAGGAGAGCCGGCGCGCAGCGCAGGCATACCGGTGCGGAACGGAGGGCCGGCCGTGGGGCGCACCGGCCCGGTACATGTGGACCTCGCCGTCTGGGTTGAGGATGATGACGGGCGCAGCTCCGACACGCTCACCGTCGTCCCCGAGGATCCGCTGCTGGCCACGGAGCTGCGCGTGATCACCGAGTCGCCCGGCTGGAACGGCGCCGATGTGGACACGATCGCGGCACCCATTCCGCCGCTCACGGTCGAGTCGGGAACGGTCGTCCGGGTTGTCGGGAGAACGAACCATCCCCTGCGTGCAGGCTTCCTCGTGCCGACGAACGGCGACTCGAAGATTCCTCTCGACGTTTCGGGGCCGCGGTTCGACGGCGTGATCCGGCCCGCAGCCGACGGAACATGGGGCTTCGAGCTCGTACCGGAAGCGCCGGTTCCGGGGACACGACTGCCGCCACCGCTCGAATTGAGCGTCCTGCTGGACCGAGCGCCGCAAGTCCGGGTGATCCGTCCGGCCCGCGACGTCCAGGTGACCACCGAGTCCGTCGTACCGATCGTCGTCGATGCGTCCGACGACGTCGGTCTCCGGTCGATCGATCTTCGCGCCTGGCGCGTTTCGGCTGCCGGTGTGGAAGAGGATCGGGCCACTTCCAGGCTGTCGGAGCTCGCCGGAGAGCAACGGTGGATCGTGCAGGCCGGGATCGAGCTGGCTCCGTACGCGCTCGCTCCCGGCGATACGCTCTTCTACCAGGTGCTCGCCCGCGACGGGAATCCAGGCAACCGAACCGCGGTGTCGCGCACCTGGAAGATCACCGTTCCGTCGATCGCGGAATTGCGGCACAGTGCGACCGAGCGCACGGGCGAGCTGGCCGGCCGGGCTGCGGCGCTGGCGGAGCAGACAGCTGACCTTCGGCGCGAGGCGACCGAGGCGGCGACCGCGATGACCGACGCAGGCGGGCAGCCATCGGGCTTCGAGAACTCGCAGGAAGCGAGGGCGGTCGAACAGCTCGGACGCGAGGTCGAGCGGAGGATGGAGGAGCTGGAGCGCGAGCTGTCGGAGTTGAGCGAGGGCCTCGAGTCATCTCCTGCCGGTGACCCGTCGCTTGCCCGAAGGATGGAGGAACTCGGCGAACTGCTGCAGGAGTTGAGGCAGTCGGGACTCGCCGAGCGGATGCGCGCACTCGAGGAGGCCCTCCGGAACCTGGACCGGTCCGCGGCGAAGGACGCGCTCGACGGGATCGCCCGCACGGCCGAGGAGCTCGAACGGCAGATCGCCGAGGCGGCCGACCTGATGCGGCGGGTCGCCACCGAACAGGCGCTCAAGGACGCCGCCCGGGATGCCGCCTCCCTCGCCGACAGCCAGCAGCGGGCAGCGCGCGAGCAGCAGCCTTCTGCGCAGTGGGCCGAGGAGGAGCGGCGGCTCGCCGACGCCGCCGAGGCACTCTCGGAGCGGCTGGATGAGATCCGGCAGCGGCTCGAATCACAGGGAGCCGACGCCGCGGCCGATTCCGTGAGCGCGGCGGATGTCCGGCTGGAGGATGCACTCGAACGGATGCGCGAGGCCGCCGGACAGGCGCTGGCGGAGTCGAAAGGGAGGCAGGAGCCCGACTCCGGCGGACAGAGCCCGGCGGAAAGCCGGAGCCGTCAGGCGGAGCAGGCGGCCGAGTCCCTGCAGGACGCGGCTCGTGGGATGGAGGAGGCCTCGCAGTCACTCAGCGCCGACTGGCGGCAGGAAGCGGTCGACGCGCTGGACGGAGCATCCCGGCAGGCCCTGGATCTCGCCCGGGAGCAGGCCGCGCTGAACGAGCGGCTGGCGACGGCCGGGAGGGGTCGCGAACTGGCTTCCCGGCAGGATGCGATCGCGCGGGGCCTGGACCAGGTGCTCGAGCGATTGTCCGAGGCCTCGAGCAAGACGGCCCTGGTGGACCGGCGGACCGGCCCGACGGCTGCGCGCGCGCGCCAGAAGATGGAAGAGCTGAGCCAGAAACTGTCCGATGGACTCGATGCGGCGGACGCCGTATCCGAGGCTGGCCGGAAGGTGGCGGAAGACCTCAACGATCTGAGCGGCCGGCTTCGCGACAGTCGAAAGGCGATGGAGAGCGCGGAATCGGGAACCGGGATGGAGGAAGCGCTCGAGCAGCTGGCCCGGCTGGGCGAAGCGCAGGCGGGGCTGAATCGGGATGCCGGCGGACTGATGATGCTCGCCGGATCGGGCTCGCCGGTCCCGATGGAACTGACCGGAATCGCCGAGCGGCAGCAGCGGATCGCCGAACGGCTGCAGGAGCTGGCGGAACAGCCGGCGGCGGGTTCGCTTCCGGCACGCCCCGGCGAGCTGGCGGCGGAGGCCGCGGAGATCGCCCGGACGCTGCGCGACACGGGCATGGACCCTGAGACGATCCGTCGACAGGAGCGCCTGTTCCGCCGCCTGCTGGATGCCGGACGGACGCTGGAGCGCGACCCCGACCCGGAACGCAGGACCTCTACCACCGCGGCCGGCCGACCGACGGCCTCTCA
>Ga0209536_100004633_pt1 | contig 21694 bp, 17 predicted proteins | sample DeeMarSeWOR28_12_FD_187461 | JGI IMG/M metagenome (GOLD analysis project Ga0209536, IMG submission 187461) | Marine sediment microbial communities from White Oak River estuary, North Carolina - WOR-2-8_12 (SPAdes) (version 2) | ecosystem: Environmental > Aquatic > Marine > Intertidal zone >... | reverse complement strand
CGCATGGCTAGCGACCAATCGTCGGAGGCCGGCGCTTCCCGGTGGGTACCGAAGTATCTGACCGCGCACCGGACGGACCGGCACCGGTCGCGGCACACCGCCGATTCGACAGCTCCACGCACCAGCCGCCAGGACGACCGCCTCGGCATCCAGTCGCCGGCCGTCGGCCATCGCGATTCCCGTCAGGGCTCCCGCAGACGACTGAATCTCAGATGCGCCGTTGTCCCGTATGAGACGAATCTCAGTCCGTGACATAGCGAGGCCTAAAGCCTCTCCCAGTACTTGGCTGTCCAGCTGGCCCTCATCCGGGAACCAGAGGTAGGAGACGGCGTTCGGACTTACGCCAGGCTGTAGCTCCGCGGCCTGCTGTGGGTCCAGCAGCTCAGCGTCCGCACCTTCTTCACGTTGCCAGCGCACCGTCAGCTCTGCCTCTGCATGTTCCGACTGAGACAGGTTGGCCACCAACATCCCGTCCCATCGCATATGTAGGCTGCAACCCGCCAATTCTTCGACCTTCGCTGCGTACCGCGGGTAGAGACTGCGACTTTCCAAGTCCAGCCTAAAAAGTTCACCCGGGTCGGCCTCGTACTGTGCTACCAGCATTCCCGCGGACGCTCCCGTGGCCCCGGCACCCGGCCGGCCCACCTCCACCACAGTCACGGCTGCGCCACGCTCCCAGAGCGCCAGCGCGGCGGAGAACCCCGCGACGCCCGATCCGATGACTACGACTTCCAGCATGAGCGGCGTACACCTCTAAGAAAGGAAAGACCATGAACATGTAAGAGAATTGCACCCAGGTGGCCAGGTGCCCGCGTCGGCCTGGCGGTGGTGCACGCCCACGACTATGCTGATCCCGTCGTTGCAGTGAAGTGAGCGGCGCAGTTGCCTCGCGCCTGACGGCCCCTCCCCCAAGAGCCGGTAGAGATGCTTTCCAACGTTGATCGACCTCGAGCGGCCCTCTTTGTCACCTGCATGGTTGACACGCTTTACCCGCATGTGGGAAAGGCCGCACAGCAGCTCCTCGAATATTACGGCGCGTCCGTCGTGATCCCGGAAGCGCAAACCTGTTGTGGCCAGCCTGCCTTTAACGCCGGGTATCGAAACGAAGCCAGGAAGGTGGCCCGGCACTTCCTCGATGTCTTCTGGCCCGCAGTCCAGAAAGGGGATGTCGAAGCGATCGTCGCGCCCAGCGGCAGTTGCGTGGCGATGGTCAGAGTCTTCTACGATGTCCTGTTCTCCGATAAAGCGGATGAACTCGACGCGCAGCGTGCTCGTGACTTGCAGCCTGTCACGTATGAACTCACCCAGTATCTGGTGGACGTCCTGGGTGTCGAGCAGACCGCCGCTCGGTTCTCGGGAAAGTTGACGTACCATCCTTGCTGTCACCTGCTGCGTGAGCTCCACGTCGATGAGCAACCGCGGAGACTGCTGTCGGGCTCCAAGGGCTTGGAGTCGGTCACGCTTCCCGGTGCAGATGATTGTTGTGGCTTCGGCGGATTGTTCGCCGTCAAGAACGCAGAGCTAAGCACCGCCATGGGCCGGCGAAAAGTCGCCAACGTAGAAGCCTCAGGAGCCGATGCCGTAGTGATGAACGACGTGAGCTGTATGACCCATATCAATGGGTTACTCGAGAGGGGCGGCCACTCTTGTCGGGCGATCCACATCGCAGAGGTACTGACCGCACGGCAAGGCAAGGACCATGGCAAAAGCGTCTCTCGATGACGGTTGACGTCAATGCTCCGTATCGGCAACGAGTGAGCCAGGCCCTCCAGGACGACAGCCTGCGGACCGCTCTCGACCGCGCCACCGCTCGCCTCAGCGAACGACGCGCCGAGGCCGTGGCCGCGATCGACAGCGCGCGCCTCCGCGACGAGGCGCGGGCGATCAGACAGTCCGCAATCGAAGACCTTCCGCGCCTGCTCGAACAGCTGGAGTCCAACCTGATAGGCAACGGCTGCGCGGTTCATTGGGCCCGAGACGCCGCCGAAGCGACGAGCATCGTGCTGGAGATCGCTCGCCGTAACGAGGTCCTACACGTGGTGAAGTCGAAGTCGATGGTGACCGAAGAGATCGGCCTCAACGAAGCCCTCGAAGAAAATGGCATTGAGGTTGTCGAGACCGACCTCGGCGAGTACATCATCCAGCTGGCGAACGAGCCGCCCAGCCACATCATCGCACCGGTCATCCACAAGCGCGTCGAGGACATCAGCGAGTTGTTCCATCGCGAGCTCGGCATGCCACCCACCGATGACCCCGCCGAGATGTGTGGGGCAGCGCGAGGCATACTACGAGCGGAGTTCCTGCGCGCGGACATAGGCATCAGTGGATGTAACTTCGCGATCGCCGAGACCGGAACCATCTGCGTCATCACGAACGAGGGTAACGGGCGGATGGTGACCAGCATGCCGCGCGTCTACGTGGCAGTGGCCGGAATTGAGAAGGTCGTGTCTACAGCCGAGGAGGCCATTCTGCTGTGGCAGGCGGCTTCAAGAAACGCTACAGGTCAAGACGTCTCGGTCTACTTTTCGATGAGCAGCGGACCTCGCCACCCGGGCCATGCCGATGGACCGGAGGAAATGCACGTCGTTCTTCTCGACAACGGGCGGTCGCGGATGCTCGAGCGCGCTTACGGCGATGCCGCCCTGTGCATTCGCTGCGGAGCCTGCATCAATGTATGCCCGGTCTATCGCGAGATCGGCGGTCATGCCTACGGTCGAACACCTTACAACGGTCCCATCGGCGCCGTGATCACACCGCTGCTCGCCGATGATCCAACCACCGTGCGCGATCTTCCCTTTGCCAGCTCGCTCTGTGGCGCCTGCCGGGACGTGTGTCCTGTCAAGATCGACTTACCGCGACTGCTCCTCGACCTGCGTTCCGATATGACGACGCAGGGGGCATCACCGAAGCTGGAGCGGATGGCGATTCGTGCGTACGCGAGATCCATGGAACGGCCGGCGTGTTACAGACTCCTGCAGCGACTTGCGCGTTTGGTGGGTCAGCTGCCGCTCCGACTGCCATTTATGAAAGACTGGACTCGAACCCGTGACCTCCCACCGTTGGCGTCGAAGAGCTTCCTGGAGACCTGGGGCGAAGAGTGACGCGAATGAGTAATCGAACGACCGAGGCCCGCGCCGAGATCCTGGACCGCTTAAGTCGTGTCCTCGACAAGGCGAGTCCGCTGTTTCGAGGTACGAGCGACTTGCGCATGCCGGAGATACCGATGACGGTGACCCGCAGCGAAGGCGACTCAAGAGACTTAGCCAGGTTATTCGCTTCGAAGTTGGCCGCCACAGGTGGCAGCTGTGAGATCGCCAGACAACAAGCTGAAGTGTCGGAACGGATTCTCGAGAGGATGCGGACATGGAAAGCTGACGGCGTCGACGCCGGAGAAATCCTAAGTTGGGCTCCGAGGGAACTGCCAATTCCCGGAATCGAAGACGATCTCGAGCGGGTCGGTATCTCTCTCTTTGTACCCGATGACCTGCAGGACGAACCGGTCCGCATGAGGGCGGCGTCTGCGGTCGTCGGCCTTACAAGCGCCGCTGCCGCATTCGCAAGCACCGGCTCGGTAGTCCTGACATCAGCGCCCGGCAAGAGCCGCGCGGCCAGCCTCCTGCCTCTCCATCACCTCGTGCTCCTCCCGACGAGCCGACTTTATCCGACGTTCGAAGCGTGGCTGAAGGAGCTGCGGAGGGGCAATCGTCTTGGAGACTTGTGGCGCAGCAATGCACAGATCGTTTTCGTGACGGGGCCCAGCAAATCGGCTGACATAGAATTAAGCCTCACGCTCGGGGTTCACGGTCCGAGAGTCGTGCACACCATTCTATTCGACGACAACCCATGAGCCTCAGCCTCCAAGCCCTGGTAGCGGTATCACCGATCCTCATCGCGGGCATCCTGCTGGTCGGATTCCGCGTGCCCGCGAGGTGGGCGATGCCTCTCGTTTACATCTCCGCCGCCGTGCTGGCCTGGAGCGTGTGGAAAGTCGATGCCCGCTATATCGCCGCGTCCTCGGTGCAGGGCCTGTTCATCACTTTCGACTTACTGTTCATCATCTTCGGCGCGATCCTGCTGCTCAAGACTCTCGAGCACTCTGGCGGCGTGGCCGCCATCCGGCGCAGCTTTCACGCGATCTCCGACGACCGCCGCGTCCAGATCGTCATCGTCGCCTGGCTGTTCGGCTCGTTCATCGAAGGCGCCGCCGGTTTCGGCACTCCCGCCGCCGTCGTCGCGCCCCTGATGGTAGCGCTGGGTTTTCCCGCCGCGGCAGCGGTGATGATCGGCATGATGATTCAGAGCACCGCTGTCACGTTCGGCGCCGTGGGCACACCCATCCTCATCGGCGTGACGGATGGTCTGGCCAGCCCGGAGTTGACGGCCACGCTCGCCCGGGAGGGCCTGAGCTTCGAGGCCTACAGACAGACGATTACGATGTACGTCGTGGGCCTCCACGCCATCGCCGGCATCCTCATGCCGACCCTGATGGTCATGATGACGACCCGCTTCTTCGGGAAGAACAAGTCGTGGACGGAAGGCCTGTCGATCGTGCCCTTCGCGCTCTTCGGAGGACTGGCGTTCACAATCCCGTACTTCCTGACCGGTGTCTTCCTGGGACCCGAGTTTCCTTCGCTGTTGGGAGCAGCGGTTGGACTGGTGATCGTCACCTTCGCCGCCGGGCGCGGCTTTCTGTTGCCGCGTGACAGCTGGGACTTCGACACACCCAGCACCTGGCCGTCCGACTGGCGAGGAATCGATGATGCGAAGACCGAAGAACTAACGGACGGGCGTCGCATCCCCATCAGCCTCGCCTGGTCGCCCTACGCGCTGCTCGCCATTCTGCTCGTGCTGACCAGGCTGCGGCAACTTCCCATCGGCGACTTCTTCAAAGCGGTGAAGATCACGTGGGCCAACATCTTTGCCACCGATATCACGGCGACGACCACGCCCCTCTATCTACCTGCGACGATGCTGATGGCCGCCGTGATGGCGACCTGGCTGCTCCACCGAATGAACAGGCGACAGATCGCGGGCGCGTTGCACGAGTCTTCACGCGTCATCCTGGGTGCTGGCTTCGTCCTGCTGTTCACGGTCCCCATGGTACGCGTTTACATCAACTCCGGCGTGAATCTCAGCGAGTTGCCATCCATGCCGATCGCCATGGCCGCCTGGGTCGCGGAGAACGTCGGCGGCGTCTGGCCGTTCTTCGCACCAGACGTTGGAGCGTTGGGCGCGTTCATCGCCGGCAGCAATACCGTCAGCAACCTGATGTTCAGCCTCTTTCAACACGGCGTGGCCGAGCAGCTGGTGATCAGCGGCGCGATGATCGTGGCGTTACAGGCGGTAGGCGCTGCGGCGGGCAATATGATCGCCATCCACAACGTCGTAGCCGCCTCGGCCACAGTGGGGTTGCTGGGCCAGGAAGGCGCTACGCTTAGAAAGACAATCCTGCCGACGTTGTACTACTTGCTGGTAGTGGGGATTCAAGGCTTGGTGGCGATCTACGTGTTCGGCCTGTCCGATCCGGTGACGGGAGCTGGCTAGAATAGACCTTTCACGGCCCACCCATCAGATGATAGGCTGTAAGACGATTCGGTTCAGTCCGCGCACAGGCTACGAGGTCGCACGCACATGAGAGCGATGGTCCTACACAGGCTCTGTCAGCTAACGGAGAACCCCGAGCCGCTGACCTTGGAGGACATCCCCGATCCCCTACCTAACCACGACGAAGTGCTCGTTAGCGTCGCAGCCTGCGGAGTCTGCCACACGGAACTGGATGAGATCGAAGGGCGGACGCCGCCGCCGGAACTGCCCATTATCCTCGGCCACCAAGCCGTGGGCCGCGTCGAAGCGGTTGGACCGGAAGCAACAAAGCGTTCAATCGGCGACCGTGTCGGGATCGCCTGGATCTTCTCATCCTGCGGTACCTGCCGGTACTGCCGCGAAGGGAACGAGAATCTGTGCGTTGAATTCAAGGCCACCGGCCGCGACGCGAACGGGGGCTACGCCGAATACATGACGGTGCCGCAAGACTTCGCCTTCAAGATTCCTGACCACTTCAGCGACTCCGAGGCCGCACCGCTGCTCTGTGCCGGCGCCATCGGGTACCGCTCTCTACGGCTGACCGCCATCGAAGACGGACAGAGCCTGGGCCTCACTGGATTTGGGGCTTCGGCCCACCTTGTCCTCAAGATGGCGCGGCATCGCTACCCCAACAGCCAAGTGTTCGTATTTGCCCGAAGCGAGAAAGAGCGGGCGTTTGCCCTAGAGCTCGGAGCGGCATGGGCTGGAGCCTCCGAAGATAGTCCGCCTGAACAGCTCGCCGCGATCATCGACACCACGCCCGTATGGAAGCCGATCGTGGAAGCCATGCGCAACCTGGAGCCCGAGGGCCGGCTCGTCATCAACGCCGTCCGCAAGGAAGAGATCGACAAGGAGTACTTGTTGAAGCTCGACTATCCGAGCCACCTTTGGTGTGAGAAGGAGATCAAGAGCGTCGCAAATGTCGCACGGCGCGACGTTAGCGAGTTCTTGCAACTCGCCGACGAGATGGGTGTCAAGCCAGAAGTCGAGGAATTCCCGCTCGAAGAAGCGAACACGGCGCTCATGGAGCTGAAGACGCGAAAGATCCGTGGCGCGAAGGTTCTGATGATCGCATGAGCAGCTGCCCGCTATCGCCTATAGATCACGTCTTTACCGGCATCGGCTCGTACCCCATCGAGTTCCTCTTCGCCTACGAGGGGCGTATCGATGAGAGTCGACTGCTCAACGCACTGAAAGAGACGCTGCAGCTGTTCCCACCGGCTAGAAGCAAGCTCACCAGAACGTCCACCTACACCTATGGATTCCAGCCCTCGGATGACGGCGCGCACTTCGATACGGTCGCCTCCTCGGTCAACTTCGACGATGAGGCGGACCGACACACCTATATCGATCCCGTCGACTCAGTAGAAGAGGAACCGCTCACGCGAATCAGACTGACCCAGACGCCGAAGGGTTCGATCCTCGGCCTCAGCATGTCACACGCCGTAGTCGATGGCTTCAGCTACTTCTACTTCCTCTCGACCTGGGCACGTGTCTTCCACGGCAAGCGCGTCCTAGAGCCTGTACACAATCGGGAGGTCCTGATCCCCGCCGACACAGAGCGCGAAGGTCCGATGACGCGTGCCGACGTCCTCGATGGTGCGGGACTGTTCTGGGAATCACGACGCGATGCCATCGCCCGAGACCGACTCGTTTGGGAGACGCGCACGATCTCCCGCGAAGAGATGAACGCTCTGCTGGCCGAAGCCCAGAAGGACAGTGACCTGAGGCTGTCCCACAACGACGTGATCACGGCTACCCTTTGGAAGGAGTATGTTGGAAAGTGGAATCCACTGGACGGGGATGAGACGACGTACATAAGCTGTCCCGTCGACTTCCGCAGAATACTGAAGCCCTTCGCGAAGAACTACTTCGGCTGCGCCGTCTCGCTGGCCACCGCGACCCTCGAATACGACCGTCTCGTGAATTCTCCGCTGGTGGAGCTGGCTCTAGCGGTGAGAGCGAACGTCGCTGGAACAAATCAAGCATACGTATGGCGCTCCCTGGAAACGCTGGAGGCCCAGCGTCGGCAGGAAGGACTGTCGGTCGTCGAAGAGATTCACGTCATACACCCTCGCAGCGGTTTGCTGGTCACCAATCTCTCTCGGCTTCCCGTCAAAGAGGTCGAGTTCGATGCCGGTCCGCCGGTGGCATACGAGATCCTGACTCCCGCACCGCGCGGCGCCGTAGTTCTTCCCGGCCGCGATGGCCTGGAGATAAGAGTCTGCTGTCCGCCTTTGAGCGCCTGAGCTAGCATAGCGACCTGCCGTCCTCCGCCCCCCCGTCGCCCCCATCGCCGTAGCGAAACGGCAGCGTTGTCCCCATCGTAGGGATACGTGTCTCCCACCTCACCACAGCCGCGCCCTCTAGGCTCGACGGAGGCTGAAGATGACGGACGAGACCCAGCAGTCTCCCCAGACAAATCGGCGGATCAGCCGCAGAGATTTCGTGCGCGTCTCGGCGCTGGCTGCCGGAAGCTTGGCTTTGGGCGTGTGTCGCGAGGCGCCGACGGCCCCACCCGACCCGACGGCCCGGGTCGCCGCGGTACGCGGCGACGACCTCTACGGTATGGCTCGCGAGGTCCTGGAGAGTATCGGGGGCATCGATAGTATCGTGCACGAAGGCGAATCGGTCTTCGTCAAGCCGAACATGGTGACGCTGCCCTGGGCGAGTAACAACAACACATTCACAAATGGCGAGTGCACCAAACCCGAGATCTTAATCGCGGTAGCCGAAGAGTGTTTGCACGCCGGCGCCAGTGAGGTCGTCATCGGCGACGGCTCGCAGATGAAGACGTTCGATTGGGAGTACGCAACGACGCTGGACGGCTCCACGAACCTGGTCGCCGAAGTTCAAAGTCTGAACGACAGATACACGGGGAGCGCGAGGCTCGCTTGTCTCGAGGCCGACTCGCCGGCGTGGGACGAGGTCCCGTCGCGCGGTTACCTGGAGACGATCGCCGTCTCTAGTCTGGTCACCCGGGCCGACCGCGTCATCACCATCCCCGTCGCCAAGACACACTCCTGGGCCCAGCTCACTCTGTCGTCCAAGAACTTTGTCGGCGTCACGTCCATGGATCGCTACGCAGAGTGGACGGGCAGCTACTGGGATCGCGGCGAGGGTCTAGATCACAGCACGCCCAAGTCGATCGCAGAGATCTACCTGGATGTGGTGAATGGCGTGAAGCCCGACCTGGCCATCATCGACTTCTCCATCGGTATCGAAGGCGATGGCCCGGGCATCGGACACGGCGGCCGGACGGTGGACATGAAAGACCGGCTCGGCTCCTGGCTGCTCCTGGCCAGCACGGACATCATGGCGGCCGACGCGACGGCGGCACGCATCATGAGCCACGACGTCGGATCGATCGCTCAGCTGCAGATGGGCTACGACATGGGCCTGGGCGAGATCCGGGAGAACCGTATCGAGATGCTGGGTGAAAACCTGGAAGACCTGCAGATGGAGTGGGCTCCCGCCGAGCTTGAGAACCGGTACTCCCAGAGGGGACGCGTCTGCCCGATGTTCGCAGCGGAACATCTTCTACACGGCCACCATGCCTAGCGACAGCCCCCACAACGCGCGGCCCTCAGCGGATCGTCTGTCCGAGCCGCTCGCCATTCCCCCGCCGACGTCTTGACTCGAGCCCTTGGGCCTTCTTTCTTGTCCAAGGCTCGAAGATTTACTGGCAGCCCGATTACTTACAATCGTTCGAGGTAAGCGGAGATGAAGCACGTCCTCACCCTTGGCGGCCTCCTTCTGTTCGCCGTCACATCAGCTCGACCAGCCACAGCCACGCCGATTGATCCCCAGCCTGCACCGCAGGTGAGCGACGAAGCGGCGGTCGAGTTGAACGTGGCGATACATCTCCTCAATTTACTTCGGATCGATGATGCCGAGCAAACGGCCTTCGTCGACTTCGCCCTCTGGGTCAGCTGGCACGATGAGAGCCTGGCTAGCCCTGGCGCGCCCGCCCGCTTCTTTAGGACGAATCAGATCTGGGTGCCCAACCTGCAAGTCGTTAACTCTCTCACGCTCACGAACAGGCGAGTTGAAGTCGTCGAGGTAGACGAGAACGGCAATGCGTTCTACAGGCGCCGCCTGGTCGGAACCATTTCCGTGCCCCGTGACCTATCCGCGTTCCCGATTGATGAACATCAGCTGCGAATCCTGATCGTGGCCGGCGGTATGAGCCGAGACGTGCAACTCGTGATCGATCGCCAACTGACCGGACAGTCAGAGAGCTTTTCCATCCAGGAATGGGACGTGGGCCCGGGAGGGGCCGAGGTCTCTGAATTCGTCGCGGCTGGCGAGCGCTTCCCCGCACTGGTCTATGAGTGGGAAGTTCGCAGGAAGATCGGATACTACATCTGGAAGGTCATAGTACCGTTGGCCATGGTCGTGATGATGTCGTGGGTGGTGTTCTGGCTCGACCCCAAGCAGGCTGGACCGCAGATTGGTATCGCTGCCACCTCGATCCTGACGCTGATCGCCTACCGCTTCACCCTGGGCTTCCTGGTACCGCGCCTCTCGTACCTAACGCGATTGGACTTCTTCATCACGGGCGCGTCGCTTTTGGTGTTCGTAGCGTTGGTTGAGGCTCTGGCAACGGTGAGCCTGGCCGAAGAGCGTCCCGCCCTTGCCCGGCGAATCGATATCACATCGCGCTGGCTGTTCCCAGTCGCGTTTGTCGCCGTGACCGTGGTGTCGTTCTGGGTGTGAGCTTAATCAGTTGACGCTGTAGAAGAACCTCAACCTCATGACATGGTCATCGAAGTTCATATTGCCCTCTTCTCTCTCGCCCTGATGCTATAGGACAAGTAGTTGAGATCGATCCGCAGCCCTTCGGTCACCTGCTTACCGCCGCCCATGTTGTACCTGAACCTGATCGCGCCTGATGACGAGGGGCACCAGACCGATGGGAGACATCCCGGCGGACCGATCAGGCGCGAACCTCGCGTGCTCGCCTACTCGGTCATCTCCTCGACTTCGGCCTTCAGGTACTTGTCCAGGAACTCTAGGATAGCCTGATATCCCTCCAGTTGGTTCTCCTTCTTCATGAACCCGTGGCCCTCGTCCTCGAAGACGACGTATTCGACCGGCACGCCGTTCGCCAGAGCCGCCTCGACGATCTCATCCGACTCGATCTGCAGTACGCGCGGATCGTTAGCACCCTGGAGCACCATCAGCGGCCTCGTGATGTTCTCGGCATTGAACAACGGCGAGATCCGGTGCAGGCGCTCACGGTCCGTGGCCGGATCACCCAGCTCGGTGTACAGCGCTTCCCTGAACGACTCCCACCAGGGCGGGATGCTCTCCAGCGTTCGCACCCAGTTGGAGATGCCGAACAGATCGACGCCGACAGCGAACTCGTCGGGTGCCAGGGTCAGAGCGGCGAGCGTCATGTACCCACCGTAGCTGCCGCCGATGATCCCGATCCGTTCCGGATCGACGTAGCCAGTGGCAATCAGCATCTCTTTGCTCGCCACACAGTCGGCCAAGTCCGCCTCACCGTGCTTGAGGTCGTCCATCTGATAGAACGTCTTGCCGTAGCCGCTGCTTCCCCGGTTGTTGATGGCGTAGACCACGTAGCCGTGATTCACCAGATACTGAACTAGTCCGCTGTAACCCACGCGGGACTGACCGCCGGGCCCGCCATGGACCCACACCAGCGCCGGTGCTTTGGCGTCCGGACCAGCCTGATGAGGCCGATAGAGGACGCCGGGGATTTCTACCCCGTCATACGACGTGAAGCGGACGACCTCGCCGCTCACCAGGTCGTCGGAGTCGATGTTCGGATTGAGCGTGTTGGTGAGACGCTGCGGTTCACCGCCGCCCAGGTTGTACACAAACAAGTCGCGCGGGAAGCGGCTACTACTGACGTAGAACGCCATGACCTCCTCGTCGCCGGAGAAACCGACCGAGGTGATATCGCCAGTCGGCAGCTCCGGCATGTCAACCGGCGTCATCGTGTCGACCTCGTAGACACGGATCTCGGTACGAGCATCATTGTTAATCGCCACCACGAAGTACTTACCGTTCTTCGAGAAGTACACGTACATGACATCCCAGTCCGGCTGTACGACGATCTCGCGACCGCCCGTCGCCAGATCGTGCCGCATCACGTATGTGAACTCGCTGCCCTCGTCGGTGAGGAAGTAGAGGTTCGAGCCGTCGGGGCTGAAGGTTTGAGGCTGATAATTCACGCTACCCTCATGGGGAGTCAGGTGCGTCATCTCCCCCGTCTCGCGATCGTACAGGTAGATGTCGCTATCGCTCGTCGTCTCGGGCTTGGCAAACGCTATGTAGCGCTTGTCCGGCGAGATATCGGCGACCTGGTAGCCGGTCTCGTCCTGGTAGATGAGACTGCGCTCGTAGCCGTCGGTCGTGATTTCGTAGATGTCGAAGAAGCGATTGTCACGTTCGTTCGTGGTGATGAAGAAGGATCGGTCGTCGTCAGCCCAACCGAGGAAATTGGCTTTCAAACCCTCACCTGGCGTCAGGTCGGTCGCTGACCCATCGAGCTCACGTACGTAAACGTGATCCAGTTCGTCCCCACCGATGTCGCTCATGTAAACGAACCGCTCATCCTCTGGGAAATACGATTGTACCAGCACGGCATCGGTGGTCGATCCCGTGAGCTGAACCGGCTGGCTTCCGTCAATCGGAACGGCAAAGGCATTGTAGACGCCGGTCTCGTCGCTACTGACCAGAATCTTGCTGTTGTCCGGCGCGAACGATGTGCCGAAGACGTTCGTGTTGCCCAGGAAATCTTCGACGGCGTACTGCGCGACATCACGAGTATCGTACCCACCGCCCTCCATCTGGCAGCCAAGAACGAGACCGGTCAGGGCCAACGGTACGAGGTACATGGCTAGCTTGCGCATACGCCCTCCCTGGGCAGAAGTATCGTGTTGTTTCCAGAGCCCGTTCTTTCTCGACTGGCGAACGTACCACGACGCGACGGCACCGGGCAAGCGATGGGCTGTTTGTCTCCGATGTCCATTCAGTGTCTTTGCAGGTAGTCGATCACCACGGCGGTCATCACCTTCGCTCCCACGAATATCGACTCTTCGTCAGCCACGTAGTCGGGCGAATGAGGCATGCCCACGTAACCCAGTTCCGAGTTCGAGACGCCCAGCCAATACATCGCACCCGGAACGGTCTGTTGGTAGAAGGCAAAATCTTCACTGAAGTACGGCGTGATCTCGTTGACCTCCAGCAACCCGTCCCCGACGACCGAGCGGATCGTCTCCAGCGTGCTACGTACAAGCTCGGGATCGTTGACCATGTCGGGCAGCGCCTGCACTTCGTAGCTGAGCTCGTAGCTGACATCTTCCAGGGTGACGGCTGCGAGCTCTTCCCTGATCCGCTGTTCAGCGCGGGCTCGCGCTTCCGGACTCCCGGCCCGGACCATGCCGCCCAGCACCCAGTCACCCTGCTCCGAGCGCGGGCGTGGAGGTCCCATCATGGCCCCCACGAAGTCCGTCGGTGCCACGGCCTGGCCGGTATTGACCGAGCTGACCGCTCGCGCGTAGGCACGGGCTGCCGCCTCGAGATCGCCGTCGCTACCCGATATCGTCACCGTAACCCGGTCGAGCCCGGGCAGGGCCGGGCCCTCTACGCTACCGATCTGGCCCACCTGGAGCGGGGCCGTGTGGAAGGCAAAGATCACATCGGGAGCCGGATTCTCGAGCACGCCGTCCTCGATCATCGCCCAAGCGCCCTGGATGTTCTCCTCAGCAGGCTGGAAGATGAACTTGACCGTCCCTGGCAGCTCATCTCGGATGGCCGCCAGCGCCTCGGCGAGCGCGAGGCCGACCGTGGTGTGGATGTCGTGACCGCAGATATGGCGCACACCGGGTGTCTCGGACGCGAAGGGAACGGGATCGAGGGCGTGAGAGTATATCGCGTCCATGTCGGCGCGGAAAGCGACAACGGGCCCGGGCGCGCCTCCTCGGAGGACGGCCACGACACCGTGTCCGCCCACATCCGTTCGAACATCCAGACCCAGCGCGCGCAGTCGCGCCGCGACCACGCCGGCGGTGCGCTCTTCCTGGCCGGAGACCTCGGGATGTCGGTGCAGATCGCGCCGTACTTCGATCAGATCTTGTCGCAGGAACTCCAAGCGGCGGTCGGCCCGATCGACCAGTTCTTGGTCCTGCGCATGGGCCGTGGACCCGGCCGCGGTCATGGCAAGCACAGCTTGCAGTGCAATCATCATTGAAACGCCCGCGCAATTCATGATAAACTCTCTCGTGGGATTCGGGTCTGGGCCGTTGCTGGCACTACGGCCAGCCTGGTCAGCCAGTTTCCTGATCGATAGCTTCTCGACGGGTGACCCGGGACCCTGGCAGTGCCGGGTCCATCAGGAGAACAAAAGTGTGGACAATGCAGGTGCGGATCAACAGGGTTAGGTCCGATCTTGCTTTCGCTAATGACCGAGGAGTGTGCGGGTGAGAATGAGGTTCATACTGGCAGTTCTGAGTGCTGTTGCGCTGCTTGTGCCGGGGCCGTCTTTATCGGCCCAAGGGCACGGTGAATCGGAGGGTGCGGAAGAGCACGGGTATCACAAGAACCATGGTGCGGCGTTCCTCGGTGCTACGACGCACCTGGACCCGGGAGATACCGGCTTCACGATAGGCGTCGAATACGCACGCCAGTTCTCCCGGCTCCTCGCTGTCGCGGTTACGGTGGAGATGGCGTCCAGCAGTCTGGAGCGCGATATCATCCTTGCGCTTCCCGTGATCCTCTATCCATGGCGAGGCCTGGCCCTCACGCTAGGACCTGGGGTCGAGGCGGCCACGGAGGAAGAAGAGCACGGCGAAGAAATCAAAGAGGTGACCAAAGCGGAATTCTTGATGCGCTTTGGCTTAGGCTACTGGTTCGCGCTCAACCAAACGGTTGCAGCTTCTCCCGCGGTCTTCGCGGATGTTGCGGGGGGACGTTGGTCGTTGGTTTACGGCATCGTGTTTGGGGTCGGGTTCTAGTCAGCAGTGAAGCCACCGCCAGGCGCCTCCATACGGGCGCACCGCCGATCGGCGGTGCGAGTCTCCACCACGACCTCCCGCGTCCCGCTCGCTTTGCGGCCAAGACCGATGGATAGTGGAGCGGATGGGATTCGAACCCACGACCTCCTGCGTGCAAGGCAGGCGCTCTCCCAGCTGAGCTACCGCCCCAAAGCGGCGCCCAAATCTATCCGGCGGCCACGTCAATCTCAACACGGCCGCAACCGGCTCGTTCTTGAGGCGACGTAGGTTCCGGCCGATTGTCAGCGGTCACACCGCCCAACCATTGGAAAGAGGAGTGCGATGAACGGTGCCCACCTGCATCTGATGATCAACGAAGTCCCGGTGATCGGGCTCTTCTGCTGCCTGGCGCTGCTGCTGGCGGGACAATGGCGCAAGAACCCCGATTTCGTGAGGGCCGGCCTAATCGCTCTGGTCATCGTCGCGATAGTCTCCATCCCCGTCTACATGTCGGGCGAGCCGGCGGAAGAGATCATCGAAGAACTGCCGGGGATGTCACACGACCTGATCCACGCTCACGAGGATGGCGCGATCTGGGCGTTCATCGGGCTCGAGGTGATGGGGGCACTCGCGTTGTTGGGTTTGGTGGGCTTCCGTGCGCCGAAGCAGATGCCTCAGTGGTTCGTCCCGACGCTTCTAGTGCTGGCACTCCTAACCACGATCTGGGTGGGTTGGGTTTCCGCACTCGGAGGCCGGATCGCCCATCCCAAGGCACGTCCCGATCTTAGTCCGGAAGCTGAGAGCGCCGGGCCGGACTAGAAGGGCCAGTAGAACAGGGCCCTGGGCCCGCCGACCTCCATGATGCCGGCCATGACGGTCCAGGCCACGAACAAGGCTGCGATTAGCCAGATGCTTCCGAGCAGCAGCCCCAGACGCCGGTTGGTCGTCTCGACGCTTCTGACCAGCCGGTGCAGTTGTGCCAGTTGGCTCTGACCGGAGTGCGCGCTTCCCTTCCCGCTCAGGTCACCCAGGCAGCTCTTACAAGAGACGTGGTCGGCGTCGTTGACCTCGCCGCAAGTGGGGCAGATGACTAGCTGATCTCTTCCCGGCATGAATCCGTGCTCCTCCTACACATCACTGTCTCTCGATCGTGACGTTATAAGTGAGGGGGAGTACCGGACAGGTGGAACAATAGAAGTTGATCACATAGCGGCCTGTGCTCAGGATCAGGCCCGTTTCTTCTTCTCTTCTGGGATCAGTGCCGTTGCTGCTCACCGGGCGCGGGCAAAGGCCCGAATCGTAACTCGTGGGCGGATCGCCACCGGCGATGCAAATCTTGAAGTCGATGTCCGCGTTCACCTGCCATTCGGCGAGGATGTCCAGCGTCCATGTCTCCAGCGATGGGACCGTGAAGTAGAAGAAGTTGCTGTCCGCGGGCGCCGACTTCCGCGGGTCCGAGCTCAACAAGACGTCGAACGGGAACGGCGGCGTGATCTCCACGTTGGTCGTGAGCGGCAGAGTGTCGTTGTCTTCGAAGAAGTCGGGAATCACATCCGAACCCGGCCCATCGAAAGTGATCCGCGTCGGGACGTTGGTCCTACGGCCACCCTGATCGTCCACCAAGTTGTTCATCACCAACTGACCCGTATCGGCGCCGGCCGGCACCAGGAAGATCAGTGTGTCCGGTGTCACGGAGTCTATGAACGCCACCGTGCCATTCGGAAACTGAATCCGAGTCGAGTCGGTAAACAGGTGGACCAACGACCGCTGGATCACGACGGTGTCACCCGACGGCGTGTTCCCAAACTCGCCGACGGTGTCCGAGAAAGCGCCGTAGAAAAACTCTTGGGTCATGATCGTCGGCGGCAGCAGCGAATCCACTATGACCCCTGCCGGCAACCCCGGATCGTTGACGGTCACGCTGGCCACAGCCTGCCCCGTGTCCCGAGCGAACGCCGATCCCGCGGCCGGGTCGAGAATTACGATCACCGAAGGATCGGACGAGGCATAGGTCACGTTGGGGTTGCTGACGGTCGAACCGTCGCGCGTGTCCGTCACCGCGACGCTGTACTGAATCGAGTCACCCATCGTGGGCGCAGGGCCAGGGCTGACCCGTGAGATCTGCGCCAGGAACGTCGTCACCCGTAGGTCGAGCGATGTCTGCAGCGTTGAGTCCGGCAGCGTGGGCTGGCTCAACGCTAACGTGACCATCGCGCTGCCCGTGTCCGGGAACACCGCGCTCCCTTGCGCCGGGACGAGGATGTTGACGACGGTGGAATTGCTGGATTGGCTGTTCGACAGCGTGCTGGGAACGACCGAACCGTTCTTCGTCGCGGTGGCAACGGCGCTGAAGGTGACGGAGTCCGTCAGCAGAGTGTCCGCCAGCGCGCCGCCGCTGATGATCGATGCGATCTCCACCCGAGTCACATACGTCGTGACCCTCACATCCTTTATGAAGGGTTCGCCGGGCAACTCCGGCGACTGGAAGCTCACCCCTATCGTGGCGGTGCCGGTGTCCTCGAAGATCGCGATACCCGCCGCCGCATCGACGATGCGTACGATCGAGGGGTCGGAGGATGTCCAGTTGGCACCCGCCGTCTGAACGGTATCGCCTTCCTCGATGACCGTCGCGCTGAATTGGACCGAATCGGTGACCAGCGTATCGCCGTTCGACAGGAAGCTCTGGTCGATGAGAGAGCTGGCATTGATATCGACGAGTAGGTCCAGCACGCTGACCGGGAGGATGGCCGTCAGGTCTCCGGAACCCGGAGTCAATGGCCTGGCCAGCGTCACGGTGAGCGTCGCGTCGCCCGGGCCGGTGAATTCGACGAGACTGTCGGCTCCTGCAACCGGCAGCGCGACACCCACGTCGGACGAGACGATCATCATCCCGGAGTCGGGCACCACGGTGCCGCGCTGCGTCACTGTCGCTTCGACGGCCACGACATCACCGACCAGGGCCGAATCGGGATCGACTTGGTTGCCGGTGAAGGTCGACCGCAGCGTCAGCTCGACAACGTACTCGGTGACATCGACGGCCATACTTGCGGCCAGCGTATCAGGAGGCGCGAGCCGCGGCTCCGTGAACGAGACGGAGACGATCGCCGTACCGACCCCGACGAACGCTGCTTCACCCGTGCTCGCATCCAGAATCTCCAACACATCCGTATTAGATGATGTGTAGCGCTGTCCGGATGCCGCGATCCGGTTGCCGTTCTCCGTGACCGCACCGGCAAACTGCACCACGTCTCCGACCAGCGTGTCACCTGCAGCAACGAACGGGGAGCCCTCGATAGCGATGGCCACGACGAACGTGGTCTCCTTGACCTGAGTCGTGACCTCCTCACAGCTCAGGACGAGGACCGCCGCCGCGAAGAGCCCGAGTACGGCCGCCAGTCGCCTCACGATCGTATCCTCACGAAAGTGAGCTCGACATGGCCGGAGCTACCTACACGGACACCATCGGGTGGCGCGATCTCCAGCGAAAAGCCCTGGCCGTTCTGCTGCGGTTGCGGGGAGACGGGCTGCCGCGACTTCTTGGCCGTCAAAATGCCGTCCACTAAGCCGTATAGCCAGAAAGCGCCGGCCACAGCGGCACCGATGATGACGTAATCCTTCTCCTCGACATCGGCCGTGGTCTCCACCTCGTACCGGCAAGCAGAGCCCGTGCAGGTCTCCGGTATCAGGAGCTCGCGGGTGACGCTCAACGTATCCTCGCTGCTGAGCAGGAAACCCGCTGCAAGCGCTGCCGCCGCACCGCCCAAGACGATCGCGCCCGTCGCCGTATTGCCGACGTAGAACTCGCCGCCACCGGGAATGATGCCGAGGGCGGCGGCGGTGCCGACGCTCTTCGCCCCGGGCGGCAGAACCAGCGAATCGACCTCCGCGAAGGCTTCTACTACGCTGACGGATGCCGTCGCGAACAGGCTGTCATCGACGCTCGCCCTGACTTCCGTCTCTCCCAACGCCTTGGCCAGAACCAGGCCGCCGCTGTTCACCTCCGCCACCGAGGTGTCAGCCGAACTCCACTGGAAGACGACACTCGGGACGACGACGCTGTCCAGACTTAGGGCCTCTACCTGGATAATGGAAGTCGAGTCGACAAGGAGTTCGAGCTCCGCCGGGTCCAGCCGCACCAGCAGCTTGACGCAGGCTTCTCGAAGGTCAGCGATCAGGCTGTCCGAGGCACCAGCCCGTTCCAGGCTGCGAGTGGTCTCGTCGTTTAGCTGGAAGCCGAGGCAGTTCTGATTGGCCAGGAAGAGGATGCGCTCGTCGGGAAAAACGCCCGTCCCCAGTAGTTGAGTGATCTGATCGAGGCTGATGGCGGGCCGTTCCTGAGCCTCCAGGCGCGACGAGCCGAGGGTCAGTGACACAATTAGCAGTGCTACCGCGAAGTAGGCGTACCGCTGCGTCATCTCGGTGGACCGACTACCGATTCAAAGGTCGATATTCTATGACTGCAATCTATGGGCAAGGGTCCTGCTTCAAGGTCTTGCACTCCGTTCGCGCCCTTCCCAATTCCTTGAGCGCCTCATCCACAATCGCGGCAAGCTCACCACCATCACGATATTCAAGCTTAGCCGCACCGGCGCGTCGCTGCAATTCCTTGAACGTATCGCCCGCGTCCATGTAGAGGCCCACGTTGTACAGTTCTCTGCCCTGCTCCAACTGCCGTTGCAGGTCCCTCAACAGGCTAGCCGGAACGGCCAGCCGCGTATCGCGAGCCTGCAGAGGCTTCCCGTCCGGTATGCCGGCCGGAGCCTGTGCCAAGCTCACCTCGGGCTGGCTGCCGCTCTCTCTATCATGACCATTCGTACCGCTCGCGCCGTTGGGCCCTATCGTACCCCCGGACTCCACATCCGCCGGATCAACCTCTCGGGCCGCCGCGCTTCCATCGCCATCGCCCAGATCAGCCGATGGCTCCACATCCAAAGTACCCAAGACGAGAGGCTGCTCTTTCGACTCGTTCTGTCTTAGTGAGCCGGCCAAGCCTGCTCCGCTCGAAAGCGCCAGCACACCCACGGCGGAGATCGATATCGCCGCCACGGCCAACGCGGCGACCGCCCGCTGATAGCTCGAGAGGCGCGGCCCAGAACCCGCTTGACCTGCGTTCGACACCCACACCATCTCGGGAATACGCTGGGTTGTCGGCAAGTCGGTCGCCCGTCGCCCACGCTTCTTCTTCCGCTTCCGTCCGTCGGCCGTCTCATCAATCCACTTTACGAATATCGGCGGTCCCTTCCCCTCGATGGCCATCTGCATGTCTTCCATCGAATTGAAACGGTCCGCCGGATCTTTGGACAGCGCTTTGTGGATCGCATCCCGCAACGAGACAGGAGTATCAGAACGGATCTCGCCCAACGGCTTCGGTGGCGTAAACAAATGATGGTAAATGAGTTCCTTCATCGAATCCGCCTCGAACGGCGGATGCCCGGATACAAGTTGATACGCCAGCACCGCTAGCGAGTACTGATCGGCTCGTCCGTCCACCGCCCGGCCATCGCACTGTTCCGGCGCCATGTACTGGGGCGTCCCGATCACCGCACCGGTCTCGGTCAGTTGTGTGTTTCCGACCAGCGCCTTGGCGATGCCGAAGTCCGTCAGGTGGACATGCCCTTCGGCGTCCAACAGTACATTCGCCGGCTTGACGTCGCGGTGGATCACACCGCGCTTGTGCGCGTAGCCGAGACCGGCCGCCGCCTCCATCACGATCTGCTCCACTTCCCGCATCGTCAGCGTACGGCTCGACCCCATGATCTCACCCAGCGAACGGCCAGACACGAAGTGCATGGTGTAGAACGCCAGGTTATGGCTGTGGTGCACCCTGTAGACGGGGATGATGTTCGGGTGGTGGAGCTTGGCGACCATGCGAGCCTCGCGCGTGAAACGCACGACGAGGCCCTCGTCAAACATGAGGCTGGGCGGTAGTACCTTGATCGCGACCAGCCGGTCGAGCCCGATCTCCCTCGCCAGGAAGACGGAGCCCATGCCGCCGCGTCCCAGCTCGTGGTGGATCTCGTACTCACCGGAGGTGGCCACCAATAGGGCCTGGCGAAGGTCCGTGGGCGCCCCATAGGCCTGGCCCAGTCCGGCATCCTGCCCGGGGACAGGGGTGCCGCACTCGTTGCAGTACTTGCTACCGCCTGGCAACGGTGTAGCGCAGTTTTCGCAGACGAGTCCGGTCATGGTCCCTACTTAAACTAGTTTCTCGACTCGGGCATGGAAAGTACAACCAACACGGACACTTACGCAATACTGCCCGTGACGCACAGACACGCCAGCCAGGGAGTTCCGGATAAGAAACGATGTGCGGGGAGGGGACCATCACTATACAACCTGGTCGCCAATCACGCCAGATCCGGCGATGCGCGCAGGCAACACCCCCATCCGGGGGCCGTCTGCGCACCTCCCGCGGCACCGACGGCCGGCGGCTGGCGATGGAACGGACGTCGCGCATATCTTGTGGGGCGCCAGACGGGCGAGACCCGTCCCGAGTGAACCGTAAACCCGTTAGCGACTAGATGGCGACACGCGCGACAACTACCGAGCGCAGCAGCGACAAGCACCACGGGCTGAAGGCCGATCAGCTCGTTGACATCTATCGCACCATCTATCTATCGCGCCGGCTGGACGACAAGGAGATCCAACTCAAGCGTCAGAACCGCCTCTTCTTCCAGATCAGCGGCGCCGGGCACGAGGCGATCGGTGCGGCCGCCGGCCTTGCCCTACGGCCGAGCTACGACTGGTTCTACACCTACTACCGCGACCGTGCACTCTGTCTCCAGCTGGGTGTCACTCCGTACGAGATGCTCCTCGAGGGTGTGGCGGCAGAGAGCGATCCCGCATCGGGCGGTCGCCAGATGCCCAGCCACTGGGGCCATAAGGATTGGAACATCGCCACGGCATCGAGTCCCACGGGAACGCAGTTCCTGAACGGTGTGGGCGCCGCGGAGGCGGGCCTGCGCTATCAGATGATCGAGGATCTGCGCGACCGAACCGAGATGTTCAAGGACGACGAGGTCGTGCTGGTCACGTCGGGCGACGGGACCACCAGTCAGGGTGAGTTCTGGGAGGCGATCAACACGGCGGCGAACCTGAAGCTGCCAGTGATCTTCCTCATCGAGGACAACAAGTACGCCATCTCG
>Ga0209536_100004632_pt1 | contig 21695 bp, 19 predicted proteins | sample DeeMarSeWOR28_12_FD_187461 | JGI IMG/M metagenome (GOLD analysis project Ga0209536, IMG submission 187461) | Marine sediment microbial communities from White Oak River estuary, North Carolina - WOR-2-8_12 (SPAdes) (version 2) | ecosystem: Environmental > Aquatic > Marine > Intertidal zone >... | reverse complement strand
AAAATATAAAAAGAAAACTTATTATATAATATATTTTAAAAATAATAAAAAATATGGTCTAAAAGTTCTTATAATTAAATTTTATCAAAAATATATAATATATTTTTTGTTTAATACCCATTGTGATGTGATTTCATGTAACATCTTTCACATCACATATAATCACAATCAAGTTACATGTGATTTTTGTGATATATCTTTGAGAATAGATAGTTGCTATAATAAAATGAGAATTACTAGATTAATAGTTAAAAATAAACTTAAGTTATTATTCTCAAATAATAAAAATAACTATTCAAAATGTAGTTTTAGTATTGAAAGTTATTATCAAAAAATGAGAATAATAAATATATGTTTCATGATAAATAAAATGGTCTGGATTACAGGTTTTTTTAATTTAATGATTTTTTAGAAACTTAATAAGTTTTTTATTAGAATTAATTAGCGCTGGGTATCATATCAAACCTTGTGTAAATGCATACCCAATAAGTTGGGCTGTATTATTAAGGCCGGATTTTTTTAGGATATTCTTTCGATGCGTCCTGGCAGTTTCATACGAAATATTTATTTGATTGGCGATTTGTTTGCTGGTCAAACCTTTGGTTAATAACCGTATTATTTCTTTCTCCCTCATCGAGAAATCATCCTGATGTTTAATTAACTTTAATGAGTTTGGATTAATATGAAAAATATCTCCATTGGCCCGGTTGATTAGGGTTGACTGAGGAATATTTGCGAGGCCCAAATGGCTTATGTCTGTGATAATGTTGGTAAAAACATAAGGGATTTTTTGGGCATCGAAAAGGATCGGAATACTTTGATGTTGAATAGTCATTGTTTCACCGTTTTTTTTCCGTGCTTTATAAAAGTAAATCACGTATATCCTGTCCCTTTCATTTTCTGGCCGGTTTTGCAGGTATTGAATAGCTATTTTTACCACTTCCAGATTGAAATGTAAATCATCCGGAACAGCGAAAGACATTAGGAATTCTGCCTGTCTTTTATTTATTTCAACCTCCGTATATCCTGAAATTTCCTTACAGTTCCCCCCTAAAAATTCAATCTTCATGGATTTTATGTTCCCGACCATCACAAAATAGTTACCAATGGTAAAAAGTCCACGAACCAGCGGGTGATTCAGGATTTTTTCACGGTAATTCATGTCCAATATCTGGTATTGGTGTTTTCCGAAGGCCTTCGCCAGATCCACCTGAGATAAAATTCTTTTCATAGAATCCTGAGTAGTTGATTTTAAAGGAGGCAGGTGAAAATACCCCATTTGAGGTATTGAACACCTGTTATCCGGCACCTACCTTTGAGCCTAAAACTTAAACATTTTGGACCATGAAGATACTTAATCCTTTTGTTTTTCTTATTATCCTATCCATATTTTGGGCTTGCGAATCTATTCCTGAGGATGAAATACACCCAGATGAGGAAAAGGATAAGGAAGATCCTGTTGATCAGGAATCAATAACCTTTTTACTGGATTCTACCTGTATAAATACGGGAGATATTCCCTTCAGTTTGGACCTATTATCGCTTTCCATTCCAGGGGAAAAACTATTTCTAATAAAGGGCCAGCAACGATTGGTAAAAATAAATCCGGATACCTCCATCATTGCAGGATACTATATTCAGGTTGAGGGACAGGATGAGTATTATTGCGTAAACTCTATCAATGGATTTTTAAAACTTGGCATTAGTGAACTAGTTGGTTTTAATGCAACTATTTGTGCCTATAACCAGAATATGACTGTGTTGGGATGCCTGGATCTTCCAGTGGAAGTGGAGGAGGAAAGTGACATCATTTTATGTATTGATGAAATCGGGGATAAGGTCTGGGACTGGAAATATTCTATTTTTAATGATAATTTATTCGATTATCCAGGTTTTAATCCGTCCCGGCCCCGTCCTATCACAGGATACTGCCGTACTTCGGATGGAACAATCGAAAATGAACTAATACTGGAAGAAGAGGGTTGGATTAACTTTATTCATTTGATCATGAAAGACGAAAACAAGTCATTTGAGTGGATTACGAATTCATATACCAAACATTGGGATATTCTGACTACCGATTGTAATCAGGTAGGATATAATATTGATACTGTTGACCAGTTTTTCGAAGGCAGCTATGTATTTGATTCAAATGATCAAAAGCTCTTTCTGAATTTTGACACCCAACATCCTGAAAATGGAGAACATGATGTTTATTTATCCTGTAATTTGATGATCATCACCCGGAAAGTGCCAGGGGTGGATGGAGGTGATGGTGGAGAGTATACCATGGTATTCGAAAAACTTATAATAGAATAATACTCTGAACACTTCTATTTCATAATCTTAAAAAGTTAAAAGCAGGAGTCCTTCAGTGGATTCCTGCTTTGCCTTTCGATTATAACGAAGCTTAAAACCATCAGTAAACCGGAGTTCCGGTATATGTTTGAGAGGTATCATAGGGGACGAAATAACCTGCAAAAGTCATCCGGCGGCCCCAGTTTCCACTGAGTGTAATCCGGCCGTAACCATCAGGTGATATACGGGCGATCATATCGACCTATCCCGTCAACGCTCCCATGGCGGTGTACCTGATCAGGATGGAATCTTCATCTTTTTTAAATAGATAATCCGTAATCATGCCTTCCAGGGTAATTCCTCCGAGACCGTTGTATCCGATAAAACCATGTACGCCCAGCTGAATGATTGTTTCTTCTCCGGCTACTCTAACGAAGTTTATCGTAGGATCCATCTGAAAACCTATTCCATATCGGTTGAAAACCGTCTGTTCTAAAACTTATTTTAAGCTGAAGTTAATTCTCCTCGAAGTAGCCTGAGTTTATATGATATTATACGCTGTAATATTATCCGGAAATATATTGTTATTAATATTTAAAATTTATTTCAGTACCTGATATATAAGCTGCTTCATCTGAACATAAAAATAAAACTGTTTCAGCAATATCCTGAGGTGTAATATTTTTTCTATTTATCCACTCATCATTTTTATTAGCTAGATTAGCAGCCCTATCAAATTGCTCAATATGATTTACAGGACCAGGCGATATCACATTAATGGTCACATTATTTTTCCATGCTTCATCGCTTGAAAGTAGTAATGCGTTTGTTCTTGCCCGTTTTGCAACATTATAAGAATAGGATGGAGACGGAGGATTTAATGCTACGGAAATACCTATGATCCTACCCCACCTTTGTTGATACATTAATGGCAAAACTTTCGGATAAAAACTATAGACTGGTGAGATTTCGTTATTTATATCTATTAATGATTTTTTAATATTCAAATTATCAATAGATTCCATATTCCAACCAGCGCCAGGTCCAATTATTAAAATATCAACTCTGCCAAACTGTTTTATTGTCTCATTTATTAAATTATCACATTCCTTATCATCGAATATATTTGCCTTAATTGCAATTGCATTATTATTATAATTTCTATTGATATATTGTACAATTTCTTCTGCGTTCCTTTTATTTTGGTTGTAGTTAATCACCACATTAGCCCTTTCTCTTGCTAGTGTTAAAGCAATGCTTCTTCCCATTCCAATGCCAGTTGCCCCGGTTACAATGGCTGTTTTATTTTTTAATTTCATGATTCTCCCTATTCAATGGTATAATCGGCTTTGTTGGAATTAGTTATTATTCTTTTTTATATAATTTGTCCACCATTTTTCTGTCGGAAAAATTGTGTTTCCAAGTATCACTGGTTCTCCGATTTTTGGCGTAGCAATGGGCATATTTAATTCATTGGCTTTTTTTGTAATGCGTTCAATCGGGTCTGTCCATTCGTGAAATGCTAAAGTAAAAGCACCCCAGTGTATAGGTAAGATTAACTTACTTTTTAAGTCAATTGCTGCTTGAACGGCTTCCTCTGGCATCATGTGAAGTAGTTTCCAGTCTTCATTGTATTGACCACATTCCATTAGGGATATATCAAAAGACCCATATTCTTCTCCTATTTTTTTAAAATGTGTGTCATAGCCACTATCTCCACTGAAATAAATATTGTCTTTTGCTCCTGTAATAATCCATGAACACCACAGAGTTGTCGCCCTGTCAAATAACCCTCTGCCGGAAAAATGTCGGGCAGTGCAACAAATCAAATCAATTCCTTCAAAATCAATGGTCTCCCTCCAGTTTAATTCATGTACTTTTTCTTTAGATATTCCCCATTTCATTAAATGATTACCTACACCCAAGGGTACAAAATATTGACCGATTTTCCCTTTTAATTTTTCAATGGATTCATAATCTAAGTGGTCATAATGGTCATGTGATAGGATAACTGCGTCAATAGAGGGCAGTTTTTTAATTTCAATGGGCAGCTCTTTTGAATAGCGATTAGGTCCAAGCAGAGGATGTGGTGCAGGAGTATTGCCAAACATTGGGTCGATGAGAATTTTTTTGCCGTCTATTTCCAACAAGAAGGCAGAATGACCGAACCAGGTCAATTTTGTTATATCAGCACTAATATTTTCAATAGTTGTCGAGTCGATTTTCTCAACTAAAATATTTCTGCCAGGATTTCTATTTGGCTCATTCTTAATCAATTCCTTAAATATTTTCCAATAATTGATGTCCATAGGGCTTGGTTTCTGATTAATGAATTTCCCATTTTTATAATTCTCCAATTTGGAATACTCTACTTTTTGTGCTATGGTAGCACTTTTTCCAAACTGAGGGCTTAAATTCAATAAAAGATCCATGGTAATTATTATCAAAGCAGTTAGGGTTATGATAGTAATGCCAATCATTTTAAAAGTCTTTCGCATTGATGGTCGAATTTTGATTCATTTATAAAATAATGCCAACGGTTGTATAAACTCATTGCGTTTATTTATCCTATATTTCTAATCCAAGTTATTTCAATGCGATTTAAAATCAAAGGACATCTGCGATGTCGCCAATCTGTTCGAATCCTTTAAAAAAGTTAAAAAATATTTCTAAATTAAGGGTAAATAAAACCTTTTAATTGCCCGATTATGAAAACGAAAACTAATCACCCGGATACTGACCGCCGGAAATTTATAAAAAAATCCTCCCTGATTGCCGGCACGATGCTTACCTATCCTTTATCCGTATCTTCCTCCGCCTATGTGGCAGGCAATGATACCCTCAGTATTGCCCTGGTCGGATGCGGAGGAAGGGGGACAGGAGCTGCTTCCCAGGTACTTTCGGCCCATCCGGGGACTCAATTGGTAGCCATGGCGGATACATTTAAATCAAAATTAGACGATTCTCTCAAGCATCTTTTGGAAAAGTACGGCCCGGAGAGGGTGAAGGTGCCTGTCGATCATCAATTTGTGGGTTTGGATGGTTATAAGGAGGCTATTCCACTCGCCGATGTCGTTTTACTGGCCACACCCCCCGGTTTTCGTCCCGGCCATTTTGAAGAAGCCATCAAACATTCCAAGCATATTTTTATGGAAAAACCGGTAGCTACGGATGTTCCTGGTGTTAAAAAAGTGATGGCCCTCGCCAAAGAAGCCGAAAAAAAGAACCTTAAAGTACTTGTGGGTCATCATCTGCGGTTTCAGAAAAGCATCATCGACAGCGTGAACTACCTGCAGGAAGGAAAGATAGGGGATATCCTTGCAATGAACTGTTATTTCAATACGGCAGGTGTCTGGGTGCGGCAACGTCAGCCCGGGATGACCGAACTGGAATACCAGGTGTGGAACTGGTATTATTTTAACTGGCTGTGCGGAGATCATATTGTGGAACAACATGTGCACGACCTGGATTACATGAACTGGATCAAACAGGGTCACCCCGTCAAGGCACAGGGGATGGGTGGCAGGCAGGTGAGAACGGGAAAAGAATATGGCCAGATCTTCGACCATCATTACGTGGAATACGAATATCCTGACGGATCTATTTTAAACAGTCAATGCCGTCATATTCCAGGATGCTGGAGTAACTGGTCCGACAGGGTATGGGGCACTGAAGGATATATGAACAGTATTCCTTCCCGTCAACTGTTGACGTTGCAGGACAGGAAGGGTAATACGATTTACCAGTATGATGGGAAAGATGATCCGGTGGCCCACCAGATCGAGCAGGATGTCTTTATCAGGAAAATCATCCATGATGAACCGATGAACCAGGCTGAAGCAGGGGCGCTCAGCACCATGACGGCCATCATGGGCCGGATGGCTACCTATTCGGGTCAGCAGATCACCTGGGAGGAGGCCATGAGTTCTACAGAAAAACTGGTGCCACAAAATTTATCCTCCTGGGACAGTGAACCTCCTGTAATGCCCTTTGAAGATGGCACCTATCCCATTCCCGTACCGGGACAGACGAAAGTGATGTAGATGATCGGGATCAACCAAAATAAAAGACGAATTGAAGGTTGGTGCATTGTATCGGTATAAAAGTCGCGAAGGTTACCAAATCAGAGAGATAACGGAAGCCCTGATTTTTATTCTCATAGTACGTAGAAAATAAATTATTCCTCTCCCCGCTTGCCTGCTGTAATCCCGGTAGTTATCGGGACGAAGACCGGGAAGAGGCCGGGGCGGGTAAAAATGAAATGACAGAATAATCAGCTGTGCCGGGTGTAAATATCAACCAATATTTAATGAACTGGGTATTTTGTTTTATTTTTGACGAAGGGAATTTTTTTGCAATCGTAATCAAATTGAAATATGAAACAAACAATCATTTTTTGCCTGATTTTAATCCATTCATTTTCCTACGCACAGGATGATACAGGCTGGGCTTATCTTTTTAACGGGCTGGATCTTAATGGGTGGATCCAACGGAATGGAAATGCGGAATACCGGGTGGAGAACCGGGAGATCGTAGGCGTTTCGGTAGCCGATGCACCCAATAGTTTTCTCTGTACGGCGAATGATTATCAAGATTTTATACTGGAACTGGAAGTGAATGTCGAACCCCCTTTAAATTCGGGTATTCAGTTCAGAAGTCTCAGCAAGGATTCGTACCAGCAAGGTCGCGTTCACGGTTACCAGTGTGAAATCGACCCCAGTAATCGCGCCTGGAGTGGAGGGATATACGATGAAGCAAGAAGAGGATGGCTCTATAACCTTGTCCGGAATCCGAAGGGACAACATGCGTTCCAACAGGGAGTATGGAATAAATATCGCATCGAAGCCGTCGGGGATACGATCCGGACCTGGATCAACGGGGTGATGTGTTCCAATCTGGTCGATAATGAGACGGCCTCCGGCTTTATTGCCCTCCAGGTTCACGGGGTTGGCAACGATCCCGAAAAAGTCGGCAAGACAGTTAAATGGCGGAATATCCGGATAAAAACAACCGATCTGTGGAATTCCCGGATGGATCCCGACCCGGATGTGCCGGAAATCAACCTTATTCCCAACACATTAACTCCTGCGGAGGCAAGAAAGGGATGGAGGCTGTTATGGGATGGCAAAACCACCCGGGGTTGGCGGGGGGCTAAACTTGCCGCCTTCCCTGAAATGGGCTGGGAAATGAAAGATGGTATTCTCACTGTGAAAGAAAGTGGAGGTGGAGAATCGGCCCATGGGGGAGATATCATCACGGTGAATACATTCAGTGAATTTGAATTGATCGTTGATTTTATGCTTACGGAAGGCGCCAACAGCGGCATTAAATATTTTGTAGATCCTGAATTAAACAGAGGGGAAGGTTCGGCCATCGGATTGGAATACCAGTTGCTGGATGACAGCCGGCATCCTGATGCCAGGGAGGGAGTAAGCGGAAATCGTACCCTTGCTTCTCTTTATGATATGATTCCATCCTACAATCTTTCTGAAAATATGGAGGACAAACGGTTCAATGGGATCGGTAAATGGAACCGTGCCCGAATCGTAGTGAGAGGAAACCATGTGGAACACTGGCTTAATAACCTCAAGGTTGTGGAATATGAAAGAGGAACCCAGATTTACCGCGCCTTGGTGGCCTATAGTAAATATAAAATCTGGCCGGATTTCGGAGAAGCCGAAGCTGGACATATACTCCTGCAGGATCATGGGAATACCGTTCATTTCCGGAATATAAAAATAAGGGAGTTTTAACACGATGGATTACAATTAGTTATCTGTCAGGCAAGTTATTCGGATCCATAATAATGAAAAACGGGTGCCTTAACCTCTTAGTGGCTTTATTTGTTTTGTATCCCTTGACCCTACTGAAAAGTATTATCAATTTTTTTGCGATGAATAGCTCTTTGAGAAATGTCTTTTTACCTTTTTTGATCACGGTCTGTTTGAATCCTGTTTTAGCCCAGGAGACCGACATCTTCTATTTATCCGGGAATGGTTCGGACGATACAGTAGAATGGGAATTTTATTGTTCCGATGGGCGGAAAAGTGGGGAATGGACAACCATCCCTGTTCCCTCCTGCTGGGAATTACTGGGATTCGGGAAATATGATTACGGCCATGCCGTAGAAGGAGATCGTGGAAAAGAACGGGGGGATTACCGCTATTTATTTCCGGGTGATCCGGACTGGAAGGGGAAGATCGTCAAGCTCGTGTTCGAAGGATCCATGACCGATACCGAAGCAAAGCTAAACGGCCAGTCGGTGGGTCCGGTACACCAGGGTGGATTCTACCGTTTCAGTTACGATATCAGCAAATTGGTGAAGTACGGGAAGGACAATTTGCTTGAGGTCACGGTTAGCAAACATTCGGCGGACGAATCCGTCAACGATGCGGAACGAAGGGCGGATTACTGGATCTTTGGCGGGATCTACCGTCCGGTCTTCCTTGAGATTAAACCCCGTGAGAGTATAAACCGGATCGCTGTGGATGCGAAATCCGATGGACAGCTGAATGCGGATATTTATCTGAACAATCCTAAAAATGCCGGCAGGCTCGAAGTTCAATTGTTCGATTTGTCAGGTAACGAAGTTCAGGCACCTGTTTCTTTTAATATTACTGCCGGATCGCTTAAGCAACAGGTAAGTACCCGGTTTCCGAATGTGGTTCCCTGGAATCCGGAATTTCCGGTCCTCTACGAGTTAATCCTCAGTCTGAAGGAGGGGGATCAAACGATTCATCGCATTCGTGAGCGGATCGGTTTTAGGACCATAGAGGTAAGGGAACGTGATGGGATTTATGTAAATGGTCGGAAGGTCAGGTTAAAAGGAGTAAACCGCCATAGTTTCTGGCCTGAGACCGGCCGGACTACCAGTAAATCGTTGAGCATTCAGGATGTTCTGTTGATGAAGGAAATGAACATGAATGCAGTGCGAATGTCGCATTACCCTCCTGATATTCACTTTCTTGATGTTTGTGATTCACTTGGGTTATTTGTCCTGGATGAACTGGCGGGCTGGCAAGCTTCCTATGATACGGAAGTTGGCAAAAAGCTGGTGCAGGAGATGGTGATCCGGGACGTAAATCATCCTTCCATCATCCTCTGGGACAACGGCAACGAAGGAGGATGGAATACCAACCTGGATGGTGAATTTCCGAAATACGATCCCCAGAAACGGACGGTGATCCACCCATGGGAAAAATTCGGGAAAACCGATACCAATCATTATATCGATTACAATTACGGTTCCCATGATTCCTTTAATGGCACCCATATCTATTTTCCCACCGAATTTCTGCATGGATTGTACGACGGGGGCCTCGGTGCCGGGCTGGAGGATTTCTGGAACCTGATGTTATCTCGACCCAGGGCAGCCGGTGGATTCTTATGGGTGTTTTCGGATGAGGCTGTGGTGAGGACCGATAGGAACGGGATACTCGATGCGGACGGCAATCATGCACCGGATGGGATTCTCGGACCCCATCGTGAAAAAGAAGGGAGTTTTTACGCGATCAGGGAAATCTGGTCTCCGGTGTATTTTGAGGACATTTTGATCACCGATAATTTCGACGGGAATTTTAAAGTGGAAAACAGGTACAATTTCACCGGTCTGGATCAATGTAAGTTTACCTACCGGTTGGTCGCCTTTTCTTCCCCACTAAATACCCAAAGTGTAAGTAGTACCCTGGCTTCCGGTCCGGTTCAGGTACCATCGATCCCTCCCGGAGAAAGCGGCAAGATCAAAATCGATCTGCCAGATAACTGGAAAGAATCCGACGCACTTTATATCACTGCCCAGGATCCTTACGGAAAGGAAATTTTCACATGGGACTGGACGATTTCGACCCCACGGGATTATCTGAATAAACATCTTTTATTTGAATCATCGAATGGGACATCTTTTAAAGAAAAGGAGGAACTGATCGAACTGACCGGGGATAAGATCACTGCCTTGATCGGGAAAAATACCGGAATTTTAAAGGAGATCCGTGTAGGGGCGGGGATCATCCCTTTCATAAATGGCCCCTCATTGACCGGAGGCGAGGCTGAATTTGAACAATACACTGTCTATCAGGAACGAGGACGATCCATTTATGAAGCCCATTTTACCGGGAACCTGCAAACGATCCGTTGGACCATGTTTGGAAATGGCCTTATTCAATTGGAATTCGTATATTATCCTCAAAATAATCAGCCTTTTTTCGGCATCAATTTCGACTTCCCGGAATCGGATATGAAAGGGATTTCCTGGTTGGGAGAGGGGCCTTACAGGGTCTGGAAGAACAGGACCAGAGGTAACCTCTTAAATATATGGGACAAAGAGTATAACAACACCATTACCGGAGAGACCTACGATTACCCGGAATTTAAGGGGTATCATGCGCAGTTGTACTGGGCCAGATTCAGGACTGCCAACCACCCTTTTACTGTTTATACTTCTACCGAAAATCTATTTCTGCGTCTGTTTACGCCGGGCCGACCCGCGGCAGATCCCCGGTTTACGGAAGTTCCATTCCCTGAAGGAAATATATCCTTTTTAAACGGGATCAACGCCATAGGGACAAAATTCAAACCTCCGGAATCCCTGGGGCCACAGTCGCAGTTGAACCTGTATCAACGTCACAAGACGGACCGGTACTTAAAAATCGAGCTGTTTTTCGATTTCAGATAGTTGAAATTAAAATTTAGTTATGCTAAATATAAATTATCATCTTACACTTAATGACCTGAGTGAAAAGATCCGGGAGTTCTGGGAATTATCCGGTAATAAGATCCGGTTAATTGCGGAGGATCCTTCCGGGTTCGAAGGGGCGCCTGTTTTTACAATAAATGGAAAATATACATCGAGGGGATGGACGGAATGGACCCAGGGTTTTTTATACGGATCGGCTATCCTGCAATTTGATGCCACCAGCGATAAATACTTCCTCAAACTTGGGAAGGCAGGTACCCTGAAGCAGATGTCTAACCATTTAACCCATACAGGCGTTCATGATCACGGATTCAACAATCTCAGCACTTATGGTAATTTGCTGCGATTGATCGGGGAAGGCAAAATAGAAAAAAATGAATGGGAGACCCATTTTTATGAGCTGGGCCTGAAAGTTTCAGGGGCTGTCCAGGCATCCCGTTGGACGGAAATACCCGATGGAGGATTTATTTATTCATTTAATGGCCCTCATTCCCTTTTTGTAGATACCATCCGGACGGTGAGAATACTGATGGTGAGTCATATGCTGGGCCAGAAACTGTATGGAGAAAATGATCGGGTTGTAAATCTACTGGAAAGAGGATTACAACATATACAAACCACAGCACGGTATTCAGTCTTTTATGGAAGTGGAAGGGATCGTTATGACGTACCCGGCCGGGTGGCACATGAAAGTATTTTTAATATACATGATGGATCCTTCAGGTGTGTTAACTCCCAACAGGGTTATTCGGGATTTACTACCTGGACCCGTGGGCTGGCATGGGCCATGCTGGGATTTGCTGAAGAACTCGAATTTCTTGATTTTATTGAAGATCCGGAACTTGAAAAAATAGGTGACCGTCAGGAAATAGAGAGCTTTATGCTGAAAGCCGCCCAGGTTACCAGTGATTTTTATATTCAAAATACACCGCTTGATGGAATACCTTACTGGGATACCGGTGCACCCGGTTTAAGCTTAATAACGGACTTTCTTGAGAAACGGGCCGATCCCTATAATAACCTGGAACCGGTCGATAGTTCAGCAGCAACCATTGCCGCTCAGGGCCTGATCCGGCTCGGGAAATATCTGGAAGAGATCGGTCATACGGAAAATAGTAAAAAATACTTTCAGGCCGGATTGACTGTGCTCGATTCTTTACTCACGGATACCTATCTGTCAACAGCTGAAAATCATCAGGGATTGATCCTTCATTCTATTTATCACCGGCCCCGGGATTGGGATCACCGTGCAGAGCCTCATAGTATCCCAAATGGTGAATCGAGTATGTGGGGAGATTATCATATCCGGGAAGCCGTGCTGCTTGTGCAGAAAATGATCAGGGAAGAACCCTATTATCGGTTTTTTAACTGTATAAAATGAAAACAACAATGCAAAAATCCCTATCCCGACTTTGTTTGCATACAATTACGACCAAACCCTGGCCGCTTGAAAAGGCCATCGAAAAATATTTGTTGTCGGGCATATCGGGGATTTCCGTCTGGCGCAATGCGCTTGAAGGTAAGATTCTGAATGAATGTGATAAACTATTGAAGAAATCCGGATTGGAGGTAGTATCCCTCGTGAGGGGTGGTTTTTTTACCGGAGCCACGGATTCAGTCCGAAGAAAAGCGCTGGATGAAAACAAGAGGGCTATCGATGAGGCAAAATCCATCGATGCAGGTATGCTTGTACTGGTTTGTGGTGCCACAGCTGGTCAATCCCTGGAGATCTCCCGCGATCAGATCCGCTCAGCGTTGGACACCCTGATCCCCTACGCAGAAAAAAATGAGATCCGGTTAACCATCGAACCGCTCCATCCGATGTATGCGGATAGCCGCTCGGCCATCAATACCCTTCAACAGGCAAATGAAATCGCTGAATATTTCGACTCTCCCTGGTTGGGCGTTGCCCTGGATGTATATCATCTTTGGTGGGATCCTGACCTGGAACAACAAATCAACCGATGCAGTTCGAATAAAAATCTATACGCAGTACATCTGTGTGACTGGAAGGTGCCAACCCGTGACATGTTGAATGACAGAGAAATAATGGGCAAGGGGATCATCGAGCTGCAGAAAATTATCTGGTGGATAGAAAGGACACACTACGATGGATTTTATGAAGTGGAAATATTTTCTGATTTTTACTGGCAGAATGATCAGGATATTTTTCTCAAGGAGATCATTGATTCATTTGTAAAATACCAATTTTAAAATAAATATAAGATGGATTCAATAAACCTGGGGATCATCATGAATGGCGTCACCGGAAGAATGGGGACCAACCAGCACCTGATGCGATCCATTGTTGAGATCATCCGCCAGGGTGGCGTTAAATTGCCGGATGGCCGAAGGATTATTCCGGAACCGGTCCTGGTAGGCAGGAATAAGGAGAAATTGAAAAAATTAAGTTCCCTATCGGGTATCGAACATTTCACAACGGATCTGGAAGAAGTATTGTCCGATAAAAGATTCCCGGTTTATTTTGATGCACAGACCACGGGTCTTCGATTCGAGGCAGTAAAAAAAGCGGCATCAGCCGGAAAACATATCTATTGTGAAAAGCCCACGTCTACGGATACACGGAAGGCGCTGGAGATGTATCATATATGCGAAAAAGCAGGTGTAAAACATGGAGTGGTACAGGATAAACTCTGGCTGCCGGGATTGAGGAAAATGAAAAGATTGATCGACCAGGGTTTTTTTGGACGGATACTGTCCATTCGTGGCGAATTCGGATACTGGGTTTTTGAGGGTCATTCCATCCCCGCGCAACGGCCTTCCTGGAACTATAAAAAAGATCATGACGGCGGGATCATACTCGACATGTTATGTCATTGGAGGTATGTACTGGATCATTTATTCGGAGCAGTCAGGTCCGTATCCTGCCTGGGGGCTACCCATATCATGGAAAGGGTGGATGAAACGGGGACTGTATATAAAGCATCGGCAGATGACGCCGCCTATGCATCCTTCCTGCTGGAGAATGAGATAGTGGCCCATTTTAATTCCTCCTGGTGCACCCGGGTGAGGAGGGATGACCTGCTTACACTGCATGTCGATGGCACACAAGGATCGGCGGTTGCCGGTCTCAGAAAATGTTTTCTGCAACATTATCATACTACCCCCAAACCGGTCTGGAATCCGGATATCGATCAACCGATCGACTTTTATAAGGATTGGGCCGAATTACCGGATCAGGAGCCCTATGACAATGCGTTCAAGGCACAATGGCAGTTGTCTATGAAGCACGTGGCCAATGTCGATCCTTTTCCCTGGGATTTATATGAAGGAGCCAAAGGCGTGCAACTGGCCGAACTCGGATATCAGAGCTGGAAAATGAAAAAATGGATCGACATACCCACCTTGAAATGAAAAAAAATAAGGTCGCCCTGATCACCGGAGGTACCCGCGGAATAGGCCTTGGAATAGCCCGATACCTGGCACAAGAACGCTGTGACCTCATGCTGAACGGCCTTCGGACAGAAGAAGAAGTCCAGCCTGTAATGGAATCGTTTACCTCAAAGGCGATTAAGGTTCATTATATACAGGGTAACATCGGGATCGGTCCGGACAGGAAAAGAATACTTCAATCCATCCGGGACCGGTATGGGAGACTGAATATTCTGGTCAACAATGCGGGTATGGCCCCCCGGGAACGAAAAGACATACTTGATTCAACAATCGAAAGTTTTGAGGAAGTGATGTCTGTTAATTTAACAGGTCCGTATTTCCTGACACAAAAGGCCGTTAACTGGATGATCAAACAACAGGAAATGGACAATTCATTTGAGGGAACCGTTATCAATATCTCTTCCATCTCGGCTACAATAGCCTCCACGAACCGGGGTGAATATTGTGTGTCGAAAGCAGGAATGAGCATGATGACGCAACTTTTTGCCTCCCGGCTGGGCGAGTTTAACATTCCAGTTTATGAAATCAGGCCCGGTATTATCGGAACGGATATGACAGCAAAAGTAAAAGATAAATATGAGCGATTAATCGAGGGAGGATTGACTGTGCAGAAAAGATGGGGAAAACCCGAAGATGTGGGAAAGGTAGTAGCCTCGCTTGTGCGGGGTGATCTTCCCTATTCCACAGGACAGGTGATCATGGTGGATGGAGGCTTGACAATACCCAGGTTGTAAGATTATCCCGCTTGATAAATAAAACGATATAGATTCCAATCATTGTCGGCATAATCTCAATCAGAGATTCCTGCATAGGGGCAATGACTATATAAGGATGCAAAAGTTGCCTCATAGTCTTCCCTGGTTTGACACTAGTGGTGAAAATCTGCAAAGAGACTCTGACAATATACAGTATATAAGTTTACCCTGAGTCGACATTCACCGGAACATCATCGGACTAAAAAGGATGAGAAGCCTGGTTTACACGAAACGGGAAAGCATTGGATTGAATTTTTTCGCCATGCCGGCCATCTTCCGGACAGTTGAATCCATAGGTATGGAACCATCCATTATGCGAAGCTGCCATCCGCATAATTCTTTTCCTGTAAAGTTGTCTTAGAACATCCATCCCGATCGGCCTGATTCCTTAGCGTATTTTGAACCTCCATATCGATCTGTTCCGGTTTTTAATCCTACTTGGTTTTTTTTACGGTTTGGGTTCTAATTTCAAATAGTTAATATGTCAAAAGTGATTCCTCGTAATTTAAACTTTATCTTTGTTAGTTCGTTAATATCGTTTATATCTTTGAAACTAATCACGATCTAATGTTTTCACGATGCCACAATCCTTGAAAATAATCTCCACCCTGTTCCTCCCTATGACGGTTACCCTGTTCTTTACAGTCCATGGTGCCTTTGCACATAAGGTCGATAGTTTATTTCAGTCGGAAGAAATAATCCGGATCGAGTTGAGGGCAGATTTTTCTGCCATCCAGGAAGATCGGGCCGAAGATCCGGATTACCATGAAGGCGAATTGGTCTATTTTATGGAAGATGGCGGGGCGGTTCGATTGACGGTGAAAATCCAGCCAAGGGGGAACTTCCGGCTCAATCCGACGAATTGCCGGTTCCCGCCCTTATTGGTGAATTTTAAGAAACAGAAGGTGAAAAATACCCTGTTTGATAATCAGAATAAATTAAAACTGGTTACGCCCTGTCAGTTGGAGGAGGATGTGCTGGAAGAATATCTGATATATAAAATGTATAACCTGGTGACCGATATCAGTCACCGGGTCCGTCTGGCAATGATTCTATATTACGATACGGGCAGGGACAAAAAATTATTTGAAAAATACAGTTTTTTTATCGAGGATGAGGATCACGTGGCGGAACGAAACGATGGTTTTGAAAAAGATAAATTCATAACACCTTTCGAAATCAAACCCGATAATATTAAAAAATTGGGTGTATTCCAGTACATTATCGGCAACAAGGACTGGTATATTACCTCCAGGCACAACATAGTGATCATCCAGCCGAACGATACCACACAGGCTCCGTATGCTATGCCTTATGATTTTGATTTTTCATCCATTATCAATGCCGATTATACCAAACCAAAAGGAATTCCGGATGAGATGCTGGAAAAAAGGAGGATTTACAAAGGATTGTGCTACAGCACAGAAGAATTTAATGAAATATTCGACTTTTACCGGGAATTACGTCCCCAGTTTGAATCTTTGTTTTTGAATATGGATGGGATATCCAAATTCAGCCGGAAACAGGCTGTGAGGTATATCGGTGATTTTTACGATGTAACCGAAGATAACGTACGCTTTACGAAAGAATTTCTCGAATCCTGCAAAACCAGGAAGGATTATTTTCAGTTTGAGAAGGAAGAATAAGGTAGGGATTGCTTCCTCTGTTAAGTTCTTTTTCTGCGATTATATCGGGGTGTGGGCATGCAACCACACCCGGAAGGTTAGCACAAACTATGTCAAATTCAACTAATTAATTATCAAGGCCTTATGGGATTATATGGCTCAGATAAAAGGGTAGGAAGTGGGTCTGTCGTTAACGCTTAAACTGGGCCTTTAATCTGGATCCTGAAGGTATCTCACCTATAGTGTATACAAAACCATCCAACTTCAGGGGAAACGCGAAATTCAAATAGAATAGTTTTAAAGTGGGCCTACCTGAAAAAAAGGACGCACATTTTTAATCCCTCACAAAGGAAAATGCAAGGATATTGGCACCCATTTGCAGGGCCTGTTGTCTTAGCTCTTCCGGATCATTATAAATACGCTGATCTTCCCATCCATTACCCAGATCACTTTCGTAGGAATAAAAGCATACCAGCCGGCCCTGATAGATCAGTCCAAATCCCTGTGGAGGTTTCCCATCGTGCTCATGAACTTTAGGGAGCCCATTTTCAAAATCGAATTTCTGATGATAAATGGGGTGATCAAACGGGATTTCTACAAATTCCAGGTCCGGGAAAACTTTTTTCATTTCAAGCCGGATAAATTGATCAAGCCCATAATTATCATCGATATGCAGGAAACCACCGGCAATCAGATAATTTCTAAGGTTTTCTGCTTCCTCTGTAGAAAAAACCACATTTCCATGACCGGTCATATAGACATAAGGATAAAGAAAAATATCCTGACTGCCCACCTCGACAATTTCTTCCTCACTTACCAGATTCAGTTTCAGGTTCTTGTTACAGAAGTCGATCAGGTTGGGCAGGGCAGTTTTATTGGCATACCAGTCACCCCCACCGTTATATTTTAGTTTTGCGATTTTAATTCCCTGCCCTCCGGCGTGCAAAGAGATTAATATCATCAGGAGTATGACCAGATAGTTTCTCGGCAGCATGTTATTCGATCTTTTCCGTTTTCCCGTTAGCTCCAAAGATATTCATTTTCCCTGTAATCGGGAAGTCGGGATTTTCAACCTTTGAAAAGATTATTATTCATCCGCAGGCGGTCATTCGTATTCAGTGTGACCGCCCTGATGATGGCCTTCGGACCGTATTTTATTTTCATACAATCCATGGCTTCATAAAGTCTGATCTCTTCATCGGTATCTTCAAAAAGGTCGATCTGATAATGTCCGTGAACCAAACCACTCAGACGGACCCCCACCAGCCGGATGAGTAATCTCCGGGTATATAGTCTTTCAAAAAGTTCAAGTGCGTGTTTGATCAGGGTTTTATCGGAAGAGGTATAGCTGATCTGGCGTTGCATGGATACCGTTTCAAAATCGCTGTAACGCAATTTTACTGCGATACATGAGGTAAGTTTATGTTCTTTCCGGAGTTGAAATGTTACTTTTTCTATCATGGCTGTGATCACGGATCTCATCATCCGGATATCGATGGAATCGGATTCGAAGGTCATTTCGGTAGAGATGGATTTTCGTTCCTGATAGGGGACTACCGGGGTCTCATCCTCTCCATTTGCCTTTTTCCAGAGAACTATTCCGTTTTTCCCGAATGCAGCCTGAAGCATTTCCATGGGCATCATCCGAAGGGTACGGACTTTGTAGATGCCCATGTCCATTAGAAACTGACTGGTTTTTACACCGATCATGGGGATTTTACGTATGGGCAGGGGATCAAGAAATTCTTTTTCATGGCCACAGACGATCTGACGTTCCCCGTTTGGTTTTGATTCTCCGGTAGCTACTTTTGAAACCAATTTGTTGATCGATAAACCCATTGATAAGGTCAGTCCACTTTCCCGTATGATCTTCTTCCGTAATTCACTTCCCCATTGATAACAGCCAAAAAAACGATCCATGCCCGTTGCATCGATATAAAATTCATCAATGGATGATTTTTCAAACAGGGGAGCTTCCTCCTGAATGATTTCCGTGATCATGCGTGAATATCCACTGTAGGCATCCATATCTCCGGAAATCACAATGGCATCGGGGCAGAGTTGCCGGGCGAGCCGCATCGGCATGGCAGAATGGACACCAAAATGACGGGCTTCGTAACTGCACGAAGCCACTACTCCCCGGTCGCCTGTGCCCCCGATGATTAACGGCTTCCCTTTCAGACGGTTGTCTCTCAGGCATTCAACGGAAACAAAAAAAGCATCCAGATCCATATGAATGATTGCCCGGTGGTCGGGAAAAGACAATCTGCCTATTGATCGGGATCCGGATCTACGTTCGCCTTGGCCGTATACTAAAATATTTACCAAAAATTGCTTTTTAAAAATTAAATAACTATTTTTATAAGTAAAAATACTAAAAATAATAGTAATTTAAAATAATTAATTTGAGTAATTATGATATTGAATGTTGGGGATAAAAAAATAAAAATTTTTACTAAAAAATTATTGTCCGGAAATTATCAGGTGAAATTTTACCTGGATTCGAAAAGAGGGATCCCTTATTACGGATATATGCTGGTGGCACCCGGTAAAAAAATAAGCGAAGTGATTTCTTCAATTTATCAAAAATTACAGGAGCTTGATAAGCAGGATGTATCGTTCCGTCATAAAAAGATATTCCTGAACCATAAAAGATACATCGAACCCAATTTTATGTTATTTGAAAATAACATGCGTCCGGAAACCTGAATAAAGCAGGATGTCCTTAACCGGCTTAGCAACCGAATAAATAATTTATGTATAAAATTTTGCTAAAATCATTGGAATTTGCCAATTTAGTATAAACAATTGCTAATAAAATTATGAGCATCGTTAGCAATAACATTAAATTTCTTAGGAAACGGGAACATTTAACGCAGGAAAAGCTGGCCCAAAAGATTGGTATCAAACGATCCTTGATAGGAGCTTATGAAGAAGGCAGGGCAGATCCCAGGTTGAATAATTTACTCAAAATGTCCGAATTGTTTGGGGTATCGGTGGATACGCTGATCGGTCGCGATATTTCGGATCAACCTGAAAAAAACTGGGAAAATGAAATAAAAACCCGGATCCTTACCCTTACGGTTGACCGGGAAGGTATTGAAAACATTGAATTGATCCCTCAAAAAGCATCAGCAGGATATTTAAACGGTTATTCGGATCCGGAATATCTTGAAGAATTTCCGAAATTCAGACTTCCTTTCCTGCCCGGGAATGGTACTTATCGTGCTTTCGAAATAACAGGCGATTCCATGCTTCCCATGGAACCAGGAACCGTCGTGATCGGTAAATATCTGGAGTCGGTCAAGGAAATCAAGGATAATAAAACCTATATTCTGCTTACCCTTTCTGAAGGAATCGTTTACAAAAGAATTCGGACCTCTCAACTAGCGGAAGGCAACGTGATTTTGGTATCAGATAATAAAAATTATACACCCTATACTATTTCAGGAGATGAAATTCTCGAAATCTGGGAGGCGGTAATGTATATAAGCAATCGTTTCCCGGATATGAATCTATCCGAGAAAACTGATATAGAAGAATTGAAAAATATGGTACTTGGATTGCAGCAGGAAGTTATCAAATTGAAAAAGAACTAACGGATCTTTTTTGATTTTTTTAATGATTTTTCCCTGTTAACTTTGTTGGTTGAGGTTCTTAAAAAAGCGGGCAGGGCTTTCCATTCTTTTGGAATTTCATAATACTTCAATTTATTCTTAAGGATAGCCTTTATTTTTTTTATATCTACCTGATCCGGATCCGATTCAAAAATAATAGCAATACGTTGACCAAATTTTTTATCAGGAATTCCGGAAATAAAAAAAGGCAGGATGATACCCTCATCAAAAAATATCTCTCCTATGTTTTTCTCCAATGATTCTACAATAACTTTGATTCCTCCGGAATTGATAATATGATCAATCCTTCCCAGCCACCTGAATTGAGAGCGATCGACGATCTCCACCATATCGTTTGTAACTAAAGGATTATTTCCGGTAATCTCACCCTTTATTACCAGGCAACCACGGTCGTCAGTTTGTATGCCAACTCCCGGGACGACCTGAAAATATTCATCCGGTGATGGCCCATTCAATCGTTGCAAAGCAATATGCGTAGCTGTTTCAGTCATGCCGAACGTATGATATACAGAATTGGAAAACTTGCCTATTTTGGAAATAAGGCTATCCGGGAGGTCTGCGCCGCCGATCAATATATTGGAAATGTTTTGAAAGATCCTGCTGGAGTAACGATCATTAAGGATTTTGCGGACTTGAAGTGGAACAAAAGCACATAAATCAACTGAAATATCACCGGGAAATTCCTTCAGAGGATTTGACGAAGGTGTAACGACAAACAAATCCATATTGCCAACCAGGGCCCGGATAATCATCATCGTACCGGCTATGAATTCAGGGTCAAGACATAAAAGACATGTTCCTGATTCAAGGTTAAGAAATTTCAAAGTCGTTCTCGCACTGTGAAGCATTTTTGCACGAGCGATCTGAATCGAATGAGGTTCCCCCGTTGATCCCGAAGTATTAAATACAAAAACCATTTTTCCCTGAATCCAATCCCTGATTATTTGCAATACCCTATCATCGAAAGCCTTGCCGGTTTTAATTAATTCCGGTCCGGAAACGATTGGATCGATCGGGTAGGTCTTTCCATTAATCCATACGGATTTCACGTTTTAATTTTTTGATTAGGGAAATTTGGGAAATCTTGAAAAATCAGGTTTCCTTTTTTCTATGAAAGCATTTTTACCTTCCCTGGCTTCGTCTGTAAGGTAATAGAGTAATGTGGCATTTCCGGCCAGTTCCTGAATCCCAGCCTGTCCATCCAATTCCGCAGTAAAAGCGGATTTTAACATCCGGATCGCAATGGGACTTTTTTCCATTATTTTCCTGGCCC
>Ga0209536_100004629_pt1 | contig 21708 bp, 18 predicted proteins | sample DeeMarSeWOR28_12_FD_187461 | JGI IMG/M metagenome (GOLD analysis project Ga0209536, IMG submission 187461) | Marine sediment microbial communities from White Oak River estuary, North Carolina - WOR-2-8_12 (SPAdes) (version 2) | ecosystem: Environmental > Aquatic > Marine > Intertidal zone >... | reverse complement strand
ATCCAACTGGGAGCTTTCGTCCGGACGGGCCGTGGCGGTGGCACGATATTTTCATGATCTCGGCATTCCCCCGGAACGCCTGGCGGCGACCGGCTACGGCGAAAGCGGGCCGTGGGTCGACAAGCCCGCCTATGACGATTTGATCCAGGGCGCGTCGGGTCTCGCCGCGCTGTTCGGCGCGGTCACCGGCACACCGCGCTACGCACCGAGTGTGCTCGCCGACAAGACCACCGGGTTGTTCCTGTGCAACTACATCTCGATGGCGCTGTTCCATCGCGAGCGCACCGGCGAAGGGCAGAAGCTGCACGTGCCGATGTACGAAACCTTCACCGCGTTCGTGATCAACGAGCACATGCAGGGCCAGACCTTCGTGCAGGTCCGTCCCAACGGCAGCCCCGACAAGTACCCGGCGCGAGTGGCGTTCGTCTCCCACGTGGCCGACCTGGCGCTCCTCGAGGTGAGCGACCCCGCGTTCCACGCGAAGGTCTACACCCCGCAGCGCGTGCACTTGTACTTCGCCCATTTGATAGACTTTGGTGACACCATGGACATGAAATACCAGCCCTTCGCCCAGTGGTTCATGGTCTGTTTTAACTATGTTTGGCATGTAATGGATCCGGAAAAAAGCTCAACAGTTTAGTTAAACTACAGAAATCTTATGATGCTGGCTTTGATATAGAACAATAAACTACAAATGAAAAAAAAGCCGCTTCAACAGCGGCTTTAAATGGGGAAGTAACGCTGAAATAATTAATAATCAATTTGAGGAAGATCGCCTTTTAAGGATAATAAAAACTCTTTCAATTCCTGCTTTTCTTTATCGCTGAGTTTCAGCGGTTTAATGCGTTTGTCTTGGTTTTTCTCGTTATCCCCGCCTCGATTGTAATGTTCTATGACCTCGTCCAAGGTTTCATATCGGCCGTCATGCATATAGGGTTTGGTATCCGGCAGATTGCGTAATGTGGGAGTTTTGAATTTCTTCCAATCTTCCATGTTATGGGTTTTAAGATATCGGCCGGGATCATCGTTGATGGTTTCCCACTCTTTCAAGCCCATGCGTTTGGCGTCGAATTTGAGAATTTTCTGAAATTCTTCGTTGTCAAAATCGGGATTGCGATTTAAACCGATATTGTGAAAATCGGAATCGGTGAAGTTAGGGCCGTTATGGCATTGTATGCAACCGGCCTTACCTTTAAATAATTTCATACCGTTGACCGCCGCCTTGGAGATGGCCTTCTTATCACCTTTCATATATCGATCGAACGAACTTTCTCCGGTGATGATCGTATGGCGTTGAAACACGGCGATGGCGTTGCCATAATCGGCGGGGTTAGGTTTGCTGCCATAGGCCGCTTGGAACATTTTGACGATCTCTTCGTCATCGTTCAAAATCTTCATTAACTTATCGATATCCTGACCTTTGTGCACCGGGTTTTTAGTGGATCCCACAGCCTGCTTTTCCATATTGGGCGCGCGGCCATCCCAGATCAATGCTTTATTGTAGCCCACGTTTAGCAGTGTTGGTGAGTTGCGTCTCTCAATAAATCCTTCGTTTGCCACTGAGTATTTAGTTGGCAAAGTCCAGCCCGTCTCCGGGATATGGCAACTGCTGCAATTCAACGCACCGCTAGCTGAAATACGGTTATCAAAAAAAAGCTTCTTGCCCAAAGCAATTCGCTCCGGTGTGGGTGGATTGTCGGGATTTATCGGCACCGGTGGCAATGGCCCAATATCGGGTACGTCAGCATGGGTCATAGGCGCTAATATCGACAGACTCATGCCTGCACTTAAAAATAGAATGTAAAGTCTTTTCATTGTTGCTCCTTCGTTGTCATTAGTTTATGTGCTAAGCGAGTTGTTCTTTAAACATGGATTGAATGATTTGAGTTATTTGCGATTTATTTACACTGGAATCATATAAAGCAAGAATTCGGATATCGTCACGCGGGGAATCGGTTAGCCATGATAGGTCAGCTATAGTGCCTTCGGCTTGCACAATATTTGGCAGGTTGTCACCGTCTTGATACAGGAATAAATTGATGGTTCCCTTGCTCGGTAAGTCGAATCTTAAGTGCTTGGCTTTTTGTTCCCCCAGTGCGCAGTTCTTACTTAGAGCAATGCTGTTAGCTTCAGATGGCATCTGCAATCCCGCTGCCTCCAACCAGGTCTGATACCCCCCGTCTATTGTTCCCATCAGGTCGGCTTCTTCTTGAGCGTGTTTATAGGCCAGTGTAACCACATCCGGATTGGAATTAAATTGCATTGCTACAACAACCGCGATCGTCAAACTGGCGGCCAACCCGTACCACCACGCCCGTTGCCGCTTCGGTTGCACCACTGGTGTGTCAAGCTCACGCACCTGTCTTTCCAAATTCGCCTTGAGTTTTTCGGCTAAATCGACTGGCGCTTTGGGCGCTTTGAGCAAGTCATGAAGCTTTTGCGCTTCGCGTTCTTCTTGATTCATTACTACACTACCTCACTTTCTCTTTCTAAAAGGTACAATGACCTCATGTGCTTCGTCTTTAGTGTAAAACACGCGTAACATTTGACGCGCCCTAGCGATTCGGCTCATTACTGTTCCTATGGGAATGCCCAGTTGTTCGCTAATTTGTTCGTAACTGAATCCGTGGAGACTATGTAGCAGCAACAACTCCCGCTGCCGGGTGCTTAATGACATCAGTCCTATACCCAAATCTACTAAGGAATCTATGTCTTCTTGAGAGTAAATTTCGGAATTTTCGAGGTGATGCTCGGTTAGCGCCACAGTGTCAAGACGTGCCTGTTGATGTTCTTTGTATACCGCCCGCCGCAGTACAGTTAACAACCACGGAAAAGGATTGTCTTCGTTTTTAATACTGTGGCGGTTTTTCCAGGCCTCATAAAAGGTTTCCTGAACTAAATCTTCCGCCAGCGCGCGATTCCCAATCATCCAAAACGCGTGTTTGAACAGCGCTGCGTGATGGTTATCGATCCATTGTACAAATTTTTCTTTATCTTTCAACATGTTATAAATTTGCCGGATGTTTCATATTTATATGTATATAGTGTGAAATTCCATGGTTTTTATTCCCAATGATGAAAAATATTTTTTGATTTCCAGGCAGAAAAAATGGTGAGAAGAATAAAAGGAAACGAATCGGTTAAAAATTAGACTTGATAAGATAAAACGCGGAGCGCTCACCATAGTGCGCGCCCCGCTTTTCCAGTACAAAGGTAAAACTTTATTTTAGATGTGTAGTTGGGTTAGTCGATATTGATCATGGCATAACCTTTCGTTTGATACCAAATTGAAGAGGCGAATGCGTTATCGATGAGCACAATGCCCGGATACAATTCAGCCTCAGGCGGCAACAACCACTCGCATGATATTTCGCACGCTTCTATTCTTACGCCATCACTCATTAATTCATGCAGTAATGCGCGTATGGTTTGACCCAATTCCTGTTCTTCTGGTGTTCCATTCACACCAAAGTCTACCGTTACGAATGTCACTGCCAGCCCCCTTAAGGATATGACAAATTTTATTTTTGCCGGTGGAGCACCTTTGCTTATAAATAGATCATACGTGTCTTTGATCACACCTAAAAATACCGGCATGGCCGTAGGATCGGTTAAATTGACATCATAAAACGCTTTGGGAGTAGCGGGAACTCGCCCATCGTAATCGCTACCTGCCTGTGCAGCAAAATTAACCGCCAGCAAAATCACTAGCAGAATATTTGGAAATATGTTTCTTATTTTGAACACTTTCATCATAACCTCCTTTTTATCGTTTATTGAATACTCAACGTGCTTCGGAGAAGCACCATAAATATATAGCACAGTAAACAGTACCTAATGTTAAGCATTATTATGCCGCTTCTAATTTTTGACGTTAATCAATCAGGAAACAAAAATGATTTGCACATAGGGAAATTCCTTATTGACTGATCGCGCGCGGGAATAGACTCGCGCATTGGGCGGCAAATAGCTACGTAGGTTAAAAACCTAAAAGCTGTGGTAAACTTTTAGATATTGAATTAATCAGGGTGCGTACGATGATAAAATAGATCTCATCCCCGCGGTCCTCCGCCGCAATGAGTGATCGGAAAAAACGATTGGGAGATATTCCTATTGAAGTTTCCTTTACCCCACCCAATGTTGTAACATTCGTCCGCTTGAGCCTTTAAATGTTGTAAGTATCACGCTATGCCTCTCATAAAACTGGAAAACGCTTCTCTGGCCTTTGGCCATGTTCCATTGCTGGATAAAGCCGATCTGCAAATAGACGCCGGTGAGCGGGTTTGTTTGGTGGGCCGCAATGGTGTGGGTAAATCCACCTTGCTGCGGGTCCTCAACAAAACCATCAATTTGGATGAAGGCGAGGTATGGCAGCAACCCCATTTGCGCATCGCTTATCTTGAGCAAGATGTCCCACCCGACGAATCCCTTACGGTGTATGACGTCGTGGCCTCGGGATTGGAAAACGCTGGCCGGTTATTGGCGGAATATCACCATGTTTCCCAGCAATTCGCTACCGAGCACACTGAAGCGCTCTCCAATCGGTTAGCCGCGTTGCAGCAAGCGATCGACAGCTGTGACGGCTGGCGCCTGGAACAACGGGTCAATACAGTTCTGACCAAACTGGCGCTACCGGGTGACAGTAATATGTCGGCATTATCCGGCGGCTACAAGCGCCGGGTAATGCTAGCACGCGCCTTGGTTTTAGAGCCGGAGTTATTGTTGCTGGACGAGCCCACCAACCATTTGGACATTGAAGCTATCACCTGGATTGAAGAATTCTTACTGGACTTCAACGGCGCTTTATTGTTCATCACCCACGACCGCGGCTTTTTACGCCGTTTGGCTACCCGGATCATAGAGCTGGACCGTGGCATATTGACGTCGTGGCCGGGTGATTACGATGAGTATTTATGTAAAAAACAGGAACGCCTGGAAACCGAAGAACAACACAACGCCAAATTCGATAAAAAACTTGCCCAGGAAGAAGTCTGGATACGCCAGGGAATCAAAGCCCGTCGCACGCGAAATGAAGGCCGGGTACGGGCGTTAAAAGCGTTACGCGAGCAACGGCGTCAACGCCTGGAAACTATGGGCAAAGTAAAAATGCAATTGGATTCCGGCGAACAATCGGGCAAGATCGTTATCGAAGCGCAGCACATCAGCAAAAGATTTGGTAGCAAATCCATTATAAAAGACTTTTCCACTACCATAATGCGGGGTGACCGCGTGGGAATCATCGGTCCCAATGGCGCCGGCAAGAGCACATTAATTAAACTTCTGCTCGGCGAGCTGCCGCCGGACAGCGGCAAAATCGAACTGGGTACGCGGTTGCAAACGGCGTATTTCGATCAACAGCGCAGTCAATTGGATCTGGAACGCACCGTGGTGGACAACTTAAATCAGGGCAGCGACATGATTACCGTCAACGGCCAAACCCGGCACGTGATGGGTTATTTGCAAGACTTTTTATTTCCACCACAGCGGGTTCGATCCCCAGTTAAATCACTATCGGGCGGCGAGCGCAACCGCTTGTTATTAGCACGGCTTTTTATTCAACCCGCCAATTTATTGGTCTTGGACGAACCTACCAACGATCTGGATATAGAAACGTTGGAACTATTAGAGGAATTACTTAGCGATTTCAATGGCACTATTATTATTGTGAGCCACGACCGGGCATTTCTGGATAACGTTGCCACCAGTACAATTGCCTTCGAGGGCGATGGACTCGTAGAAGAATACGTCGGTGGATACCAGGATTGGTTGCGGCAACGCAGTAAACTTGCTACCGCAATAGAGAAAAAGCCAGCCACTGTCAAACCTGAGAAGACAAAAGCAGAGGCATCACCTCAACAACAAAAGAAAAAACTTAGCTACAAAGAGCAACGCGAGTTGGATGACCTACCGCAGCGGATCGAGGCATTAGAAAAAGAGCAAGCGGATATTCAGCAAGCCATCAATCACCCTGATTTTTACAAACAAGACACAGACAAGGTAACCACTGTTCTCACCCAACTAGACCAAATAGCTAAAGATTTAGAACGATGTTATGAACGTTGGGAGCAGTTGATGTAGAGATGCCGGCCGGTGAAAGGCGCTCTACCCACTATCATTTTGAACGCCAGTGTGCCGCATGCTTTTATCAATTCTTTCTCTGGATACCAAAGAACATTTTATATATTGATTTTATTGACATTTTGCAGGCACAATGCGCTTCTACTGAAATCCACACATCATGGGGAGGAACTGAATGAAACTGATCTTATTGGGCGCACCAGGCGCCGGCAAAGGCACCGTCGCCAAACAACTAACTCAGATGGATGGCTCTGTGCAAATATCCACAGGCGATATACTTCGCGGCGCCGTTCAAGCCGGTACGGATTTGGGAAAAGAAGCCGAAGGTTACATGAAACGCGGTGATCTAGTGCCCGACTCCCTGATCATGGGCATCATGGAAAAACGCCTGCAAGAGCCTGATTGCCAAAAAGGCTTTTTGTTGGACGGTTTTCCTCGCACCATACCGCAAGCCGAAGCATTAAAAGAGTTGTTAGCCAAATTAGGAATAAAATTAGACATGGCGGTAAATATCGATGTACCGCGCGAAGTCATCTTGGACCGATTAACCACCCGCCGCACATGCTCAAACTCTGAGTGCCAAGCGATTTACAACGTTAAAAGCCATCCGCCGAAGCAAGAAGGCGTCTGCGACAAGTGTGGTAGCCCCGTCATTCAACGCGAAGACGAAACCGAAGAAGCCATCAGTCATCGTTTGGAAACTTACAACGAAAAGACAGCGCCCTTGATTGGCTTCTATGATAAAGAAGGTATGTTGTTGACCGTCAGCGCCACATCCAGTGAAGCGGTTATCGACGCCATCAAGAAAAAATTGGGTAATTAAGAGCCTACTCTCTCATGGCTTGAAAATAACGCAGTGATTGTTTAGACGCACAAATCGATCAACGCTGCGTTTTTTCAAGCCAAAATATTTCTTAACTAATTTATATAATAATCAAGCAGTTAAGAGATATATCGAATTGTTTTTATTAATTTTTGCCAATTCCCTTCCTTCCTGAGTCACTCGGCTCACTTACAATTTGTAACAACGATGCTAAACTCCCTATTACTTTTGTGTATAAGGGATATACACTTTATTCCAACTAGAATAAGCACAACGAGTGGCTATAAATTGGGAGAATTGAAGGAACTCAATGCGGTTGTTTAACAATCTTCAACTATCTTTAACCACCAAACTGATTGTTGTCAGTGTTGTCGTAGAAGCTGTGCTTTTAGCCTATCTAATTTGGAATGACACTAATCTCACTCAAACCCGACTCCTTACGCAAAAACAACAAGAAATCTCAGAACTCGCAACATTTATCTCCGCAACCATAGCGCCCGCGTTAAGTCGCAATGATATGCAGGAATTATTCAATGCAGTCAAACATATCGGTAAATCACCAACAATTGGTTTCGCGGCGATCAAAACCCTCAATGATCAAACAATCGCGCAAACCGGTGTGAGTCAACAAGCGAAACCGGTTAATCAAAATCTGCTCAACTACATAAAATTCATCGGCCGCGCCGATACGTATCAAATCGTCACGCCACTTAAGGTAGATCAAACTGTATTAGGTCAACTGTATTTAGAATTTAAAATCGACGATGTCGAAAATGTATTGGCCGATACTCGGAAACGCGGCATTAAGAACGCGTTTGCAATTATAGTAGTGACAGCCATAGTCCTGTATGTACTGCTATCGGCACTCACCAAGAATTTGAAAAATCTTACTGCGGCTATGACGGAATATATCGACAACAAAAACATAACTACACCTATTCCCCATTCTAATGATGAAGTAGGAAAACTAAGCACGACCTTTGAAAACTTAATGACCGCCATTCGCGACAGCGAAGAGTCATTGAAAGAAAGCCAGGATTTTTTGCAAACTATATTGGATCATTCACCAGCGGTAATCTACGCAAAAGATAAGGACGGTAAGTACCTACTAGCAAACCAGCAGCTTAAACGATTGTTACCCAAAGCAGTAGATAATATCTTGGGTAAAACAGATTTCGATTTATTTCCGCCTGAAGTTGCCTCTCGGTTGCAAGAAAATGATAAAAAAGTATTAGACAATAAAACCATCCAATTGTTGGAGGAAGTTGTCCCTCTTGAAGGTGAATTCAAAAACTATATCTCAACAAAATTCTGCCTCTTTGATAAAAATCACCAAGCTTACGCGGTATGTGGTATTTCTACAGATATTACCGAACGCATCAAAAACGAAAAAAAAATCAAAGACAGCGAAGAGAATTTGCGGTCACTGGCCAATAATGCCACCGATGGCATTTTAGTAAATAAAAAAGGCAAACATGTTTTTACCAACCAACGCATGGCTGAGATTTTAAACACTACGGTGGATGACATCATTGGTTCCACCCAAGATTTCGTACTGCATCCCAGTGAAAAAGACAATGTTGTACAAAGGTTCAAACGGCGTTTAATCGGACAAAATGAACCCATACAATACGAAACGAAACGCTGTTCGTGGATAAAAAAACCGGTGAGCCGGTTCCAGTGGAGCTAACAGCATTTATCAGCCAATGGGATGACGAACCTTCTGGGGTTGTATTTGTGCGTGACATCAAGGAACGCAAAAAAACCGAAACTGAACTAAAAAGCTATCGCGAGCGTTTGGAGCACATGGTTTCGGAACGTACCGCGGAATTAGAAAACGCCATCCGGGAGCTAGAATCATTCAGCTATTCCGTTTCTCACGATTTGCGCTCTCCATTACGCAGCATCGATGGCTTTAGTCAAATATTGTTGGAAGACTACCAGGACAAGCTGGACAAACAAGGAACCGATTATCTCAATCGCGTACGCAAAGCCGCTCAGCGTATGGCGCAACTCATCGATGATATATTGTTGTTGTCGCGTGTTTCCCGGCATAAGTTATCCATTAAGCCAGCGAATTTGAGCCAAATTGCTGAAGAGTCGGCAGCGTCACTAAAAGAACTCTACCCCGAACGTGATGTCGAAATTAAAATCGAACCAAACATGGAGACAAATGCGGATCGGGGCCTATTACGCATCGTTATGGATAACCTATTGGAAAATGCTTGGAAATACACCAGCAAAAAAGATCACGCCGCAATAGAATTCGGCTCCAAGCGGGAAAATGGCCGTGCAATTTACTATGTAAAAGATAACGGTGTTGGTTTTGATATGGGCTATGTGCAAAAACTTTTTGGCGCTTTTCAACGCTTACACGGCATCGACGAGTTTCCAGGCACAGGCATTGGATTGGCCAAAGTAAAACGCATTATAGATCGCCACGGTGGAAACGTGTGGGCAGAAAGTCGGCCTGGTAAGGGAGCCACGTTTTATTTTTCATTAGATTAGTCGCGTATAATATATTCAATAGCTAGTTAAATTGGATATCCGAGAAAATGGCAGAGACTGACAACACAAGCTTTTTGACCCAATTTAAAGGCAGTTTTTATGGCGTTCTCAAATGGCCGCAGTTGGACCAACTGTGGGAGGTTCTACGCCAACAAAATGAAAAACTGTGGTTTATCTACCACGTGGGAGAACCGCCGCCAACCGAATCCGTATCTGCCGACGCCTTAAGCCGGTTTATCACCGAAGTGGATGAATTGCTGCGCTCTGAACACAAAGAAGACTATTGCGGCATTGTTTATGCCGACAATTTACAAAATCCTACATTTATTAAAATCTTCGATCCAAATAACCTTGGTGCAAGCTGCGGTTTTAGCGACAATCCACCACTACCCGGCTGGGTGTTATCGCTGAGCAAACCAGAGGATCTGCCACATGCGTTTCCACCCACCCAAAGCCGCCGCCGCTGGTGGCAGCGGCTGTTTCACCACGGCTGAGAGATAAATTCTTGTTAAGCCCGAATCCCATAAGCGGTATAATCACGCCCTAATTTTACTTTAAGTGAAAACTTGATGATTTAAGATGAAAGGTTCCACCAATTTCAAACGATTGGAAAGACGACTGGAACGCCTGACAGGCAAGGCTGTTGGCGACTTCAATATGATTGAAGAGTCCGATGTGGTCATGGTTTGCCTCAGCGGTGGTAAGGACTCATTTACTTTGTTAAAAATCCTCATGGCATTGCGGCAACGCGCACCCATCGATTTTGAAATCATCGCCATGAATCTGGACCAAAAACAACCGGGATTTCCCGCCGATATTCTACCCACTTATTTGCAGTCTGTAGGCGTGCGTTATCACATCGAAACGGAAGACACTTATTCCATAGTGGTTGATAAGATACCTGCCGGCAAAACTATGTGTTCCTTATGCTCGCGTCTGCGCCGCGGTATCATCTACCGGGTTGCCAATGAGTTAGGTGCCACCAAGATCGCCTTGGGTCACCATCGCGACGACATTGTGGAGACTTTGTTTTTAAATCTATTTTTTGGCGCCAAACTCAAAGCTATGCCGGCGAAACTGCTTACCGACGATGGCGCGCATACGGTAGTTCGCCCTCTGGCTTATTGCGCTGAAAAAGACATCGCCCGCTACGCCAGAGCCATGGAGTTCCCAATCATCCCTTGCAATCTCTGCGGTTCGCAGCAAAATCTGCAGCGAAAGCAAATCAAGGCGATGTTGCATGACTGGGAGAAACACTATCCGGGACGCACGGAAATCATCTTTCAATCTTTGTTTAATGTTGCACCATCTCATTTGTTGGACAGCGATTTGTTTGATTTTAAGAATCTCAGCCAGAAACTGAAAACAGAAGATGGTGACATTGTCTTCGATGAACCGGTTTTTAATGATCTCCCGTTGGAGCAACCGGTGAGCGAACCGACGTTGGACCAGGCGATAGTCGAATTCACCCAAATTAAAAGTTCACGGTGATACGTTTAAACGGGTCTGCCAGTAACTTCCTTTAAAAATTCGGGAGAACGAATGACTTAAAACTCACCAGCGTCCAACATCACCAAGGTACACGCTCTCACAAACGGTATATTATGTTCCGTCAAGTTCCGCTCCAATTCCGCAGATTCCGTACCCGGATTGAATATGACCCGCTTTGGTCGTAACGCCAGAATTTTTTCGATCAAAGCATGGATGCGCTGTGGACCTACATACAGTGTTAATGTGTCTACGGCGTCTTCGATGTTATCCATATCGCTCACCACGGGCACGCCATCGATTATCGTCAATCGCGGATGAACCGGAATCACTTTGTGACCGTGGCTAATCAGCTTCTTAATGGCCATGTTAGAAAATCGCGCTGGCTTGTCGCTTGCGCCAAGCACCACCACTGTTTGTTCGCTCATGTTTTATGCTCGCAATTTTTGTTGTTACAATCTCTGTGTGTACACCACGTTAGATCATTTAACCGACACAACTATAATTTATGGCTAAAACAACGCGTGATCAATGGAATCCGGATTTTTTGGCAACATCGCCGCTTTTTTTTCCATTACAACACTTCGCAGCTTTTTTATCCTGCCACCGGGAGCGCTGGCCGGAATTGCAAGACTACCAGAACCTCTTACGACAGCAAGCACTTGTGCCAGAATCAATGGCTGGTAAAAGTATACGATTTGTACCGCAAGCAGTAAAACCTGTCGACTGGCGGAAAGATTATGAACCTCGGATTTATTTATCCGGAGAAGTGCAAACACGGCTGCACAACTGGCATGACTTCTTTCAGGTGTTGATATGGTGCGCTTTCCCAAAAACCAAATCGATACTCAATGCCAAACATTATCGTGCCATCAAACAACGCAAAGAATCCGATCTACACAGTAAACAAAGAACTCCCGTGGAAAACGCGCTCACTCAGTTTGATGAATGCGGCGCTATTATCGTGTCTTCGGATTCTGGTTTACTACAATATGTCCGTGAGTTCCGTTGGAAAGAGCTGTTTTGGCATCATCGTGCGGCCGTAAATTCCCGGTTGCAATGTTTTATTTTTGGCCATGCCGTTTATGAAAAAGCCTTAAAGCCGTATATTGGCTTAACCGCTCATGGCGTACTGTTTCCGGTAGAAACAGATTTTTTTCACTGGTCGTTGACCAGGCGGCTAAATTATCTGGATAATATCACAGCGCAAGCATTTGAGAATGAGTGTTATCCTAATCCCAAATGTTTTCAGCCGTTTCCGTTGTTAGGAATGCCCCATTGGGACAACAATAATGTTGAAACTTATTATGACAATAGCAGCTATTTTCGGCCAGGGCGCGTAACGCAAGGCGCTTCCACAGCCTAATCCATGAATAAAAATAGCGACAAAATTAGAGCTTTTATTGGCATAAAGCCCAGTGATGCCGCGTTAGCGTTTATCCAAACGTTCAAACAAGCCAACAGCGATGCCCCTTGGGTGAAACAAATTCGTTGGACCGCGGAACCTAACATTCATATTACGATGCGTTTCTTAGGCGATTTGACTGCTGATCAAATCAATCAAATCGAAACCGGTTTAGGTTACCTATTGGAGAATCAAACCTCATTCGAAGTAACCATCACGGAACCCCAACCTTTTCCCAGCGCCAAAAAAGCCAGAATACTCGCGGCGTTGGTTCACAAAAATCAAACCTTGCTAAAGATGGCTGAGGCCATTGAAAGCTTGGCCGTCAAAGCAGGCGTGGCTCCCGAGGAAAGGCCTTTTCGAGGCCATATCACCATTGGCCGGTTTCGCAAGCCAGCCAAGGGGTTACAAGAATTGCTGCAAAATCCGGCTACCATGCACATGCCCATCAATAATGTCGTACTATTTAAAAGTGATCTAAAACCGACGGGTGCGGAATATACAGAACTCGCCAGCTTTCACTTCAATCCATAGAAATATTATCGCCCAGCGTTGATCTCCAAATAACCAATCTTAAAAATAGTTTTGTATTTCAATAAGATAGCGGCATAGTCTGCGGTGGATTTTTCGTGGAAAAAATTTGATTATGCGGCGATAAAATACTATGTTTTATAGCTGTAGCAAACACCAAAGCACTACATGAATTGGTTATTTTTTAATCATTTCAGAAACTCATTATAATTATTATCTGCAGAGGTGATCTTATGGAGAAAGCAACATTTGCGGCGGGATGTTTCTGGTGCCTGGAAGAAACATTTAGCCAGCTCGAAGGAGTTCAATCCACCACGGTGGGTTATACCGGCGGTGATTTCCCCAATCCTACTTACCAAAATATTTGTACCGGCAATACCGGTCATGTAGAAGCCATCCAAGTAGTATTTGATCCGTCGCTTGTCAGTTACAAGCAATTGCTGAATATATTTTGGAACTGCCATGATCCTACTTCGGTTGACCGACAAGGAGCTAACATTGGATCTCAGTACCGTTCGGCAATTTTTTATCATTCCGAAGAGCAGAAAGCCGCAGCAATCGCCTCGAAAGAAAGGCTGCAAAATCAACTTCGGGAAACAGGAATGATTGCCACTAATATTGTACCGGAACGCGAGTTTTATCCAGCCGAAGAATATCATCAACACTATTTCGCAAAACGTAAGCTAGGCAATCACGTTAACTAACTCCCTCCCCGCGTTTGTTGGTCGCAGTGCGCTCTTCGATAGCGTATTGCGACTTTCACTGTTAAGGGGCTTGGCAATTCACCCCTTGTTGCGCCTCAGCCAAGTCCGTGCCATTGGGACCAACCACATCAATAAGCGCTGTCAGCTCCGCACAAGATATTAAACTATTTCCCTGCAGTCGTATCTTGCTGGTATTTGTCAGTGCGGAGAGCGCGTCTATATTGCCCACTCCTTGGCCGCCAATTTGATTGTTACGTAAATCCAATTGCTGAAGATAAACTAAGTTTCCCAGCGCGCTGACGTTAGTAATACTGTTATTATTGAGATATAGCTCCGTCAATTGTCCTAACTGACTGAAAGCGCTGACATCAGTTAATAGGTTAGCCCGGAAAAACAGCCGCGTTAATGTGTTAATACCGGCAACGGGGGAAGGGTCACTTATCGAGTTTTCATCCAAGATCAGATAATCCAGATTGATAAGCCCCGCTAAAGCGCTGATATTGGAAATGTTGTTACTATGCAGATACAAAGTGCGCAAGTTAATTAGATTCGACAAAGGAGTGACATCACTGATAGCGTTATTGTATAAATCTAAAAATGTCAGGCCGCTAAGCGATGTGACTGGCGTAATATCCTCAATATTGTTACTACCCAAACGCAATGTGGTGAGGTTAGTCAACTCCTCCAAACCGCTTAAGTCGGTTATTTGCTGCGCCGAGCAATTCAAAATTCCACTTACTTCCAATGCATAAGTCCAGCCGTTGCTACCGGCCAGTGTATTGACACATTCAGCCAGTTCTGGGTCAGGAAACAATCCCGTCAAGGGCACACCATTAGCCGAAGGTTGAGCCGCGATTTCCGCAGAAAGCGCGGTTTCACCACTCAATAGCTGCGATGTAACCGCGTAGTAATACGTTGTATCGTTATTCAGTCCTGTGTGTATGAACTGCGGTGTATTCACGTTCACCGCTTGACTGTCTATTGTTACGCCGGCAACGGTAGCCCAATAGATATTGTAACTGAGCGCGCTCGGAACCTCGTCCCAACGCAAGCTGATTTGCCCGTTGCCACCGATTGCTTGCAATCCTGCCGGGATAAGTGATGGCCTTGTGCAATTTTCACCGGCACTCGTGTGGTTCACATCAATCACACTAGAGCCGAGAGCATCAAGCAGATTTTGTAATTCAATACAAGACATGGATGGATTGCCGGCTAAACTGATCAGCGTGGCGTCCCCAAGTGAGGTGAGTAGGCCCACTCCGCCGCTGCCGCTACTTCCAATTCGATTATTGCGCAAATCCACCACTTGTAACTGTGGAAGATTGCCTAGGCTATGCACTTTAGTGATGAGATTATTGCTGATAAATAAGTCGGACAACGCTGTCATATTCACCAGCGCATCGACACTTTGAATATTATTGCGGTACAGGGACAGCGATCGAAGATTCCTTAAATAACCTATCGAATGAATATCAGCAAGGTTATTCTCGTTTAATGACAATTTTGTAATGCCGGTTAAATGTTCGATACCGCTAACATTCGCAACCGCTCTTGCGGAACAATTTACCACGCCAGCGATTTGCTCGGCCGTGGTCCATCCTTTCAGTGCGGCCAACTCATCGATACACGCCTGCAAATTGGCATCTGCAAACAATCCAGCTATGACAACTTGTTGCGGTGTGGCGCTTACCTCGTCGGAATACTCACTTTCACCACTGGCGTTTTCCGCAGTGACCACATAATAGTACGAGAGCCCGTTGGTTAAGCCTGTGTGCTGATAGCTGGAGCGAACATTGGCGATTTTATTGCTTGCCACGAGGCTTATTGCAGGCGTATTGGACCAATAAATATTATAACTAGCGGCGTTAATCACAGGATCCCAGGTGAGGATTACGCTCTGATTGCCTTCGGCAGCAAGGACATTTTGCGGTGAGTTGGGCGTGCCCATACAATCAATGTCGCTGTTGCCTGCACCGATATCCACGACGTTTGGCCCCAGGCCCGCGATTAAAGCCGCAAGTTCTACACAAGTGATATCGTCATTCCCCGCCAGCAAAATAGAAGTGATGTTTATAAGATTCGTTAATTCATCGATGTTACCCTGGTTCTCCCCGCCAATGGTGTTATCCCTCAAGTCCAGCACGCGTAAGTTAACTAAGCCGGCCAACGAAGCTACGTCCACAATGTGATTGTTGTTAAGATATAGTTCCTTAAGAGTAACTACTCCAGTCAAGGCATCAACGTTTGTGATACGGTTACTCCCAAGGTTTAGAAAACTCAGCGATGGCAAGCCCGCAAGTCCAGCAAGATTATCAATTTGATTATTGCTGATATATAGCCTCGTCAGATTGCTCAATGTCGCCAACGGCGCTGTATCAGCAATGATGTTGTTCATCAAGTTCAGTTGAGTCAATTCCACTAACTGTTCGATACCCTGCAGGTTCGCAATGGAGCGCGATGAACAATCCAAGTAACCTGTGATTTCATGGGTGAACGTCCAACTATTGCGGCCGGCGTTTTCGCCAACGCAAACCTGCAGATTGGCATCGGCAAACACACCGTCTATGTTGACCCCTTCACTGCTAGGTGTCGCCCACACTTGCGATGATGCCACGCCTTCTTCATTGCCCACCACGGCGGTTACCACGTAGTAATAGGTCGTTCCGTTGGCCAAATCAAACTGCACGTAAGGCGGTTGCACATCGCTAATGAGGTTTGCGGAATCCTTTGGTGTACCTTTGGCAGTACTCCAATAGACATTATATTGAGAGGCGTCGTTGACTTCCTCCCACATTAAAGTCACTTTCTCATTGCCTGCAATGGCTTTGACATTCGCAGGCATTAAGACGCCACTCGGTGCGGGATTTTGCTCATAAACGGTACAATTGACACCAGGCTCAACAGTACTTATGTCCACAGCAGCTTTCTCTGCGAGCAGAGCCTCAATGAACTCGCAGGAAAGCTGTGGATTGCCGGTTATGGACAAAGTCGTCAATGTTCCAAAGTGAAAAAGACTCTCCACAACGGTTTCTGTCCCGAGGCCAAGTTGATTGTTACTTAGATCCAGCGCTGTAAGCGCACTCAAATGACTTAAAGGGGAGATGTCTTGGATATTGTTGCCCGCCAAATTAAGCGATGTCACAGCGGATAAAAACTGCAAACCCTCGAGTTCGTCGATGCCACGAAAAGAGCAATCCACTTCTCCGGAGACGGTATCTGCGTAGGCCGGCACAGCACTGCTGTAGCTGGATAAACAATGGGCCAAATTCGCATCGATGACCACGTCGGCAATGACGTGCCCTCCCGGTATTACCACGATTTCCTCGGAAGGCAAACTCTCACCGCTGCCATTGGCGGCCGCTACTCGGTAATAATAAAGTTGTCCATTGACTAATGACTGATGCCTATATCCTGGCGATACGTTGGGCACCATATTAGCGGAATGTTTCGCAACGTCGGGGGTGTTACTCCAATAAAGGGTATAAGCGGTAGCATCAGCTACTGTTTCCCAGGTTAAGGTGACTTGCTCGTTACCTGGTGCGGCGTTTAGATGAGTGGGAGTTTTAGGCACGCTCGGTTTGTTTGAAGGTGGCGAATCGCCTCCTCCACCACCCGTGCAAGCGGTGAATAGGATTACTATGCAGAACACTACCGCGATCATACATCTCGGGTCGCAAAGCTCATCCTTGATTCTGTCATGAAGCCGTTGAAACATACGCAGTCCATTTGCCCGTGTTTTGACACAAGATGCATTCGGGGTGCCAATACTAAACCGCGATGTCCATCCGTCAACATTTTGTCTTTACGCTCACCCTAGCTATATGTTTTCTTTAAATATTTTTTATGTATTTCACATTTTGTGTTTCTGGGCTATGATTACTACTTAGAGAATTTTGGTGGCGCTGCTCCGCTACATTTCCAGGGGTGTTGTGGAGCGGATTTTGGTATCCCTGACGAAAGGAGGTGATCCTATGTCTAATGACTGTATGTGTGGGACTTATGGAGGAGGTGCCAAAGCGCCAGGCTGCTGAGTCCATTTGTTTCAACAAAGTCAAAAAGCCTTGCGAATCACCTTCGCGAGGCTTTTTTGTTGTTCACCAGTAAATTTCACCATGCTATCACGAAGAGGAAAACTGCTCTAAATACTTTCGTGCTCCTCCTGATGTTCTCGTAGATAATTTTTTTCTGGGGTTGCTCCGGTATAATTGGCCATCGTTTCAACCACGGCACACCACGCCCGTGCTAAACTGTCACGGTTGTAGCCACCGCCTCCCATTACTAACATTCGTCCTTTTGCAAATTTGTTCGCAAAATAACACAACCGCTCAGCGGCATAAGCGTGGCTTTTAGGTGTGAATCGCAAGTGCGTGATCGGATCGCCGGCAATACTGTCGGCACCGCACTGAAATAATATAAAATCAGGTGAATGTTTTTCTATAAATACTTCTACATCTGACCACTTGGCAAGAAAAGACTCATCATCGGAATCAGGCGGCATGTTGATATTCAGCTTGGTACCCTTAGCTCGCCCTATCCCCGTTTCATCGGCAAAGCCAGTTCCCGGATATAGATAGTGGCCATCTTCGTGAAAGTCCACAAAAAACAAGTCTGGATCACTTTCGAAACTATAGAACACACCATCACCATGATGCGCGTCAATATCGATGTAAGCGATTTTCTTTATGTTATAAAGACGACGTAGTGCTTCGATAAGCACACCACAGTCATTGAACACACAAAAGCCGGCGGCACTGCCTCGGCTGGCATGATGCAATCCGGCTATGGGTACAAATACTTTCTCACACTGCCTTGCCATGATTCGCTTCATTCCATCCAGTACCGTGCCCACCACGGTCGCTGCCGCCTCGTAAATCCCTTTGACTGCCGGAGTATCCCCATAATCCAAATACCCCAAACCAACTTCCGAAAGCTGTTTTACTTTCTCTACATAAGCGTGATCATGGAACCATTCAATCTGATCCTGTGAAGCCTGGCAAGGATCACATAAGGTTATCGCCGGATGGTGGTCAAGACTTTGCTGTTGGAATTCGTGATAGAATGCATCGTGACGATCGAGGCCAAAGGGATGGCCATGGCCGAAACCATAGCGCGCGAGTGAAGCGCCCCGATAGACACAGAGTTTATGGTTCATAGAGACCTCCCGCAAAAGGGTAAGGACTCGCTACCGCTGTGTACTAACACCCAGTACACGCCCGAGTACTAAGACTATAAAATCACTACGTTTTACGCGCAGCACAATCAGCAGCAATAAAACTCGCGCAACACTTTATACAAGTTAAAACTGTCGTAACGCCCGGCCAATTCGCGAATGGAATGCATAGCAAACTGAGGCACGCCAACGTCTATGGTTTTAACGCCGATTTCTGTGGAAGTGATAGGGCCGATGGTGCTACCGCACTGCATATCATTGCGCATCACAAAAGTTTGTACTGGGACGTCGGCTCGAATGCATAAATGTCGGAAGATGGCCGCCGTTTCGCTGTTGGTGGCGTAACGTTGATTAGCGTTTACTTTGATGACCGGACCCTGATTTAATATCGGGCCATGTTTATCATCGTATTTATCGATGAAATTAGGGTGAATACCATGAGCGTTGTCTGCGGATATCATAATGGAGCGGTCCATAGCCCGCCCGAACGCTTCGCTTGAACCGCTCAGGCGTTCCAGCACTGATTTTAAGAAAGTACCCTGGGCACCGGCGTGTGATGCACTGCCCACTTCCTCGTGATCGTTGCACACCAGCATACAAGACACATCTTCACCGGCTTCGATAAAACTCATTAATCCTACATAGCAGCTAACAAGGTTATCTAGCCTTGAACCGGAAACAAATTCCTTGTTGATTCCCACTAACGCCGGCGGCTGAGTGTCATAAAGGCTCAACTCATAATCCAGCACTTCCACAATATCACTTTCACTGTATTGACTTCTGGTGTGATCGGCAAGCATTTCTCGAAAATCCACGGCTTGATCTTCGACCAGGTTCATAATCACAGGTGCCAGTTGAGTTTGTGCGTTGATGGAACGGTTTTGATTAACCTCACGATCCAGATGAATCGCCAAACTGGGAATTACTGCGATAGGATTGCCGAAATCAATGAGTGCGTGTTTGATAGTCTCGTCGGTCGCCAAATAACTGATTCGCCCGGCCATGGACAAATCGCGGTCAAACCAGGGGCTCAGCAATGCCCCACCATAGACTTCGACGCCCAGTTGCAGATAGTTGTTTTTCGTTATCTCCGGTTGGGGTTTGACCTTCAAGCATGGGCTGTCAGTGTGCGCACCAACAATTCGCAATCCCGTTTCTGTCATTGGATGCGCGCCCACGGTAAAGGCGATAAGGGAAGAATCGTTGCGGATCACGTAATAGCTGCCACCCGGACTGATATCCCACACATCACCTTCATATAAATGCACAAAGCCGGCGGCTTTGAGGATCTCGTGGATATTGTCAACGGCGTGGAATGGCGTTGGTGATTGTTTTAAAAACTCTAATAAGCCATCGATAAAGCTTGTTTCTTCCATTTTTTACCACCTTATTATTGTTCGCTCTTTATCCAATCCTTCGGACCCAGGGTCTAGATTGGATAAACCCCCGATTAGTAAGTTTTTAATAAATATCGTTACTTATAATTATCACAGATTTAAAGATTATACATACAAGTTTAGACTGATTAAACGGAGTCCAAAGAAAATCCGCGTGAATTACATCGCTAATGGCGGAAAAATCCGGCTAGACTCAAAAATGACAGGGTTCAATTTGGCACCATTGATTTTAATGGTTCGCTTTAGCACGAAATCGAATAATAAAGGATTATATCGGCGGATCTGTGTCAAGACATCGGCATCGCTTTGCGCAATAAATCCCCAATCGGCAAAACTCTGCGTAGATACTATGGGCAACACCCCAGGCAAAGGATAATCCGTACCATTTATTAAGTTGGGATGCCATTCGGTTCGCGTAAAAATCGTCTCAATAGTTTCTTTGTCACGATTAACTTGGGTGATGGCGGAAATATCACCATACACTTGGTCCTGGTATTTTTCATCCTCCAATAGACGATAAAACAATTCCAGATTACTGATAAGTGCGCCGTGAGGACCTTTGTCCAAATCCGCACTATTACCCAATGAAGCGCAATGCGCGAAAATCACTTTAACGCCATGCTCCAGCGCACGGCGCATCAACAACGGATTGTTCAACTTCTTACTGCCGCTGACGCTAACCGCTTGTTCTTCACCGCTGTGAGTCAACAGTGGAACTGCGTACCGGTTGAGTACTTTATAAAATGCATCGCACTTCTTAGAACTTGGATCGATTCCCATTGCCCCCGGCAACCATTTAACCGCACGGGCGCCGTTCTCTACACACCATTGCAATGTTTCAAGGCTATCTTCCCGGTACGGATGCACCGAGGCGATCCATTCGAACCGCTCTGGATACTGTTTGGCTATTTTGGCGGCATATTGATTAGGTGTATGAAACGGACTTAAATCGCCACGCTGTTTACCGCGATCATCATAGTGATACTCAAAAGCGATCAACATGAGTTTGGCGCCTTTAGGAAAATCATTTAGCAATTGCGTTAATCGGTGTAAATATTGTTCATCTATGGTTTTTCCTTCTTGTTTGTCGTGCGCTTCTACACAGGAACCATTCAAATAAAATTTAAATTGTGTAAATTGGATTGGGTGCAACAGCGACTGCATGTTCGGATTTACCCAAATACCTGAATCACTGTCTCCCACGCCTATTAAATGTGCATGGCAATCCCAAAATTGATTAACATCGATACCCTGCCATGCACTCCTCACCAAATCATGGTCTTTTAACTCAGCAGGCAAGCCCGACAAACACGGATTATATAAACCTTCCGAAGGCCAGTAGCGACAGCCAATAAGCCCTAGACTCATACTGCCTAGTGTGACAGAGAAGTTTCTGAGAAATCGTCTTCTGTTCATGCTATTTTATTTTGGCACGGCTTCATTAATGTTCCCCGTATCCGGCGGTAAGTGCCAAGACACAATAATTGTCGCCACAATCACCAACATACCCAATGTAAACATCGTGGCGACTGGGCCGGCACCCACGCCGGCCGCCCACGCATACAAGCCAGAAGCCACCAACATCCCCAGGTTTTCAAAAAAGT
>Ga0209536_100004628_pt1 | contig 21713 bp, 18 predicted proteins | sample DeeMarSeWOR28_12_FD_187461 | JGI IMG/M metagenome (GOLD analysis project Ga0209536, IMG submission 187461) | Marine sediment microbial communities from White Oak River estuary, North Carolina - WOR-2-8_12 (SPAdes) (version 2) | ecosystem: Environmental > Aquatic > Marine > Intertidal zone >... | reverse complement strand
CTTGATATAATGGGCCAATCCTGCCACGGTCTCCCCGATGGTAGCAAGTCGCTCCGTCCTCATCAATTCTTCCTGTGCCTGCCTCAACTCCAGGGTACATTCTTCGACTTTTTCCTCTAGGTTGTCCGTGTAGTCCTTTAATTGTTGGCTCATGGCGATCTTTTTCTCGGCCCTTTCGAGTGAAAGCATGAGCACTTCATCGCGTACCGGCTTGGTAATGAAATCCGAGGCGCCATGCTGGAGTGCTGCGATGGCGGAGTCCATGTCTCCGTGACCGGTGACGACAATGACTTCTGCCTCGCTATCTGCGGCCTTGATCCTCTTCAGCACCTCTATACCGTCCGTTCCGGGCATCTTTATGTCTGTTAGGACGAGCTTGGGCTTTTGTTCCCCAAAAATCTTCAGTCCTTCATCGCCGCTTTCGGCTGTCATCACCTCATATCCTTCGCTGGCCAAGGACATCTCCAGCATTTCCAGGATAGGTTGTTCATCGTCAATGACGAGTAACTTCGCCACGAGGATCTCCTTCTTCTTGGCAGATTGGAAAGGTGAGCCTAAATGTTGTCCCCACATTCAAGGTCGATTTCGTGTGGATATCTCCTTTGAAACCTTTCACCAAGTTATAGGTAATCGACAGGCCTAGGCCGGTCCCTTTTCCTACCTCTTTTGTGGTAAAAAACGGTTCAAAGATCTTATTCCGAATTTCCTCTGATAGGCCCGAGCCCGTGTCAGATACCACGGCGACCACCCTGTCTCCTTCCTGATAGCTCGTAATGGTGAGCTCCTTGGTCGCTTCTGGCCCCTTGGCCTCCATAGCATCCCTGGCGTTGGTAACAAGGTTGAGAAAGATTTGCTCCAGGCGATTCTTATCGGCAAGAATTTTAGGCAGGCCTTCCTCCAGCTTGAGCCCTACCTCGACATTTTTCAGCCTGAGCTGTTGGCCCAAGAGCGTAAATACATCTCGAATGGGTTCATTCAGGTCCACCGGGTAAACTTCAAATTCGCTTTTTCGGCCAAACTCCCGCAGGTGATTGATGATGTAGGTCGCCCGATCCACCTGCGCGCTTATGTTACGGCTCACGCCAAAAAGCTGTTCCTCAGAGATTTTCTCCCCACGTTTTATCATTTTGGCAAGAAAATCAGTCCCCACCCGCATGACATTCAGGGGCTGATTGAGCTCATGGGCAATCCCGGTAGCCATCTCGCCAAGGGTGGCCATTTTACTGGCCTGGATCAGCTGGGCCTCCTGTTCAAGGCGCTGAGCGACATCAACGGTCCTCACAATCACCGTTCCACTAACATCTCCATTTTCTAATTCCTTCAACTTACCAGCACGGGCGTGCAGATTGATGAAAAAGCAATGTCCGTCTTTTTTCCTGGCCCATAACTTGGGCAAGAAGATATACTCTTTCTCCGCAAAAGGCCGCAGCCCCCCCCATAGCCGATCTGCCTCCCCCGGATCGAAAAGCTCCTCAAAGGGCATCCCCAGCATTTCCTTACGTTTATATTCATACGTCACGGTGGCCGGGTCGTTCACATCCAGAATCTTACATGAATCCATATCAACCACGAACAGAGGATTCGGGTCGTAGTTGAACAAGAGGCGATATTTCTCTTCACTTTTCCTTAATTCTTGCTCTGCCCGTTTCCGTTCTTCTATTTCGCGTCTCAGTTGCTTGTTTGCTACGCTCAATTCTGAAGTGCGGTCCTTGACCCGCTGTTCCAGCTCGTCGCGAGCTCTTCGCAGCGCTTCCTGAGCCAGCTTAAGCTCGGTGACATCTTCAATATTACCCAATATGGCTCGCCTGCCCCTATACTCTATTTGGGTATTTCTCCTGACAATCCAAATGGTTTCCCCGTTTCTTGTGAGCCCCTTGGCCTCGTATTGCGACGGGGCTTCTTCCCCTCTCAGCCTCTTTGCCCTGATCTCGTCGGTGATGGCCCTGTACTCAGGATGGACCAGTTTCCACGATTCCAAACCTATCAACTCGTCCTTCGAGTACCCATAAATCTCCGCAAATCTTTTGTTGGCAAATTCGATCTTTCCATCCTGGTCCATGTATATACCGGTCAGCGAGTTTTCAACCAAGCTGCTGTATTTTGCCTCCGAGTCCCTCAGCTCTTTGCGGGCCATGTAGCGCCCCTTGGCTCGATCCAGCGCCACCAAGAGGGCATCATGATTGATAGGCTTGGTGATAAAGTCAGAGGCTTTCAGCTGTAAGGCACGAATGGCCACTTCCACTTCTCCAAAACCAGTGACCACAATGACCTCTCGGTCTGGATCTAGTTCCTTCACCCTCTTGAGGACATCAATTCCATCCATGCCGGGCATGCGAATATCGGTGACAATAATATGGGGGGATTCTTCCTGACATACCCGGATGCCACTTTCCCCGTCTGCAGCAGTCAACACCTCATAGCCTGTATCTGACAGCGCAATGGATAGAACCCTTCGGATCCCCTCCTCGTCCTCTATAATCAGCACCTTCCAGTTATTCTTACTCATCTTCTTTAGACCGCAAACATATTCTACCCAGGCTGCAGGTTCTTGCCGTCGTCATTTAATACGGGAAGCCTTATCAATATCGACAATTTTTGTCCCTCGAATGTAGTCTCTGGCTTCATATTTGGAAATAGCCTGCAGCATTCTGGTGATCTCCGCCATCCTGTCAATATACTCTATAATTTTCTCTGTCTCATGGTACATTGGATTATCCTTTGACATAGCCTTTAACCAGCGTTCGCAATATATGGATACCACTTGCATGGGGTGGTTCAATTCGTGACAAACAGCGCCAGCTAATTCAAGCACACCCTGCAATTTTTGTGTTTCCATGCGTTCCTGCTGTGCCCGCTTGCGGTCCGAGTAGCGCTCCTTGGCCCGATCAAGCGCCACCAAGAGGGCGTTATGATTGATGGGCTTCATGATGAAATCAGAAGCGTTCAGTTGGAGGGCACGAATGGCAAGTTCTAGTTCTCCAAAAGCAGTGATTACAATCACCTCTCTGTCTGGATGTCCTGCCTTGATCCTTTTGAGAACCTCAATCCCGTCCATGCCGGGCATGCGAATATCGGTGACAACAATATGGGGGGATTTTTCCAGACATATCCGGAGGCCAGTCTCTCCGTCTGCGGCGGTGAACACCTGGTAGCCTGTATCCGTCAGGGTAAGGGACATGACCTTTCGGATCCCCTCTTCGTCATCGATAAGCAGCACCTTCCAAGTGTTCTCATTCATGTTGTTCAGTTCCTTGTCAGCGGTTCTTACACGCTTTACAATGAGTCATCTCGGTTGTCTCCGAACCTTGCCTCATACAAACCTCCCTCGTCCCGTTTCCCTTCTGAGACAACCCGCTCGTCATGAATGACTAGCATCCTCGTCATCCCGGTGCCCCTCTTCTTTGTAGACCGGGAAGCTAACCCTGAATGTTGAACCAACATCCGGAACCGATTCCACCTCAATGTCTCCTTTGAAATCTTTCACTAGGTTGTAGGTGATGGACAACCCCAAGCCCGTCCCCTTTCCCGCCTCTTTTGTGGTGAAAAAGGGTTCAAAGACCTTCCGCCGTATCCCTTCTGACATGCCCTTACCCGTGTCAGACACCGCGGCCACCACCCTGTCTCCGTCTTGGCAGGTCGTAATGGTGAGTTCCTTGGTCGCTTCCGGCGGGTTGACTTCCATGGCATCTCTGGCGTTGGTAACAAGGTTCAGAAAGATTTGCTCCAGCCGGTTCTTGCCGGCCAGGATTGTAGCCAGGCCCTCGTCGAGCTTGAGCCTGACCTTGATGTTCCTCAATCTGAGCTGCTGGCCCAGAAGCGTAAAGACCTCTCGAATAGCCTCATTGATGTCCAACGGATAAGTCTCTATGTCGCTCTTTCGGCCAAACTCCCGCATGTGGTCGATAATCTTGGTGGCCCGGTCCACCTGCTCGCTTATGTTACGGCTCAACTTCAACAGTTCATCGTCTGAGATCTGCTGCCCCCGCTTTATCGTCTTGGCAAAGAAATCAGCCCCCATCCGCATCACATTCAAGGGCTGGTTGAGCTCGTGGGCAATGCCTGTTGCCATCTCACCCAGGGTAGCCATTTTGCTCGCCTGTGTGAGCTGAGCCTCTCGTTCAAGACGTTGGGTAATGTCAACGGTCCTCACAATCAAGGAAGGAGCAACGCCTCCGTTGGGTATGCTTCGGAATTGCCCAGCCCGGGCATGAAGATCGACAAAGAAGTGACGGCCATCCTTCCCCCTGGCCCACAGCTTGGGCATGACATGTTCTCCCCACGACACTTGCTGCACCTCCTTCCAGAGCTGATCTGCCTCTTCTGAGTCAAAGAGCTGCAAAAAGGACATCTCCAACATCTCTTTGCGCTGATATTGGTATGTCACAACGGCCAGGGTGTTCACATCCAGGATTTTCCCGGAATCCATGTCAACCACAAAAAGCGGGTTTGGGTCGTTATTGAATAGGAGGCGGTATTTTTCTTCACTTGCCCTTAGCTCTTTCTCTGCCCGTTTCCGCTCTTCTATCTCGCGCCTCAGTTGCTCGTTTGCCATGCTCAATTCGGCAGTGCGCTCCTTGACCCGCACTTCCAGCTCATCGTGGGTTTTTCTTAGGTCCCCTTCGGCCCGCTTCCGCTCGGTAATTTCCGTGGACACACTCTGGATCATTTGATTTGTTACTTTCTTTAGAGATTCCAATAGCTCTACTTGGGAACTTCCAGACACACGGGGCGTTAGATCCCCTTTGGAGACCCTATGTAACACATCAAAGTGCTCAGCAAGACCAATGGCAAACTCATGAGATAGATGAACAATGTCTGCCAGGTTCTCGGCGGTCAGGTTGACCATGTGTTTCAATTTGGTAAGCAACTCCAGTTCCGAGGTTTCCGGTATCCTTACTTCAGGGTCTCCGGAAGAAATCTCCTTTAATGCGACAAAGACCTCGGACAAGCCCAGCGCCAACTCCAAGCTGATGTGCTCCAGCTGCCTGTCTCGCTCGTCTACCATCCTCCTAAATTCTTGGAATTGTTCATTGACTACCTTTAGTGTCATTCTCAATGAAGCAAGATCCATATTTATTCTAAAAGGCTCACATTGAAGGCACATTTCCATCTTTTCCAAAAACTTCCCCTGAATCTCGTTATGACAATGGGTCCCTGGGATGAGCCAACACTTCCGCACCTTCGCCCTGTAGACCGGACACTCCTTATCGTTACATCCCAAAACCTCCCAGCATTTCACCTTCTTTTCCATGTCTTAAACGCCTTTCCAAGGAAAGAGTCTGTTAATCAGTGGCGCACGCAGCGCTAACGGGTCATGCGCTGCTTCCATCTCCCTGAGGGTGGGTTCCAGAACTCCCTGTGAAGGGCGTGGGACAGAAAGAACTTTGACCTAAGACCCTTATCATCAACAGGACCTATGTAGTGCGCCTGGCTGGTAGAAGACGTGAGATTCTTGAATAATTCCCCTTATCCAAGGGCATAGACCTTGACATCACAAACAGTAAGGTGGTATGGATTAACAAATGGCAGATTGCTCTTTCCAGCACGGGGCGCGGCCATAACGCTAAAGGGATGAAGGCTTGTCTCGCCTAAACCAGGAACAACGTCCCAGAATGCCTACCCTGGGGGAGAGCCTTAATGTGAACCGCTTTTCTTTTTGTCAGCGACCTTCGTGAAGATGCAGTTGTCTTCTCTGACTGGTCGGCAGACTTATATGGTTTGTTACATATCATAGCGAGCTAAAGCAATCAAAGCATTTCCCCTGTTCTGATTTGGTTTCTCAAGCGGGGGCATTTGGTGCCATGTATTTCCCTGGGCGGCCCGCGGGGCAAAAGTCCGTCGCGGTTATCATCGAAAGGAGAGGAAAAAATGTCCAAGAAAATATTGATTGTCGACGACGAGCGGGATGTTATTACCTTTCTCAGTGCCATCCTTGAAGAAAACGGCTATACAAGCATCAGTGCCAAAGACGGTGTGGAGGGGCTAGACCTCTTGCGCAAGGAGAACCCTGACCTGGTCTTGCTCGACTTGATGATGCCAAAGAAGAGCGGTATTACCATGTTCCAGGAGCTGAGAAAGGACTCGAAGCTGAGCAATACCCCCGTGGTTGTGGTGACAGGTGTCTCTGAGGTGACGGGCGTAGACTTCAGAAACTTTATGTACAAACAACCGCTCCGAGATGAGAAAACATTTGTGGAGACGACGGGATTGACCAAGTATACGGTCCCAGACGGTTATGTTGAAAAACCAATCGACCCAGATGAGTTAATCCAGGCCGTTAAGAAGGCCTTGAAAGAATAGAGTTAGGTAGGGCTTTCGAAAATAAGGGGCAAGGCTGCCCCTACCTCTTGTTTTGTCAACTCTTACCAGCGTTAAACTAAGCAGGCGACCAAGGACAAGGACTTCAGAGATTTGGGCCTGGTTCTTGTCCCAGGTCTTGTCGCAGAGAGCCCGCCCTTTCATTGGGGCCTCAATTCTCAGGGGCTTTATTATCCCATGGTTTCACCCCCTTTCAGTCCTCTTACCAAAGAGGCCACAAAGCCTATGAGCCAGGCACACGGGGAGGCCACATAGAAGCTCACAAGCCTCTATTGTAAGTGGGTCTAGGCGCTACGTCGAACAAGGTGCCGTTGCCGGGGCTCACAGGCCACAAACAAGTGACCTGCCCTGAAAAAAGATGTCTCCTGACGGCTTGTCAACATGGAGACAATATGGTGCTCCCCCTATTAAAATATGGGGAGAAATGTGGACTGTTCCTGAGGAAGGATACGACAAAACAAATCTGGCCCGCCCGGTGTGGTGTTGTGGACATAACGCTAAGATGTATTATGTTGGTTCAAAATGCTCATGTTCATTGTGAAGGAGCCACGCCATGGCAACCACGAGTGAACCAGTTGAGCGAAGAAAGAACAAGCGCTTTCTGATTCATGAATCTGCTTTTGTCTGTTTCAACAGAAATCCTGCTATGGCAGCTCGCATCGTAGATGCTAGCGTAGGTGGGCTTGGATTCACTTATCTCGCATCAAAGCGGCGCACAGGTGACTTGTTTACCGTAGACATGTTGTGCATCCTATGTGATCTTAGTCAGCTGGCAATACCTGTCAGAACCATCTCCGATTTTGAGACAACCGTCGAAGGTGTAAGGCGATGCGATGTTCAGTTTGTGGGGCTGACGAAAGGCCAAAAGCATGGGGTAGGGCGGTTCATTGACTGTTGCGCTACAGGTGAGGCTTAGGCAAAATGTGCTTTCTATATCAAAGGCCAAGGGGAGGGTCAAAGCTGGCCCTGCCTTTTCCTTCGCCCTTGGCAACCCTTCAGGGTGTGCGGGATGGGTTGCCATGAAGCATAGAGGCCATGTCCGTTCGCGTCCTGATGATACGGCTAATGACGGCCTGGTCATTGGCTGACCGTCTATAGATCACCCCGCCGATAATCACTCCTAGTAACAGGCCAACCGCGGTAGAGACAACCGCACCGGTTACATGAACGGCCAAGCCCTCAGCAAAAATCGCACTGGCCACGAGGCCTGACATCCCTCCCAGCACGGGAAAGCCCAGGAGGGCGGCCGCATTCCTCATCAGTATACCGCCTCTGCGACTGAGGCAAACCCGGTCGCCCACCCGTGCACCAGCCCTGTTTAATGCCTCGATCCTGACGATGGAGCCATTGGTGGCACAGTGACAGACCTTTTCGGTCAACTCGGGGGCGCCTGGAATACCCGGCTTACCCGGCCTAATCACGACCTCGGCTTTACCATCTGTCAGGAGACTTGCCACAAGACCTTCATAAACAGGCATTTACTGCTCCTGCATCTAATAAACGAGACCCCGACGAATTGTTGAACTCGCAGGGGACAAGCAACGTCGTCGTCGGATGGCGAGGTGCATCCTGCGCCGCCATCTAAGACGCAAACGACTGGGTGACCTCCCCGCAATGCAAGGACGCTGTGGTTTCTATGAAGTAAGAAGCGGAAGAAAATCAAAGATGCCCTGCCAAAAACGGCGGCGAATCTTCAATTTTGCGACTCAAACTCGTGCCAGACTCAGCCCACGACAATGACAGCGATCTCGTGTGAAGACTGAAACACCTTATTCGTAACACTTCCCGAAAAGAACTTCTTGACACCCGTCAACCCTCTCCTGCCCACCACAATGGTATCGAATTTCCGCAGCTCGGCCTCTTGCAGGATGTCCCTAGCGATTCCCAACTTTTTCTTGCGGATCCTTATGGAGACATTCTTTGAAGGAAAGCCTGCCCTCACCAGGGTCTTTTTGGCCTCTTCCATAAACCCCTGCACAGCCGCTTTCTTTGCCTCCTCTATGGTACAAAATGTTTTTATGTTCTGTTTGAATAGGGGAGTGAGAGAGGGACCGTCCAATCCGCACGCATCCGTTGCCTCCGGCAATACACTAAAGAGCGTCAGTGTAGCGTCACGGTTCAAGTTTTTTGCCACGTACTTAACCGCCTTCAGCGCACCCTTTGAATTATCTAACGCCAGCAAAACCCTGTTTCCCATGTGTCTTCTCCTTCAGTCGGATCGGATGAAACAAACTACAAATCATGACTTTGCTCAAAAACTTTTATCAATGTGCGTTATACGTGTCAAGGCCAAAGCATCTATCCAAGACACGCCGAAAACGCGCAATCCTTTATGGGTCTTTGGTTGATTTAACCAGCTCTATATCGTATGTTATCAATACAATTCTATGGTAGAGATGCGTCCTTGAACCCTCAAAAGAACGGAGCACAAGTGACTGAGCAAGAAGCTTCTGTGTACCGGACAATCTTGGATAGTGTGCCCATGGGAATTTTTGCCGTGGACACCGCTTGGAGGATTACCTTCTTTAACAGAGAAGCAGAGAAGATTACTGGCTTTACCGAAACAGGGGCCCTGGGGTGCAGGTGTTATGAAATCTTCCGGACCGATCTCTGTCACACCGGCTGTTATCTCAGACAGGCCTTGGAGACAGGGAAAAATATCGTCAAAGCAAGAAACCGGATTCTAACCAAGAGCAACAGAGAAGTTCCTGTTTCCATCACGGCTGCGGTATTGCTGGACAAAACAGGGAACGTTTTGGGGGGAGTGGAATCGTTCCTGGATGACACCGCTCGGGTGGCTTTAGAAAAGAGGATTGAAGAGTCTTATGTTCTTGGTGATATCGTCGGCAAGGACGAAAAGATGGCAAGACTCTTTGATATCCTCCCGGTCCTGGCCGAGTCCGGCGCTTCCATTCTTATTTTGGGTGAAACCGGTACCGGAAAAGACATATTTGCCAGAACCATCCACAATATGAGTCCCCATAAAGCAGGCCCTTTTATCAAGGTCAACTGTGCCGCCCTGCCCGATAACCTCTTGGAGTCGGAACTCTTTGGGTACAAAAAGGGGGCCTTCACCGATGCCAAACAGGATAAACCAGGAAGGTTCCAGCTGGCAGAAGGAGGCACGATCTTCCTTGATGAAATCGGCGACCTGTCGCAGAATTTGCAGGCTAAGCTTCTTCAGGTATTAGACGAAAAGGAGTTTTACCCTTTGGGATCTAGGCACGCCGTCAAGGTTGATGTGCGGGTGGTTGCCTCCACCAACAAGAATCTGCCCAAGATGGTGCGAGACGGAACCTTTCGAGAGGACCTCTATTTCCGTCTCAAGGTGATCGAAGTCGAACTGCCGCCCTTGAGGGAACGGTCTTCAGACATCCCTCTGTTGATTGACCATTTTGTGGCGGAATTGGGTGCCAGCCTTGGCAAGGAGATCTGCGGCGTCAGCCTAGATGCCATGAAAATCCTTCTAAACTACCACTATCCTGGAAATGTTCGCGAGCTGAAACATATCGTCGAACACGCTGTGATCCTTTGTCAGGGAGACAACATACCCAAGGGGGCCCTTCCTGGAAGTCTATTTGTACCCGAGACAAATAGTGTACTGTCTTCAATGTTTTCCCCTGACTCACCCAGCGCCTGGACAGACCCCTTGTTAGCCAAAGAGAGAGCAGCTATCTTGGAAGCCCTCACCACCTGCGGATGGAACCGCAAGCTGACCGCGAAAGCCCTCCGTATCAATCGGACCACCCTGTGGCGGAAGATGAAAAAACACGGTCTAGCTTCCTCAACAGAAGGGTAGACATGCCTGTTTAAGTTTTGCAACATTCGTTGCACTATCCTCAGATACTTATAACTGATTATTTTTACAGGCTTAAATTGAAATGTTTCGTTTTTGAATGTTTCATATCTGCAACTTCACGGAAATGGCTCGGTCGGCCCCATCCTCCCCTTCGTCACATATCCTATTGTTATTACAATATTTTTGTCTCATAAGACGGAAATGGTATGGCCTTTGCGAGTGAATGGGTAGAAGCATGAGCACCAACATTGCCGTATGCCAGCTAAATGACCGAGTTGCTCCGCGTTTCGACCAGTGTGACGAGCTCATATTGATCACCATAGGTGACAACGGAACCGTCAAGGAGAAGAAAATTCTGCCAGTCACCACATCGAAACTGGTGGAGATGACCCGGCTTTTGACTCACCTGAAAACAAAGGCATTAATCTGCGGAGGTATCAAGCAGGACCACGAACAGATTTTTCGGAGGACCAACATTGAAGTGATCGATAACGTCATCGGAAATATTGAGTTCGTTCTCATACGCTATATGCGTGGCGAACTGAAGCCTGGAGACATTATACCGGAAATCTATTTCGACCCTGGGAAAGGGATACAAGAAGGAGGTGATTTGTCCAGAACAGGTCCCACGAAAGACTCATACGGCGCCGAAAAGGGGGATGCTGCCACGCATCATTCCAGACTTGCCTAATGAGACTCCCACGAAGAGACGTTGCCGTATGACCTTTCATAAACTTGTGGGATTCCGGGTACCTGGAATCCCCTAATCGGCCTTTTGGCACTGGAAACGAAGACTGACTTGTTGGAGAGGGGGTGAGAATCAATGAAAAAAATGGACGTTAGAATCATCCGGGATATGTGTGAAGACCCATACCTGTGTGTGAAATGCAAGAAACAGCTGTGCGCCCTGGTTGATCAGGGAAATGACTATGAGTGTGTTATTGATAAACATCACTCAACACCTGACGGAATTATGTGTCCGAGTTGTTATGCCGCCGAAAAAGAGATAGGAACAACGGAGCGATATCGAAAGAAAATACTGTTGGCCGTTGATGGATCTGATGGGTCCATGGAGGCGGTACGCCACGTAGCCAAGGTCGCGGCTCGAGAAAGAGCGTACGTGGTTCTGTTTCACGTGAAGAAACAGGCAGATCAAGCTTACAAAGACATGGGAACACATGCCTTGTTCCGTGAACAGACTGCCAATATCGTAGCGTTGGACGGGGCACGAAAACGCACGATGCAGGGGTTTATGAAGCGCGCACGTCAAATCCTCCTGGATGCGGGTTTTCCTGAAGAAGCGGTTAAGGTGGAGGTTCGTCAAAAGCGGGCCGGCGTTGTGAAAGATATCGTGGAGGAGTCAAAGGAAGGCTATACGACGATTGTCGTGGGGCGAAAAGGACTTAGCAAACTGAAAGACGCGGTCCTTGGCAATGTGACAGCACGGCTTCTTGAAAAGACAGCAGACGTCCCTGTTTGGGTCATTTGATCAATGAAGCTCCAGAACCTAATGGTCACGAAGGTGATTGTGTGGGTCAGCAGTCGAGGCGACGGTATCCTGAAGAGCCAAACAGGTTGAAAATCAAAATGGATGCCTTCAGGTTCTTTTTAGGAAAGGTCCCGGCAATAGAGGCCTTTGGTCTGGGTGTGGAAAGGCAAGTTGCCTAGCAAGATTCTCTGGTTAGTAAGCTTTCTATCGATTGTTGACCCTATCGTTTCATCGTGTCCTTGCTGCAGCGCTGATGGATTGTCTAGCAATCATGGGGGGCAAGGAATCGAACAAGAAGCGGTTAAGGACCCTCGTTTCATGCTCCACTGAACCTCACGCCGGTGGAGCCACCGGCCAAATGGCCAGAAACAGCCCAACTATCTTACCCTGCCATTAGGAAGGCCCCCAGGCCTTTATTCTCGCCTCTCTTTCAGTTCTCTTCCTAATATTCCGATAACACCCACAAGGGCGTAAAAGCTTCTCCGCAAGAGGCCCTAACGCCTTGACGGAAGGGGGCTGTTATGGATACGAAAAGAAACGTTATTTATATGTGGGGCGAGAGAAACCTCCATTGCTCTTGCTATGAAGAGTGTGCTGACATTTCTGCCAGATGCAACTGGCAGAATTGGGATTGTTCAAAGTGCCCTCACAAGTCTAGAAAAAACCCACCAAGGGGCACAGCGCCACATAGTATGATCATCCATCATAACGGAAGCCCTCGACCCTAAATATTGCCCTTTCTCTTTATCCCCCATACCCAGGTACTGCCCTTGACACCTTGATCTGAGTATTGAAATCAACTTTCGGGTTCCACCTGATTCATGGCTTCTGGTCTCTTGTCAGCTGATATCGTCTTCTAAAACTTGCCGCATAACTTGGGCTAGTTTTTCTTTTAACTCAGAGAGATTGAAGGACTTGACAACGTAATAATCGGCAGCAACAGACTTCTCGTCTTCTCTGTAGGAGTCGTACGCCGTATAAAGGATAATGGGCAAATCCGGGTGAATTTCCTTGATCTCTTTAAGCAGTTCTAAACCGTCGCAATCGTCGATACGGATATCGAGCACGATGGCAGACGGCTGGGCGGAGGCAATGAGTTCGGGCACTTCCTGGCACACGCCCGTTGTGATCACGTTGTAGCCTTCTTCGGCCAACTCCAAGGCACAGAGCGATCGAATGCTTTCCTCGTCGTCCACAATTATGACTGTCTTGGACATCATGTCGGACTTCCAAACGCGCTTTAATAAATTCCTGACATTGTATCCGTCTTAACGTCCCGCGCGCAATGTCTTCTCACTGTGCCTGGAATCTTGTAATTTCTGACACTTTGCTTTCCATGGTTATCACCTTGTCGACTATCATCTGAAGATATTTCTTGTTCGGATCGTCAGCAGGCGCCTTTTCGTTGATTCTCCGAGCGAACCCACCAACGACTGTCAGTGGATTCCTGAGTTCATGGGCTACCCTGTTTGCCATTTTTCCAAGGGCAGCAAGCTTTTCCGCTTGTATTAACTGTTGGTTCTTATGCTTCAACTCCTCGGTCCTCTCTTGAACCCTTCGTTCGAGCTCCACATTGAACCTTTCCAATTCATCGTTGGCTTGGCGCACCGCCTCTTCTGCCTGCTTGCGCTCCGTGACGTCCTGTACTAGCCCATCATAGGATAATAGCCTTCCGTGGCTGTCAAAGTTCAGGACAGGTGTATTCCTCACCCAACGTGTGGCACCATCTTGCCGGATGATCCGGTGTTCTAGTGCCGGCACTCTCTCCCCTGTCAGGGTACGCGCGGCCTGTTCTCCCACCGCTTCACGGTCCTCTTCATGTACCATCTGTATCCACAGGTAAGGGTTCTCCTTGAAATGCTCGGCCGTGTAGCCTGTCACCGCGACACAGGCAGGTCCGTGGATTGTTTCAACGGGAAGCCCGTCTCTTACGGTCACTGTGTAAATGTAGTCTGTGATGGCTTCTGTGATGCGCCGGTACCTGTCCTCACTCTCTCGAAGCTCCTTCTCCGCTTTCTTGCGCTCAGTGATGTCCAATGCACTGAAAGTCACCCCAGCCGTGGGATCACTGGGATCGACGGGGGCTGAACTCACCAGCACATCCAGGATCTTCCCGTCTTTACGCTTCCAGCGGGTTTCCACGGTTCCGGTTCCCCGCTCACGGATTTGCGCATATTTCTCCCTACAGACATACTCAAAATCTTCGTCGGTTGGGTAGAGCATCCGTGAGCTCTGTTCGACCAGCTCCTCCCGGGAGTATCCGGTCATTTCGCAAATACGGTCATTAACCCGCTTTAGTATACGATTGCTAACCATGCCAATGCCTATCGGCGCGGCCCTGAAGATACTCTTCAATGTGGCTTCGTTGTCACACAGCGCTTCCTGGGCTCGTTTTCGCTCTGTCATATCAAGTGCAAGGGACATGGCCCCTACAATGTTTCCGTCGTCATCATGGAGTGCGGAGTTATTCCATTCACAGGTAATGACTTGTCCGTCTTTGGTGAGATTGTCGTTGATGGAGTGACTCGGAAGTTCACCTTGAAGGAGTCTGCCCACCACAGACTCAACCTGATGTCGGTCCTTTTCCGGAATAAGAAAATCCAAAAAGTTGCGGCCGAGAGCCTCCTCCTTGGACCAGCCAAAAACTTCTTCTGCTTTCTTATTCCAGTCTGTAACGCGGGTATCTCTATCCCAAACGACAAAAGCCAACGGTGCCGTGTCGTAAACGTTTCGGAAGAGTTCTTCGCTCTCGCGCAAAGTCTCCTCGGTGCGCTTACGCTCGTCGATGTCGCTAATTAGGCCATCGTAGGAAAGGGGTTTGCCATGTGAGTCATAATTGGGCACGAACGTATTTCTTACCCAACGCATCAAGCCGCCCTTTCGAAAGATGCGATGTTCCAAGGGCTGAACGGCCTGCCCCAAAAGCACTTGTGCGATCCGATCCTGGACGGCTTCGCGATCCTCTTCATGCACCATCCGAAGCGATAAGTGGGGATCGGCGGCAAAGTCCTCGGGCGTGTATCCGGTTACAGCAACACAGGCAGGACTGTGAACGGTTTCTACAGGATGTCCATCCTCGATGCGAACCGTGAAAATGTAGTCCGTCACCGCCTCCGTGATGCGCCGGTAACGCTCTTCACTCTGATGAAGCGCCTGCTCGGCCCGCCTCCTTTCACTGACGTCACGGAAGACCAAAATGACACCGATGACGTCCCCCTCTTCATTTCTGATGGAAGCACTGCTGTGATCAATTGGTATTTCTTTTCCCTCCTTGGTAATAAGTGTGGTGTCATTCGCGAGACCAACGACCATTCCTTCTCGAACGGCCCTGGTTACAGGGTTCTCCAAGGCTTTTCTGGTTTTCCCACTTATGATGCAGAAAACATCTTCTAATGGGTTACCGACAGCTTTTTCCTGGTCCCAACCGGTCAGTGACTGGGCCACAGGATTCATGAAAGTGACACACCCGTTTGCATCCGTTGCCGTGACAGCGTCCCCGATGGAATTAAGTGTTGCGGAAAGCCAAACCTCACTTTCCCCGCTGGCCCTCACCGCCCGCTCGCGCTGCCTCATGAGGACCTGGGCATAGATAGCGAATGCAATGAGGATAGAGACAACCAGGAACCGCATCCAGAGCTCATTTGGATCTGCGGGGAATAGTTCGCTCAAGAAGCTACCTCTGCGGAATACATGAACGTCTATAACAGACTCAAGAATCCAAAAGAGTGCCCCCAGACCAGTTCCGATAAAAATCATCTTATCCGTAAAGCTTATGTGATGAGTGCCCTTCCGTTTCATCTTGTGTCTCCGTCAAATCAAATGTCGCCCCATTCCTCAGGGCCCAGGAACAGTATGGATGTATTGAGTGTCCATCTCTTCGTTCCCCTTCATCTTCTCGCCTGGCCGATGTCACTCCCACTTATCGGCATTGAACGCATAAAAGGCCCGAAGCACGCTTATCTTCCATACGATGCATAGAGCCCTTGTCATTCCCATGGGATGTTCCCCAGCTGAACGTTCTTACACTCTGAGAGGTTGCGGCGTAATTTCTAGAAAGTATATCAAATCCAAGAAATAGCTCAAGACAAAACCATAGTGTCAGTCACGAGCAGATTAAAGAGATCATACAACAAGCTGGGGGCGTTTTCAGGCAGGCGGGATTGCATACGCCTTATCAAGATCCAGGCTCTTGGAAATATTGTGATTTCAAAATTGCATATAAAAAGTTTCAAATATCCCACTGGATGGAGGATTTGTCATCCACCCACCAGCCCGATAATCAGCACAGGACCCTGCCACACAAGGAGCGTCCTTTTCTTGCTTGTATCTTTGCCGTATGTTGCGTCTGGCACGGTATCATGTAACGTGACGATTTTCTAGTAAAACAATTTGTTGACAAAGTCGGACTATTTGACTAAACGTATTTGGTTCCGGAAAAACTAGCTGGCAAGTGCAGCGAAGCGAGCAAGATCGCCGCTGTCTGCTTCTTGAAGATTCCCTGAGGCACGCTGAAGGGGATCTACGATCGTAAGGAACCCTGCTTGTTTTTAGATTCGCTCGCCATTCAAAATCAACGGCCAAGAGGTCTTCATGGAAAACGCTCAGCCAGGTCACATCAAGGTGGATCTTAGCTTTTCGGACCTGGCGCAAACATCTGCCAGCCTTAACGTAAATTCGTGTTTTCAGTGCAGGAAATGCACCAATGGCTGTCCCGTCACGTTTGCCATGGACATTTATCCAGACCAGGTGATTCGCCTGGTGCTGTTGGGCCAAAAAGAGCGGGTCTTGAAGTGCAGCACCATTTGGGTTTGCTCCGCCTGCGAGACTTGCACGACTCGGTGTCCCAACGAAGTGGATATTGCGGGCACCATGGATGCCCTGAAAGAGATGGCCGTCAAAGAGGGAATCGAAATCCCCCAACCCAAGACTTACGCATTTCACAAGGCCTTCCTCGACGACGTAAAGAAGCGGGGCAGGATGTTTGAAGGAAAGATGATGCAGTCATACCTCCTTAACAGCGGCGAGCTCTTCAGAAAGGTTGCAGATGGTTCCATCAAGGAAGAGATCAGCCTTGGCTGGAACATGTTTAAGCGGGGGCGTTTGCCCCTTTTACCAAAAGGGATAAAGGCAAAGAAAGAGGTCAAGGAAATTCTAAGATAGGGTTTTTTCATGAAGGTCAGCTACTATCCCGGCTGTTCTCTTGAAGGCTCGGCAAGGGATTACCGAGAGTCTGTTGAGGGGGTGTGCAAGAGGCTGGGAATCGAGCTCGTGGAGCTCGAAGATTGGAACTGTTGCGGGGCCACGGCCGCCCACAGTCTGAGGCACCGTGCCTCCATCGAATTGCCTGGTCGAAACTTGGTCCTTGCCGAGAACGCGGGCAATGATCTCGTCGCCCCTTGCCCCATGTGTTTCAACCGGCTGAAGGCAGCCGAAAAAAGCCTGTTGAAAGCGCCGACCGGCCAATACAGGTACAACATTGAAGGGAAGATAAAGATCTGGGACCTTGCTGATTTCATGGCACGCCAAGAGGTCCTTGAGCTAATCCAACCGAATGTGACCAACCCTTTAGAGGGGATCAAGGCGGTCTGCTATTACGGGTGTATGACCAGTCGGCCTCCCAAGATCACGGATGCTGAAAATTGCGAGAATCCCATGAGCATGGATCTTATTCTTGAGGGCTTGGGAGCAGAGGCCATTGACTGGCCTTATAAGACAGACTGTTGCGGCGCGAGCCATGTGATCGACAGGCCCGACATGGTCTTCAAGATGGTCGGGAGACTCTACCAACGGGCCTTGGAGGTCGGGGCCAACTGTATCGTGGTCTCCTGCCAAATGTGCCAGGCCAATTTGGATATTTACCAGGATAGGATCGGCCAACAACTTGGCCGAGAGTTCTATTTGCCGGTCATCTACTTCACAGAGCTCGTGGGACTTGCCATGAAGGAGCGGCAGGTAGCAACCTGGCTTTCCCGTCACTTTGTTGATCCCCTGAAGTTGCTTGGTGATCAGGGCCTGCTTGGGTAACGATGGGTATAAGTCATGGAAATTGACAGGACAACACAAACGAAAGGTTTCGGAAATCCCAGCGGCAAAGTGGGAGCCGTCGTCGTTGTTGGCGGTGGGATTGCCGGCATGCAGGCTGCCCTTGATGTAGCTAATTCAGGGTTCAAGGTGTATTTGGTAGAAAAAAATCCCAGCATTGGCGGGAACATGGCGCAACTCGACAAGACCTTCCCCACCAATGATTGCTCGACGTGTATGATATCACCGAAACTGATTGAGGTGGCCAAGCATCCCAATATTGAAATCCTGTCGTATTCCGAAGTGGAGGAAATTAAGGGCACACCTGGCAATTTCAAATTGAAGATCAGGAAAAAGGCCAGGTATGTGGATGAATCGATCTGCACGGGATGTGGGACTTGCGTTGAGGCTTGTCCCGTTCAATACAGGCCCAGCTTCGCAGTAGGCACTGAAGCAATGCCAGAATCAGAGGACGAGTGAAGAGAGAGGAATGAAGGATTCAGATGGACAAGGAGATTGAGGTTAATCTTGCGGAAATCGACACCCTGATTGAGAAGAAATACAACAACAATAGAGAAGCCCTGGTAATGATCCTGCAAGATATTACAGGGTCCTACAATTACATCCCTCCACAAGTTCTTCCCCATGTTGCTAGGAAGCTCGGTGTGCCCCTAAGCAAGGTTTTTAGTGTCGCTACGTTTTACAAAACCTTCTCTCTCGAACCAAGGGGCAAATACGTCATTAGCGTATGCACAGGCACGGCCTGTCATGTGAGGGGGGCAAAGAATATCATGAACAGCCTATACAAAGATTTGAAAATCAAAGATGGCGAGACAACAGACGATTTGATGTTCACCCTGGAGTCCGTTCGCTGCATGGGTTGCTGTGCTTCAGGACCCGTGATCCGAGTGAACAACGATACCCACGGAGGCCTGGACCCAGATAGGATCATCCCCGTTATTACCCAATATAGGGGAGGGACTGCATAGCACAGGATCATCATGCCATCGATGAAGAAGATTAGAGGCAAATCAGAGCTTAGCGCTTTCATTGAGCGAATCAAAGCGCAGCGCGACCCGGACAGGACGATGATTTCACTGTGTGGCGGTTCGGGGTGCGGCGCCTATGGTACCACCAGGGTGAAAGCGTCTCTGGAGAAAGAACTCTCCGCTCAAGGCCTGGCCAAGGAGGTGGAAGTCAAGTTAACCGGATGCCATGGGTTCTGCGAGAAAGGCCCGATTATGGTCATCCATCCCTCAGGTATATTTTATCCCCAGATGAATGAGGAACGGGTCCCTGAAATTGTGGAAAAGACGATAAAGAATGGTGAAGTGGTTGATCATTTTCTTTACGCAGACCCGGTTAGCAAAAAGAAAATAACATACGAGAAGAAAATCCCCTTCTACAAATATCAGCAACGAGTGGTTTTTGGCAACAATGGCGTGATCAGCCCTACCAACATAGAGGATTACCTGGCCGTTGGGGGATATGAGGCGTTGGCCAAAGCGCTCTTTGACATGTCTCCAGACGATATCGTTAAGCAAATCAAAGCGTCCGGTTTAAGAGGCCGTGGCGGGGGCGGCTTTCCAACCGGTATCAAGTGGGAAACGTGCAAACAGCACGAGGGTGAAAAATATGTGATATGTAATGCCGACGAAGGCGACCCCGGCGCCTACATGGACCGGAGCCTTCTTGAGGGGAACCCTCACAGCGTGCTGGAAGGAATGATCATAGGGGCCGTTGCCATCGGTTCACATGCAGGCTACATCTATGTGCGAAAAGAATATCCTCTGGCAGTGGAAAACCTGGAAGTGGCCATCAAGCAGGCAAGAGAAATGGGATTCTTGGGCGAAGATATTCTGGGGGCCGGCTTTGACTTTGATATTCTTATCAGCCGAGGCGGTGGGGCCTTTGTTTGCGGCGAGTCTACCGCCCTGATGGCCTCACTGGAGGGTAAGCCCGGACGTCCACGGCCCAAATACATCCATACGGTGGAAAAGGGGTTTCGAGATAGTCCCTCCAATTTGAACAATGTCGAGACTTGGGCCAATGTACCAGTCATTATCAATAAAGGGGCAGACTGGTATGCAAGCATTGGCACGGAGAAGAGCAAGGGAACCAAAATCTTCTCCTTGGTCGGCAAGGTGGCCAATACAGGCCTTGTGGAAGTGCCCATGGGTACGACCCTGCGAACGATTATTCATGACATAGGGGGGGGCATCCCAAATAAGAAGACATTCAAGGCGGTGCAGACCGGAGGACCCTCCGGGGGGTGTATTCCGGAGCAGCTTATTGATCTGCCGGTCGATTATGAACGGCTGACCGAGGCCGGTTCCATCATGGGTTCAGGCGGCATGATTGTCATGAATGAGAGAACCTGCATGGTGGATCTTGCCCGATACTTCATGGAGTTCCTGGTAGAGGAATCCTGCGGCCAGTGTGTGCCATGTCGGGAGGGACTGAAGCGGTTGCTTCAGATACTGACTGGCATCTGTGAGGGAAACGGCAGGGAGGAGGATCTGGTACTCTTAGAAGAACTTTCTTTCACCCTGAGAGATTTTTCCCTGTGCGGCCTGGGCAAGACCGCACCCAACCCGGTCATGTCCACCCTCAGGTATTTCCGGGACGAGTACGAGTCCCATGTGAGGGACAAGAGGTGTCCAGCAGGGGTTTGTGAGGGCCTTTTTCATTATGAAATCGATGAAGGCCTTTGCACCGGCTGTCGACTTTGTGCCCTGAAATGTCCTAATGAAGCGATCTCTGGGGAGAAGAAAAAACCACACGTTATTGATCAGGAAAAATGTGTCACTTGTGGCATCTGTTATGAGCGTTGTAAGTTCAATGCAGTGCTGATCAAATAGCAAGGGGCCGGTTCTGGATGATTACTTTTAAACTGAACGGTAAAAAGGTGCAGGCTGAAGCAGGCCAGACGATTCTGCAAGTTGCCAGGCAATACAATGTCCACATCCCCACCCTCTGTTATCACAGGGCCTTGACACCTGCTGGAGCCTGCAGGTTGTGTACTGTCGAGGTTTTTGACGGACGGAGAAGCCGGCTGGTGACGTCCTGCAACTACCCGGCCTGGAGAGACATGGAGGTGCGCACTGACACTGAAAGGGTCATCAAGGGCCGAAGGATGATCGTTGAATTGCTCCTGGCCCGGTGTCCAGGTGTGAAGGTTCTTCAGGACCTTGCCAAAGAATACGGCGTAGAAACACCAAGGTTTCAACTGGAGACCGATGATTGTATCCTGTGCGGACTCTGCACCCGGATGTGTGAAGAGCGTATGGGGGTGAGCGCTATTAGTCTCATAGGACGTGGCGCCCACTTGCAAGTGGACACCCCTTTTCATCTGCATAGCGATGTCTGTCGCGCTTGCGGTGCTTGTGCCTCCGTTTGTCCTACAGGTCACATCAAGCTTGAAGATATCGTCGGCAGGAAACCGGAACGCATCCCCTCAGAATTCAACCGGGGGATGGGACCGCGAAAGCCCATTAACATCCCCTTTCCTCAAGCCACGCCCAATGTGCCTCAGATCGACCCGAAAATGTGCGTTCATCTGAACACCGGGGCATGCAAGGTGTGCCAGGAAGTCTGTGGCCCCGGGGCTATCGATTTCGATCAAAAGGATAAGATTATTGAAATTGACGCCGGCGCTGTGATCTTGGCCACAGGCTATGAAGTCTTTGATGCTCGTTTGAAGCCGGAGTACGGCTATGGTCGTTATCCGAATGTGATCACGAGCATCGAGTACGAACGGATCTTGTCGGCCGGGGGCCCGTTTAAGGGACACATCCAGAGACCTTCCGATGCCAAAGAGCCAACGAAGATGGCATGGATCCAGTGCGTTGGCTCACGGGACGCCTCCATTGGCTGTGACTACTGCTCCTACGTGTGTTGCATGTATGCCACGAAGCAGGCCATGATCTCAAAAGAACACCATCGGGAGCTTGAGCCGACTATCTTCTACATAGACATGCGCGCTCCGGGGAAGAGTTTCGAGCGGTACTATGAGCGAGCGAAAGGCGAGTATGGCATCCAGTATCGACGGAGCATGATCTCCAGGGTGCGAGAGCTGACCGACAG
>Ga0209536_100004627_pt1 | contig 21719 bp, 18 predicted proteins | sample DeeMarSeWOR28_12_FD_187461 | JGI IMG/M metagenome (GOLD analysis project Ga0209536, IMG submission 187461) | Marine sediment microbial communities from White Oak River estuary, North Carolina - WOR-2-8_12 (SPAdes) (version 2) | ecosystem: Environmental > Aquatic > Marine > Intertidal zone >... | reverse complement strand
CTTCCGCATCAAATCAAGCCTACCCTGTTCTTTCAGGCGCTCATAGATAAGGGTCCAGGCACAGTCCTTTTCCGGGTCAACCTCGCACTTACCGTTATTGGTACCACCACACGGACCGTTTACCAGGCCCTTGTGGCAGGCAGTGATTGGGCAGATGCCGGCGGTTTCACCCAGGACACACTGACCACACTGAGCACAAACCTCACGGAAATAGCCCGGCGTATCTTCTACAGCGATAAATAAGGTATCCAGTGCCGGAATAACTGGACGGTCAATATACGAACTTATCCGGTGCACCCCTAAGGCACATGGCATTGCCAGTATACAGCTTGCGTCCTTGATTGCCTGGCTATTTTCCTTCATGGTTACTTCATCTATGGCAACATCGGAGAGACAGAAGAAGAGATGCTCTATATCCCGAAGTTCGCAAAGGAGATCAAGGTTGATTCCATCAGTTTCCAGAAACTTCGCGTTGAGAAGTTCTCGCCGCTGAAGGAAGTTGTTGAAAGTACACCCGGCTACTATTTCGAGCACATCGGCGGTTCGGTGCATTCGGACCGTTATGGGCGCAAGGAGCTAAAACAAATCCGGAACAAAATCCGGTCGGAGTTCTACGACCTGGCACAGATCGGCCATATCGCAAAAAAAGCCCGTCAAATCGGGCTTGTCAGTGGGCGAGACTTGGTGGTTGCATTGCCTAATCTTCCTTTTCTTATGTACAGGCTGGCCAGGCGAAAAATGCAGAAGAGAAAACATGTCCGGAATTCCGGAAAATGAAACAGATGATTTTAATCCAATCCACCGTTACCCATCGGCATGTATAAGATAGGCCGTCTCACACTTGCAATTTTATAATTGACCTGATAACTTGATTATTGTGTTATATAGAAAATTCCAGCTTGTCATACTTACGAAAAACATAGAAAAATGAAGTTTACCGACCTTGATCTAAAACCCAAAATCCTCACAGCGCTAAGAGACATGCAATATGTCGAACTGACGCCCGTCCAGGAAAAAACCTTCCCACATATCCTGGCTGGTAGGGACATAATCGCCAAGGCTGAAACAGGTTCTGGAAAAACCGCGGCCTGTGCCGTTCCAATTGTCCAGATGGTTGATACGTCTCTTAAAGCCGTTCAGGCCCTGGTTCTTGTTCCTACTCGTGAGCTGGCACTGCAGTACGTTGGTGAAATATCTGACATTGCCAGGCGGACCAATATTGCGCCCTCTGCAGTCTATGGAGGTTTTCCTATCCAAATCCAGACGGCAAAGCTGAATCATGGAGTCGAGATTCTCGTGGCCACCCCGGGAAGGCTGATCGATCTGCTGCGCAACACGAAGCTTAGCCTGTCGAACGTCAGAACCTTCGTACTCGACGAGGCGGATGAGATGCTCAATATGGGATTCATCTCGGACGTGGAATTCATCATCAACTGCCTAATACACGAACACCAGACCCTTCTGTTTTCCGCGACCATGCCTAAAGAGGTTTCGAAGCTGGCCCAAAAATATTTGAAGGATCCTCTCACTATCAACTTGAGCAGGGACCAGACCGCACCGCAAAATCTCCAGCACCATTTCATGCAGATCAACAATAAAAACCGGTTGGAGTCGTTGCTTAAATACATGAATAATGCCCGGCCAAAACAGGCCATAATCTTCTGCAATTCGAGAATCGGAGCTGAAAAACTGCACAACCACTTAAAAAAGAAGCTTTCCTCAACAGAAATCATTCACGGAGGACTCGATCAGTCCAGACGAACGTCGCTTTTCAACCGCTTTCGTAAACTCGAAATCAAGATAATGGTCGCCACGGCCCTGGCCAGTCGCGGATTAGATTTTACCCATGCGACCCATGTTATTAATTATGACTTTCCTGCCGACACCGATGCCTATACACACCGTACCGGCAGAACAGCAAGAATGGGCCGAAAGGGTATTGCTCTTACCCTCTTCACAAAAAGGGACCTACGTAACTTAAAGACCATCATTAATACCAATCGCATTAAACCGATCTGGCAGGGTAACGAGCCCGACCTCAAGAATATCTCACGTTCGCGCAGGTCGCGCAAACGACCTTCGCGAAATTACCGCCCCCGGAGGAAAAATTAGGCTTGTCTGCAACAATTGTAGTCATCGGCGATAATTTTAGGTAGTGTTCAGGGCTCGACTCGAAAGTTTTGTGTCATATCGCCACATCGCACTTGGTAAGTACCGGCATCGGGTGCGGTCAGTCCATTAAACACAACTTCTTTCTTCTCGCTTGCCCGCAGCCACAGCCAGCGAGTTATCTTTTGTTTGGCCACAGTAAGTTTTATTTTAGCCAGCCCTTCCTGTTTGCCATTTTCTACAACGAGGCTGGCCTTATACGATTTGCCTGCGCTTATCTTACCGTCGGCATTATCGGCCATAAGTTTCAATTCTGTGCAGCGGGGATCGATCATTGGAAAATCGACATTATGTAGCTGCACGTGCCTGGTGTCGTTTAGGACCATTGCTTCGGGCGCCTCAGGTGGCAGCGGAAATCTGAAGTCTTCGAGTGTTAATAGGTCAACACCCGTGCAAATCAACACGGGCCGCAAGTCATCTTTCTCAAAACGCAACCGGACATTGTCGAGCTGAAGATTCTGCACGTTTCGGGCGTGAAAGCCCCAGGCCGGTAGGGGCCTTGCATCCACACCAGGCGATTTTACAGTCCGCCGCGCATCTTCGAGCGTTCCTCCGCCTTTGTATTCTACAGTTACATCCCGGAAGACCACATTTGTGAAACTGGTTTCGGCCCAGCTCTCAATCGCGGATGCCGCCCGATATACGCCGGTGGCTGTTACACGGTTGACGAGAATGTTGCCGGCGGTGTTTCCGGATTTCAATGTAAAATGAAACGGTGTCGAAACATTGTGCATCGTGACATCGGATATCAGTACATCGTCGAGCGTGCCTTTCGTGGCGTCCCAGCCACCGGGCTGCAGATTTATACCGGCAAGCATATTATGCCGGTCCGAGGTTCGGTGAGGATGGACGCCGGGACCGTAGAAGAGGCAATTATTTATAATCAGATGCGTTGCCGGGCCGATTAACCGTATTCCGTTGCAGGAGGAATTAACGATGCAGTCGGAAATCAGTGTATTTTCCCAATATCGGCCGGCGATTGAGTCATCTCCGGTGAAGAACTGACAGCCGATGATGCTGACGTCCCGGCAGGGGTGGTCCGGTGCCCCGCGGAAATGCACGCCGTCCCAGCCGCCGGTGAATTTGACATTTCGAACTTCCACCTGGCTGCTGACGTGGAAAAGAATGGCATAATTGGCCGAATCTACGAAAGAAACGTCACGAACTGTGACCTTTTGGCAATTAACAAAAAGGAAAGTATGCGGGCCGCGCATCCGTTCCTCGCCGGTTGGGTCGAATACTTTGTTGCCGTCGATTACGCCCTGTCCGGCAATAGCGATATCTTCCAGCCCGTCACCGAGAATCAACGCCCTGTGCCACTTGCCCCATTTGGCTTCCGGCATGAAATCTGGGATTTTGGGATACTGGTATTGATTGAGGTCCCTAGTTCCGACAAGTGTAGCGCCGGCTTCGAGAAAGAGTGTCACATGGCTTTTTAGATGCACTGTACCGGAAAGATATCTTCCGGGAGGAAACACAACCTGGCCGCCACCGGCCGCTGCGCAGGCCTCGATAGCTTTGTTTACAGCGAGCGTATCGTGAATCGTACCGTCGCCTACTGCGCCAAAGTCGCGGATATTAAACACACCGGAAGTGCCGGCAAGAGCTACTTGAGCAGCTACGAAGATTATTATCAATGCTGAACGAACCGACTTTGATGCTTTGCGGTAATTTTCGGGAATAATACCGTAATTTATCATCGCTGTATCTCCTTTCCGATAGCGATGAGCTGCCTGAGGTGTGGCTCATAAATCGTGCCGTCGCCAGATACGTTGACATCGATTGTGACTACACCGCCAAGCGTGTTGATCTTACGTACGTAATCGATCATATACTCGTCGCTGTTGGTTGGGCCGTCCTTAGCGGCCCAGCGGGTGCCGAGGAATGAAAGTATGTGCCATTGCAGGTCTTTCGGCGCAGGATTAGTTTCCGGCGTCGCTTCAAATTTATTCTGCTCACCCGCTGTATAATCCTGCTGCTCAGTGAGAGCCGAGAATGCTTTGTCAATCCGGGTCCCCGGGTTGAACGCCAGAATGCTTTCAGGATTACCCGCCCGGCAGGCGGCGGCCCATGTGTTCCAGTTATAAGGTTTAGTAAGGTAATCCCAGCCTGCGGTATTGTATGAGCCGTCGAACCACCAGCCGGAGATTTTTTTGCCATAGCGAAGCGACCACTCGGCAATAACCTCGGACCATCGTTTGGTGAATTCCTGCGGCGCGGGTTGCCGCTCGTGGACATCGTGTAAACCGGCCATGGCCTGCTGGTCCCTCTGTGGTGAGCGTGAAGGCAGATATAACATAAGCCGGATTTCCCGCTTAGCCAGCGTTTCGGCGATTTCCATCGGCAGGTCTCTTTTTGAACATCGCTGGCCGATTTCGTATCCGGCATATTTCTCGTATGTAGCATTGGGACTGCAATAGTAACCACTGTTCTGTCCCAGGGTCAATATGACGTATCCGGCCCTGGTTTGTTGGATCTGCTCGGCGAATTTCTCGACGTCGAAAGACTCGACTCTGTCATTCCAAGTCGGACCTCCACCCAAATAGTGAATGAAGACGCCGAACTTCGCTTCTTTGAGCCACTTCTTTCCTTTCTCGCGGGGCGGCAACTGCTGCTCCTGAGCCGGCAAACAATTTGTCAACAGAGCTATACTACAAAATACAACAATCTTTTTTTTGAATCGAATCATAGCACATAATGCTCCAAAACTCGTAATCTTGGTTATTCGACTTCGATAATCGCCTCTGTCCATTGGTGCAGGTTCCATTGCTCCTGCTGCACATCGGCGGTAATAACGTATGTTCCCGGATCAACAAATGTATTAATTGCGAGATTAAAATCAGTCTGCTTTTCAGTCCGCGGAGTGATAGTGACCGAGGCAGTGTTTTGTTCTGTTTCAAATCCGGCGGGAAGATTAAGGGAGAAAGTAAATGTCCGGGAGGCATCAGAATGGTTGAATGTCTTTAAGCTGACTTTAACATTCCGGCCGGGCCTGGTTTTGCTTCCATAAGGGCTGAAGCGAATCCATCGTTCATCTATACCGTAGTTCGGCTCGTCCCAGGGTAGCAGTTCGGCAAGAAGTTCTTTGCGTTTGGTTAATGTTGCCGCCATGAGGTCTATCTGTTGGTTGCTATAGCTGAAAGGTTCGACAACATGCTGGTTGATGAGCAACGTTCCGGCGGGGATTTTCCTTAGCAGGCTGAGGCAATAGAAGTAGCCTGTCGATTCGTGCAGGAGATTACGATTGAGTAGACAGTAGTCGTCGATTCCCGAAGGAGTGAAGGAATCGCCGATGAAGAAGATTTTTTCTGCGTTGTCCTTCTCGACAAGCAGCGCATCATGGTAAATCGTCTGACCTGGGAAATCATGGAATGTAAATGTGAATTCTTTCCATCGCATCTTGTGTGCTTCCGGCATGATGTTGATATCGGTAATAGGATTGGGAGTTAGGCACGGCAGGCGATAATTGCCGGGATGTTTGAGAATATCCACCAATGGACCGGTTGCATAGACGGGGCAGTTGAACTCGGCCAGACAGGCGGCGACGTTGTCTGTGTGGTCATCGTGGTAATGTGTGATGAAAAGACCTTCCAGGCCTGTTAGTTTGCCTGCTTCTTTTAGCTTGATGATTTCATCAACTATCCGGCGGCTGCCACAGTCGATGAGGAACCCGGAGCGGTCTTCAGAAATAATCAAACGTGAGTTGTTGATAGGGATTATCCAAGCGGGTGGCTTGTCTTGAATTACTTCGGCCCAGGCCATCCAGTTTACCTTTGTATTTTGACCAAGGACACGACGGGCGAGAATGTCGTAATTGTCTTTGAAATACCATCGTCCGGCACTGATGGACAGATAGTTTTCGTAAACTGCCTGTAGTCGCTCGATTAGAAGGTTTATCGCCTCGTTGGGATTGCGTATGACAGGGCCGCGAGCCGGGACGAGAATGTCAGGTTCTTTAGCGGCGACTTTTCGCAGGCTGTTGATTAGTGTGCCCATGCGGCCTGCCCAGCCGTGATAGCCGCCGATCTTTGCTTCTGTGATGGCGTCCTGGAGGGAGTACAGGTCAAACAGTTTTCCGTTGCCGTAGATGATGTCTCCGACGAAAGCGTATTTAACACCGTCGATTTCAATCAGATATGATAAGGCCTGACGAGTGTAACCGGGGGTGTCTATGATTTCGATGGGTATTGTTCTCCATGAAAAGTTTTCGCCGGCCTTGACAGTTCGGCCGATTGTCATAGGTTTGGTTGGAATCTTGGTTCCCTGCTGCGCATAATCATGAAACCGGCGGGTAGTAGATTCATTCCAGAATTGCTCGACGTTGGTGAAATTTCCAACATCACCCTCTGGCACGACTGCTTTTGCGCCGTTTTCAACGAGTTTTTGTCCTGCCCATACGATATCCCGCCGGCCGTGAGTGAAAAGAACCATTTCGGCATTATTGATTTTGCTGGCCGGATCGCCGTAAACGACCAGGTGGGCATTGTCTTTTTCAATGCTTACACCATTAACCGGCCCGGGGATTAATGACACATGTTCACTTAGCTGTATAGTCGTATTTGCGCATGATTGGTCAACAACAGACAGGATCAGCACAATAACAATGATTGTAGCGATTAGGTTTCGCATGTACTTCTCCACGGTTGTTTTACTTTATTTCTGCTGAAAAACATTGAATCGTAATCACAATTACGCCCGGCAGGATTCGAACCTGCGACCTTCGGAACAGGAAAACTATTTTTTCGATTTTGTAAAATCTTATCATTTTCTAAATTACATAAACAGAAAAGCTTGTGGCTTCAGAAATGCGCAATATGGGCTTCATACAATGTATATTCCTTCGATTTATAGTATCAATTTAGCATCAATATCCCTTTGAAGCCCCTTGCTTCTTGCTCGTCTTCTCAATAACTTTGGTAGCATGCCTTTTTTAAGGAAACTCAACAGGTTCGCTGGTCAACATTTGAGTGCTACCAAAGGTAATTGTCAAGTCCCATGTGAGCTTAGCGGACAAGTTTTTCAATTTGGTATCAGGTAACGATTCGTCCAAATTGTATCCCATTTTTCACATTTTGCCACCTCAGTGGTAGCCGGTAACTTTGTCTAATTGGTAGAGAGGGCGGGATTTGATGAATTTACGCATTCATCTGACAATCCATTCGGTTTTTTCTAAGTCTGTCAGATTTTTGGAAATAATCCTGGCCTTTTTAATATATTCGAAATTTTCCTGTGATGTGTATAACGTTTTCCAACATAAGTATTTAGCCATGAATCTGTTTTTGCTCTAAACTCCATTTTAAGAAAATATTGACAGAGAAAGAAAAAAAAGACCTTGACAGCTACACAAAGCGCGTGTGATGATACGATTTGAGTTTTAGCTATTTTTAAAAGAGATTGACAATAAGCGGGAAAGACAGTCGATGCGCTGTGTACTTGCAGAATAACGCTCAGGCTTCTGCAGTATAGATTTCCCATAGAAACCGCACCTTCATTAAAACCGAGAGCACAAAATTGGAGTGTGCGCATTATTTCCATGACACCGACGGGGACGGAGTCTAATTAGGTAAGCATAATGGACACAAGGGTGACAATCGTTGAAAAGCGATGAAAACCTTGCGATAAAGCCAAGTGGCATATTATCCGAGCCCTTAAAGAACAATCATCTTAAGGAAGTGAGTCTTGCATCGTGATCGGTTTCGCTAACTTTATCCTTCTCTGCAATGAGCTTGGAAGCCGGGGAGGAGGCTATAAACGGGAGTGCCAAAATCATGATTAATGAAGTCCTGATTTTTCTAAAAAACCATTTGAATGCTCATCTAAATGTAAGCTCTGGTTTAAGCCGCGGTGAGTCCACCGAAGATAGAGTGGTTTTTTTGGATGGCGAAAAAATGGATCCTATCACTTTCAAGTTGGGAGCGGTGACTGCCTTACTCATAAATGTTGAAGAGGAGAATACACTGCGTCCTCCGGATCCCTATACTGCAGTTTCAGCGGATGGAATGCAACGAAAGGTGCAGCCGGATATACGATTGAACCTCTATGTTTTGTTTGTTGCTCGATTTAAACAATACGAACAAGGATTAAGTTATCTTTCGCGGATTATTCAGCACTTCCAGAATCATCGTGTGTTTGACAATCACAATGCACCTGAACTGAATGGAAATATCGAACGGCTGATCTTGGAACTGGTTACGTTGCCTTTCTCAGAACAGAACGAGTTGTGGAACTCATTACGAACCACATACCATCCTTCCGTTTTATACAAGGTTAAAATGTTGGTACTCAAAGATGAGGAGGCCAAGATTGTGGGCGAAATTAAAGAGAGTATCCTTAAGATATCATCATGAAGTTTCTCCCTTTATTCACATTGCGTTTAACACACTCTTATTATGCTGACAACAGGTGCCCTGACTTTTCGATTAAGCCGAATCCTGACACTACGAAGCTTCTCAAAAATCATCACTGCGTCTTTAAGTTATTTCCTGACGGCATAGGAGTTTTCATGCAGGTGGATGACGAGGGAAAGCCTTTTATCACATATCCGAAAGAGATAATTTTCGCTTTCCATCTGCGGCTTCTTAATCCGGACTTTGCCTTGTTTACCGACATGTCAGACATCGCCGGTCTACCTGCGCCCCTTTACTCGAATACCGGTCTGAACACGGCGGGAGACAAGATACTTCGGCTCGATTCCCGGAAAGCTTGGTTTACAGAGAATTTTATCATCGAGTATCCGGCTCAAGAGAATAGCTTCGTCTTGAGTGGTCGTCCTTTGGCGGGCCTGACTACCAACAAATTCGATATCATGGATTCGGGGAATGTAAAACTAAAGAAATATGACGAGACTGATAAGTTGATTATTGTTGACACTCAGAATGCTCTAAAGGGAGAGGCTTTTACCGTGAAGTACCCAATCAAGCCCCATTTGGAAAGAGGAGTTTTTGCGGATGTTGAGATACATGACAACGGGAGTCTCCAACCGGCTGAGGAAGGATCTATTGAGTTTCAAATTGCCTTCACAGCCAGAAAGGCAAGATGGAAGTATTATCTTGTCACTGATTTAATAGACACTGATGATAAGTTTCAGATCCTCGATAAAAACAATGAACTTAAGTTCAGCGAAACGAATCGAACAAACCTCACTACAAATCTTGATTCCTCCGACGATCTGGCAAAGGAACTGACCAATAAATATCCCGGCTTACAAGTACTCCGATTTGTATCGGATGATCTTGTCTTCTGCCGGCAGACGGCCAGGAAACAAGTGGAACTTCACTTTGATGGTAACTGTTTATTTGAAGCTTTACCGAACCCTTCGTTGAGAAATTATTCCAAAATAATGTTTGAAGCCGGTACAAACCTGCACGAGCAGGATGCGTTTTTTAAAATCGTTAAATATCTAACCCAATCGTCTCCATAGAAAGGAGTGTGAAAAATTATGGCTCCACAGAAAACTCCCGGTGTGTATGTAGAAGAAATTTCTACGTTGCCCCCATCTGTCGCAGAAGTGTCAACCGCAATTCCTGCCTTTATTGGCTATACTGAGAATGGCCCGCCAGCAAGTGACAGTCCGAGCGTCACCCAAGTCAGCACTCTGCTTGAGTATGAAAGCATATTTGGGAAAGCCAAGCCGACGGGCTTCGAGGTGACCACACGTTTAATAGATGCTGCTACAAATGAAACAGTGGTTGACCAGATCGGTTTTAGCAGTAGCTCTTCCGCCCAGCCGGAGTTCCTGATGCACTACTGCTTGAGTATGTATTTCAAGAACGGAGGTGGAAGCTGCTATATCGTTTCCGTAGGCAACTACGGAGATACTATAGCCAAAGCCGATTTTATAAAAGGTCTTGAGGCACTTGCAAAAGAGGATGAGCCGACGCTTATCCTGCTCACCGACGCCGTGAACCTTAGTACAGCGGATTACTTCGAGCTTTGCCAGGAGGCAATGGCTCAATGCAGCGATCTGAAAGACCGTTTTGCTATATTAGATGTACCCGGCGGAGAGAATGGAGTGGATGCGTTCCGAAATGGGATCGGCATGAGTGGCCTGATGTATGCAGCCGCTTATGTCCCTTACCTCAATACGTCCTTGAACTACCAATACAAAGAAGATGGCATTCAGGTAAGAATGCCAGAAACAGAAGGCGCTACCTCACCGACCTGGCAGAAATCCTTTGGTGCTAATGGTATTGTCGTAAGATATGTCGGGACAGGCACTGGAACTCCTAAAGCCAAGATAATTGCAGGAGGATCGAGCGATGCTTTAGATTTCAGTATCGATTCCGGTGTCCTGACAATCAGGAACGTCTCGGGCAAGAACGGTACGGATGTCAGAGCAGTTTGGCAGAGTTGGATAACTGAGACTTCCAATGATCCACAGGGCTTCGATATCATCGTGAACGGTGATGGTAGCGGCGATGTGCCGAATACCCAGAATGCAAATGTCGACTTGGAGAGTCAGGCAGTTGGGGACACACCTACCACCCTTGATAAGATCAAATCCACGAATACAGCGCTCTACAATCAGGTTAAAACAACCTTGACCAAGCAGAAGGCGATCCTGCCTCCCAGTTCGGCAGTGGCAGGTGTGTATGCAAGAGTCGACAGAAATAGAGGTGTCTGGAAAGCTCCTGCCAATGAAAGTTTATCAGCAGTGATCGGTCCTGCTTCTAAGATAACGCATGAAGAGCAAGCAAAGCTGAATGTCGATCCTACTGCCGGTAAGTCTATCAATGCAATCCGTGCGTTTACCGGCAAGGGAGTCCTGATCTGGGGTGCCCGGACTTTAGCGGGCAATGATAACGAGTGGCGCTATATCTCTGTCAGGCGGCTTTTCAACATGATCGAGGAATCCACCAAGAAAGCGACCTCCTTCGCTGTGTTTGAACCCAATGATGCGACTACCTGGCTAAAGGTCAAGGGTATGATCGAGAGTTATCTCTATGGTCTCTGGGAACGGGGTGCCCTGGCCGGATCAACTCCCGAAGCAGCCTACTTTGTGAATGTGGGACTCGGTAAAACCATGACCGCTCAGGACATACTGGAAGGACGCATGATTGTCGAGATAGGAGTCGCCGCAGTCAGACCGGCCGAATTCATCATTATCCGGTTTATGCACAAAATGCAGGAAGCATAACAAAGAGCTTCCAGCTGGATCTCGATAATCCAAACACGCCTTGGATGATACTGAGGCCTGAAAGATTAAAAGGAGTATCCTTAAAACCTTCAATTTTAGAACTGGAGAGATAGCCATGGCAGTATCTAAAGACCAAATCAAAACAGCGTATCCGCTTCCCGTTTACAACTATAAAGTTGAGATCGGTGGCGACACAGTCGCCTTTTCAGAAGTATCAGGATTAAGTATAAATTATGAAACAACTACCTACAAGGAGAGTCCCATTGAGAGCGGGACGCCTGGACCCAGGGTTATGCAGATGCCCGCCCAACGCTCCGCCCCAACCATCACGCTCAAGAAGGGAATAGTCGTTGGTGCCAGTGTTGCCACCCTTTATGGCTGGATCAGTGGGATTCAGACCAACCAGGTCGAGAAAAAGGACATCCAAATCCGGTTATGTGATGAAAATGGAGACGCAGTGATTAGCTGGAAAGTGATCAATGCGTTCCCAACCAAGCTGGACGCCCCTTCTTTTGACGCAAAATCCAACGAAGTTGCCGTGGAAAGTATGGAGCTGACGGCCGACAGCGTCTCTATTGAAGAAGCTTAAGCCCTGAGTTATGGCTGAGACAAAAGACCTTCAGAAATCGAGCTATCCGTTACCTGCCTACAACTTCAAGGTCACGATCGATGGCACGCCAATGAGTTTTTCGCAAGTGTCCGGTATTACCCGGGAGCACGAAACCGTAACCTACAGGCATGGTTTCAGCTTTTGGGAAGGCGAGGACATTACGGTGTATTATTTTAAGAAATACGCCCCTATCACCTTTAAGAAAGGCACCATAAAAGGCGTCAGTTTTTTGTATGATTGGCTCCGGGAGAAAAAAAACCAATCCATGGAAGTGAGTTTGTGTGATGAGTCAGGTAAACCCGTGGTGTCCTGGCGTATCGCTAAAGCAATACCCGTCAAACTCGAAGCTCCCACGTTCGATGCCGGCAACAATGAGGTCTCGATTGAGAGCCTGGAAGTGATGGCTGCTGGCATCTCCATTGAGTACCACTGAATACAGCCGGGAGGAAAAAATGGAACTCAGCAATATTCTCGGATTTCGCTTCGGAGTGTTCTTTTTTGCCGGTGGCGTAATCCCCAATCCTCTGGACATTAGATTTCAAAGGGTCTCAGGGCTGTCGGCCGAAGTTGAGACAATGACAGTCACCGAAGGGGGTCAGAATTTATACACACACAGACTCCCCAAAAAAATCAATTATCAAAATCTGGTTCTTGAAAGGGGTATGGTGGTTGGTTCTCCTTTAAATGTGGAATTCAATGCCGCGATGTCACTTTTTAAGTTCTATCCCTCTAATGTTCTGATCACTCTCTTTGATGAAGAACAGAAGCCTGTTTCCGGCTGGCTCTTTATGAAAGCTTATCCGGTCAAATGGTCCACATCGGATCTGAATGCCAAGGAAAACGCTGTTCTCATTGACACCATGGAACTGGCTTATACCCGGATGCAAATATTGAGGATCTGAGATGCCCGTAGAGATTAAAGAACTCATTATAAGAGCAGTGGTGGAGCAGGATCGAGAGGATTCACAAGATGCACCGGGCTTACGGACGGTCGAAGAAGAGAAGGAGGCACTTTTGCAAGCTTGCGTTAAACAGGTTCTAAAGATTTTGAAGAGATCCAGGGAGAGATAGTATGGCCCTCGATATTTTTAAGCTGGAGAAGCTCAGGATCAAAGCCTATAAAAGCCGAGAGCGTTCTGATGGAGACTTGGTTGGGGAATTTGAGGCTATGTTCAATCCTGAGTCCTTCAGCCAGAAATATGGAATCCAATACGGCAGGAGGCAGGGTTTAAACAGTTCAGACCAGCAAGCGACTTACTCACGTAGTAAACCGTCATCCTTGAAACTGAATCTCGTGTTAGACGGCACTAATGTAAATGAGATGGGCATACTTCAACTCGGCCCACAGAAGACAGTATCGGATAGGATAAATGAGTTTCTGGATTTAACTTTCCGGATGAATGGCGAGATCCATGAACCCAATTATTTAAAGGCCGAATGGGGCGATCTGACTTTTTTAGGTCGCTTGGGCAGCGTCGACATTACCTATAACAGTTTTAATCCGGATGGCAAACCACTCAGAGCCGAACTTAATGTTACCTTGGTTTCAGACACACCGACGAGGAGACGGTTAGCTCAGGAAAACAAGGAATCAGCTGATTTGACACACACCCGCACAGTCAAGGATGGGGATTCCCTGCCCTTACTCTGCATGAAAATATATGGCTCATCGGCCCACTATCTGAGGGTCGCCCAGGCGAACAAATTGGATAATTTTCGAAACTTAATTCCTGGCCAGGAGATTGTTTTTCCAGCCTTGGAAACATAGATTATTGTTTATCAATCCTTTATCCGGACAGCAGTTCACATGAGCGTAGTAACGGCAACCATTCTGAGTCAAGGCGAGCAAATGGATCCGGCCTATGAGATTTTATCGCTTGATATCATCAAGGAAGTCAACCGGATACCCAAGGCCCAGTTGATATTGGTTGACGGAGATTCGGCTCAAAAAAAATTTCCAATCAGTGACACAGCCTTTTTTGAGCCGGGTAAAGAAATAGAGATCAAGTTGCGCTACGAGGGAACGCCGGACGAAACAGTCTTTAAAGGGCTGGTGGTGCGGCATGGAGTAGAAGCCAGCCAGAGCGGCTCGGTGCTTACTGTCGAAATGAAAGATGCCGCCGTTAAGCTTACCCATACCAGAAGAAGCATTGTGTTTCGTGAGCAAACCGATCACGAAATTATCGGCCAAATCATACAAAACGCAGGTCTTGAGAAGGATTCCATTGAAGCAACGGAACCAAAACATGCTGAGATAGTGCAATATTATGCGACGGATTGGGATTTCATCCTATCGCGTGCAGATATCCAGGGCTTGATAGTGGTCGCCGACGATGGCAGCATCTCACTGCAAAGAATCGCTGTCAACGGTCAGCCTAAGGTGACTTTTGAATGGGGAATTACTGAGATATACAACTTTGAAATAGAAGTAGATGCCAACCATCAATACAACGGTCTGGAGGGTATCGCCTGGGATTTGAAGAACCAGAAAAGAACACCAGCCACGCAAGCTGAAGCTTTTGGACTTTTACAAGGTAATCTGGATGGCGGGCAAATCGCACAAACAATTGGTTTTGATAGCTACCGGCTAACTCACGCGGTGCCCCTGGATACAAAAGAACTGCAGGCTTGGGTGGATGCCCGCATGGCGCGCAGCCGCATGTCGTTGATCAGGGGGCGCATCGCTGTTGCCGGATTTGCCGATATTAAACCGCTGGATGTTATAGAAGTTAAAGGGATCGGTGAGCATTTCAATGGCAAGACATTTGTGACCGGCGTCCGTCACCAGATCAATGAGTCCGGCTGGCAGACCGACGTGCAGTTCGGGCTTTCTCCGGATTGGTTCTGCCGGCAGGAGAACATTGAAGATGCCTCCGCGGCGGGCCTCTTGCCAGCCGTTAGCGGCCTGCAGATAGGTGTCGTGGATAAGTTTGAGGAGGACCCGGACAAGGAGTTTCGCGTCAAGGTAATTCTCCCGGCAATAAATGAAAAGGAAGGTGCTGTCTGGGCACGTATGGCTTCTCCGGATGCAGGCGTGAATCGGGGCTACTTTTTTCGACCAGAAACGGGCGATGAAGTTATAGTGGGTTTCTTTAATAACGATCCCCGACAACCTGTTATCCTGGGAGCAATGTACGGTTCAAAGAATACGCCGCCTGAGGAAGTCTCAGAACTGACGGAAGAAAATATAAAAAAAGCGATTGTAACCAAAAAAGGCATCAAAATTGGGTTTGTAGATGATGAAAAGGCATCTGTCTTCATTGAAACTCCAGAGTCAAACAAGATCGTGTTCGACGACGATTCACAGATGATCCAAGTTACCGATCAACACGGCAATTCTATCACGATGGACGAGAATGGTATCGAAATCAAGAGTGAAAAAGATGTGAAGATCGATGCCAGCGGAAATGTGGAGATCAAAGGGCAGAAAGTGGATGTCAAATGATAAACAGGGAGATTCCCGAATCAACTGAGAATCATAATAGGAAGAAAAATACCGTGAAAGAAATCAACTTCAAAGTCACTATCGATGAGGCCAACCTGATACTGGAAGGTCTGGGGCTTATCCCCTTTGCGAAGGTCTATGCTCTTGTTGCAAAGATACAGGAGCAGGCCCAGCAGCAGCTCAATGGGGAAAATCCGCTGGGCGGAAAAGCCGACACAAAAAATCCTGATCTGGGTATTGAGGGACGAATGGATGCAGGATGACGGATCCTTCTTAGGAACAGGGTGGAGTTTCCCCACGAGCTTCACACAAAATGGTGGGGAGGTGGAGATGGTATCGGGCTCTGAGGACATTCATCAAAGCCTGCAGATCCTCTTTGCGACACAACCGGGCGAGCGAGTAATGCATGATAAGTTCGGCTGTAATCTGAACAGATTTCTCTTTGAGGAAATAAATCAGGGCCTGATCAACAGTCTGACCGGTATGATTACCGACGCTATTCTATATCATGAGCCGCGTATTATGCTGGAACGGCTTGATATCACCGAGAGCCCGTCTGAGCCGGGGCTTCTGCTGATCAGTATTGATTACACTGTCAGGAGCACAAACTCGCGTTACAATATGGTCTATCCATTTTACCTGAACGAGGCTACCACACCGGAGCTGTAAAGTAATCGAGGACAATGCCGGATTTTATCCTGATTGATGGGGACAAAGCCAATTTTTTGCCGAACTTCGGAGCTGCAGTTGTGATAGTCCAACCCGGCAATCTCAAAGGCGGCGGACCTGCAACTCTCAATGGTAAAAAAGTCTGCGTAGACGGGGACGAGAAGAACGTAGAGGTTCCGGGCTGCACCTATATGACGCCGCAGTACTCCATACCGGGTACGGGGACGTTAAAAATTGCCGCATTGGCGGCAAACCAAAAGGCGAAGAAGACAAACACCGGAGGCAAAGCAGTTCTGCTCAAAGGGGGCAATTTCACGGCCAAGTTTGAAGTTCAAAGCCCTGCACAGCAGCCGCCCCCCGGACCGGGCTCACCTATTCCGGATGCGACTCCACAGTATTCAGGTAGTGGCATGTTCATCACAACCAATACGAAGTTTAAAGGATCTTAGCTGAACCCCAGGACATTCTGTCGTCATGTCAGAGCGGATATCCAAGTCACCATTTCTCCACCGCGACGGGACGAGCCAGGCCGGACGAATCCAACTGGCCCTGGATCCCGATTATGTGTCTGTGGATGAACACTCGGTCAAAGACCTGCTGACCTTTGCCCGGGAGTATGCCAGTGAATTGAGGTATTATGACGGCCACAACCGGGAGGTTGGAGATTGGGGCGCGTTCTTAGACCCGGAGATGGACATAGATCAGATCGTTGCTTTCATGGATGAACCGGCAAAGTTCACACCGAAGGAAGCTCCCCGGTTCTACCGCCCGCACTTCGTACTTTTTCTGACCTTTCTAAAGCTCCTGCACCATGCACAGGATCATCTCAATACGTTCACCCGCAGGCACTTGGATTTCTACTACCAGAAGGTACTTTGTATGCGTAAAAAGGCGGCCGTTCCCGATAAGGTTAACATCCTTTTCGAACCTGCGAGTGATGTCAGTCAGATTTTATTGCCCGCGGGTACATTACTCAATGCCGGGCCGGATAGCCAGGGTCAGGATCGCATCTATCGCACAGACCGGGATATCATCGTCAATCACGCCCAAATTGCCAGAAAGAGCTCTGTTTTTGTCCATAAGCGGATCACGGGGATTCGCGAGGCTCACGAACGGGAGACCGATCCCAGAGAGGGCTTTATGGAAATGCTCAAAATTGCCTTGGGCGATCCCCTGCCAGGTGATCCTTTGCCGCAATATGAAACCGGAAAACAGGTCGACTATAATTACCTAATCTCTCTACGGGATCTTGTTGATTTTGTGGACACAGGCATCTTTATGGATTTCTCTAAATTCCGTACCCTGATGCGACTCAAAAGCCAGCGCGATAAAACAGAGTTTGACTGGAAAATCATCAATGGGTATTTGCAGGAAGTGGGCAGAAACAAAAGAAAGGATCCGAATTTTGAGCTGAGTCCGACTGATATTCGAGACTTTGAGGGCAATCTCGAATTGGCATTGAAAGGCCTGCCAATTTATCCGAGTTTGACAGATGGCGGAGCTATAGAGAATCTGGATGACTACTACGAACATTTCTGTGCTATAGAAAGATATTTTTTCATGTTTGCCGAGGACTTCTCATACATCATGTCGGTGGCAGAGAAACAGAATCTTACATCAGGGGAATGGGACAAAGTCTATAATATCCTCGCTGATGCTCATAAAGAAAAGGTTTACGAAGGACGTAGGCAGCAATTGAGGAATAACTATGATCAAGACAAGAAAGGCTTCGATGCGATGATCCGCTTTGCGCTGGGAGAGGATTTGATACAGGAAGGGCTATTACCTTTGCAGCAGTTGAAGGAATTTGTTACTAACAGTAGTGACATTGGTTTCCTGGAGGATGTTAAGCTGAAACTGGAAGAGGATTCGGATCAGGTGGATTGGGACAGGGTCTACCGCATCGTTGAAATCGCCCAGCGTATTCGAGAAAAATACCCTGAACCAGTCGCCTGCAAGGAGGAATGGCATAACCTTTATCCTTCCGAGGATGCGACTGCACTAAGCGTGGCGTTCGGCATAGAAGAGGATAAGAAACAGTCCCGCTGGAAGACCTTCGGTCAGCCGCCGTCAGAAGCCAAAGAAGACGGTACCCAGCCCCTGCCATTTGGCTGGGCAATCAGCTCGCCTCTGTTGGCTTTAAGTGAAGGGAAGCGCGAAATTATCCTGACTTTAGAGTTTTCTTCCGACTCCTTTTCAAAAGATGGAAATGGGGAAAAGAAGATTGAATCCCTGCTTAACGTAAATTCATTTATCATTGAGATCAGTACTGAAAAAGGCTGGATCGCGCCGGTTCCTATAAACGTAGATAGTGGAGCTAACTCATCGCTGACTGGGATATCCAATGAAAAGCCAGATAAGAAATTAAAAACTTTCATGTTTATGCTTACTGTCGGTCCGGATATCGATGCTATCGCTCCGTTACCAAAGGAGAAAGCTCAAATAGACACACGCTGGCCGGTACTCAAAATCATGCCACGACAACAGATCTGGGATGAGGAAATTGAAAAGTTTACTTGTCCCTATCCGTATCTAAAGGATTTGGTGCTTGTCCGTACTCACCTTCATGTCGAAGTGGAGGGACTAACTAATTTGCAGATTCAAAATGATGAAACCGTGCTTGATGCAAAGAAGCCGTTCGAGCCTTTCGGCTTAAATCCATCCGTAGGATCACGTTTTTTCCTGGGTCATCCGGAGCTTGTCTATAAAAGACTTGACAGCTTGATATTTAACATAGATTGGATGGGTGTTCCAAATAACCTAAAGACCCACTATACGAATTATGGCCTCGATTGGAGTAAACATAACTTCACAATTTGTATTAGTCTCATTGATAGGCATGTAAAGCGTATTCTCAGTGAAGCCGCCCTGTTGTTTTCGGACTTAACTGCGGCTGGGGACCGGCAAACCATAGAAATCCCGAAAAAAACGTCTGAGGGAACTACGGACCTTGCGACAGAACTTAAGACCATAGATCCTGATTATGACTATAAGAGAATTTTTGAGACTTTTAATGGTGAAGATCTTCTGACATGGAACCGCTATCTGCAATGGGTGTTGAACGACCTCGACTTCCAGCACGGAGCTTATGCTACTGTTGCCGCCCAAAGATCAATAGAAATGGCAGCGGATATCGTTAACGATGTACCAACAACGGTTGATCCCGTAAACTATCAAGTAAATCCTCCCTATACTCCCAAGATAAAAAGCCTGACTCTGGACTATACCTCCTCTGAGGAGATTATCTTGAAGGAATATCAGTCGGGTTCACAAATCGACAGTATCTTTCATATCCATCCTTTCGGGTATAACGAGATTCAGCCTGATGGCTCATTAGGGGGTTGTTTTTTCTTTCCCCAATACGACAATGAGGGGGAGTTATATATCGGTATCAAGGATGTCCACCCCCGGCAGAATGTATCTGTCCTCTTCCAAATGGCCGAGGGCAGCGCCGATCCGGATCTGGAACCTGTGCCGATACAATGGAGTTATCTCAGTGACAACCGCTGGATCAGCTTACATGAAGGAAATATTCTGTTTGACTCAACCCGCGGCTTGATCAATTCAGGAATCATTATATTCAAACTCGAGCCTGTCAAACCCAGCACTCTGCTTCCAAAAGACCTCTACTGGATACGGGCTGTCGTTTCTCAAGATAGTACTTCAGTCTGTGATACAATTGCCATTCATACCCAAGCAGTTACTGCGACTTTTGTGGACAATAATAACGCACCCTACCATTACAGATCTCCACTGCCCGCCGGAACCGTTACCAATCTGGCCGAATCCATGCCGGAGATCGTTAGCGTGTCTCAACCTTACACTTCATACGGAGCAAAAATGGAGGAGCAGGATAATATTTTCTACACTCGTGTCAGCGAGCGCTTGCGGCATAAGAACCGAGCTTTGACTATTTGGGACTATGAACACATGGTTCTTGAACGATTCCCACAAGTCTATAAAGCGAAATGTCTTCCGGTTAACATGAAGGACCATTCCAAAGTACCAGGTAAAGTAGAGATCATTATTATACCTGATATTCGGGATCGACTGCCTTTTGATCCTTTTGAACCGAAGGCCTCTGCGGAACTAATTGCGGACATCGAATCTTACCTGTCAGATAAAATCCCGGCCTATGCAACAGTCAAAGCGAGAAACGCCCATTATGTAGCGGTCAAAGTAAGAGTTGGGGTGAGGTTCAGGCAGGGTGTCGACGAAGGTTACTACAAAACACGACTCAACGAAGAACTGAATCGCTTTCTCTCACCCTGGGCCTATGAGGAAGGAAAAGATATTGTGATTGGCGGCAAGATATATGCCAATAATATCATTAACTTTATCGACGAGCGTAAATATGTGGACTACGTTGCAAAGATCAAGCTCTTCAGTAATGAGGACGGCAAAACCTTCAAGCTGGTACAGCCTTCTGAGTTACAGGGCTATTTTGTCACGACAGAAAGACCGGATGGAGTGCTGGTGGCCGCCCAACAGCATGAAATTGATATTATTTCAGATGTCGGTTATGAACAGGAAGAATTTACTGGAATTAACTATATGAAAATCGAGCTTGATTTTATCATAGGCTAAACAGGTGTTGCCCGGACCTTATAGTTATATCATCTGGACGGCGCACCCGCTAAAATTCATAAATAAGCACAATTCATAGATAAGGAACAATACCATGGAAATCAATAAAAGGGGTCGCACAGAGTTGAAGTTGTACTTTGTAAAAAATGCCATCCCCACTGAGAGAAATTTTGCAGATCTGATCGATGCCATGCTTAACCAAAAGGACGACGGCATTGTCAAGCCGGCGGGGGATCCTCTCAGCATAGAAGCAGCAGGGGGTGACACGAGCAAGAAAGTCATAAATTTCTACCAGAACTTTACAGATCCGAAACCAAGTTGGGTACTCAGTTTAAATCCTGGTGGTAAATCAGGATTCAATATCAGCGATGGAGAAGGCAACAGCCGGCTTTTCATCGACAAAAATACAGGCAACGTAGGTATCAATACAGACAATCCCTCGGTCAAACTGGATGTTAGTGGTACGCTAAGTGTCAAGGATTCTATCACCTTGCGCAATCAGAGTTTTCCTTCGGATTGGAGCGTTTGGAGTCATTATATACACGATGGTCTGGGATTTTGGGGGACCCAAGGCTCCTACAGATCAAGTTGGACCTGGAATTACTGCAGAAAAAAGGACGAAGGAGACGTAAAAAACCGCATAAATGTTCTCAAAATCGGGTATCACGATCAGAATACAGGTCTCACCGAGCGCTTTAAAAATGTAGCTGGCATAGAACTTGGTGATGATGGTATTCTATTCCGTGCTCAAGAGAATGTAACAGATAACAGTCCACCTCCGGCCGCCAGAATCATTATCAAACCTGATGGCAATGTCGGCATTGGGATATCGGGTCCAGCAGATAGGCTTGATGTCAATGGTGACATTCGAATCAGGGGTGCAGATATTAAGGATGCTGGTGGTACAGCACGTATTACTCTCTATGACAACGGCAGATTAGACCTAAAAGAAGATGGAGGGGTAGTTGCGTTAAGCATTGACACAAATGGAAAAGTCGGAATCGGGACAACTAATCCCTCAACTGAACTGGAGGTGAATGGTGACCATTCCATAGCTGGTGCCCTAAGCTTCGGATCACAGGGTCGGCAAATGATCAATCTTT
>Ga0209536_100004626_pt1 | contig 21724 bp, 13 predicted proteins | sample DeeMarSeWOR28_12_FD_187461 | JGI IMG/M metagenome (GOLD analysis project Ga0209536, IMG submission 187461) | Marine sediment microbial communities from White Oak River estuary, North Carolina - WOR-2-8_12 (SPAdes) (version 2) | ecosystem: Environmental > Aquatic > Marine > Intertidal zone >... | reverse complement strand
GAGTTCATGCCTACATTTCCGAAACCATTTTCCTTTGTGTAGCTGTTCCAGCGTTCCCATATTGTTGTCGCTCCCTGTTCGATGGAGTAGCCCCACGAAGGATAGGTCTTGTTCGTCAGCAGCCGGTACGCCACATCGCTGTTTCCCGTCATTCCCGAAGTCGAGTGGGTGCCGATGATCAAGCCGGTGGCGATCGGTCGCTACACACAGCGGGGCGTCGAGGTCAAGCTGAGGAAGGTGTCGATCGAGCAGCTCGCCAAGTTGATGCGGGAGCTGGAGGGGAGCCCGTCGATCGTCCACGCCAGCGGGAGGAAGGTCGAGAGCCCGATCAGCCCCGCGAGCTTCTCGGGGTAGCGCAGTCCGGTGTGCAGGGCCACGGCGCCGCCCTGGGAGAAGCCGGCCAGCACGATCCGCTCACTGGGAACGCCGCGCTCTTTCTCGCGATCGATCAGCGCGCGGATCTTATCCGCCGACTCGCGGATTCCCTGCTCGTCCTCGTTGCGGCGGAACTCGACGCGGGCGAGCGCGAGGCCCGGATCTTCCTGGCTGCACCGCTGAGCCGGGCGGACATCGACGAACATCTGGGCCACCTCGTCGCCGTTGCCGAGGTCATCCGCTGGGACGCGGCCGAAGCCGCGGTGGATCTCCCAGATCCCGTCAGGGCAAGGATTGAGGGCAAACTCTTTTCTTTCCTGCCAGCCCGACATCTCTCCGATCAAAAACACCGCTGTGGCATTGGGTGCCCACTCGCGAAAAACCCATTGTTTGTCCTTGAAATGCAGACCAAAATATTCGTGTCCGGAAGCAAAGTCAGCTAAAGATGCACGTCCGCCAGTCAATTGCTGGCGCGTTTGGGCGATTTTCTTCAGGCGGCGATAGATGATGTCGTGATAGGGTGCTAAATACGGATCGCTTTTTATCAGACGCTGAAGCGCCTGATGAATCTGATCTGCCTGCCAGCCATCCGGTCCGTTTGTCGTCATCTGGAAAGCTCCGGTTTGAACCCAGGTTCGCAGGCGTCTTTTGCGGACGCATTTTCAAGTATCAGCGGGCGCTCGAGCATCCGTTCGTATAGCGCAATGTATTGGCGCGCTGTATTGGCATGGGTGAAAGTTTCTGCGCTTTCTTTCATAATGCGCGCGATTTGTGGATGTTTAATGTTTTTCGGCAAAGTGTAAAAATTCATGGCTTGCCGGATTGCCCAAAAAAGACCGTTGGAATCGAAAGTATTAAACAAAAAGCCGTTTCCTTGGTTGCGGCTCACGTCCAGATCGATGATGGTATCATGGATCCCGCCGGTGTCATGGGCAACCGGCAGAGCGCCATAGATGGGTGCGATCATCTGGGGCAGGCCGCAGGGCTCGAAGCTTGAGGGCATCAGGATAAAATCGGCCGCGCCGTACCCCAGATGCTCCAGATGGAAATCGAAATCGCAAATGGCGACGCGTTTTTTTATCTTATGAAACGCAATGATATCCCGGAACACCCGCTGATAATCGCCATTGGCAACAAAGATCACCTGCAGGTTTTGCCTCCAAAAGGTTGACAGAACTTTGTAAAAAATGTCTGCCAGCAAATGGCAGCCCTTTTGAACCGGATCCAGGCGTGAGGGCCAAAAAAAGACCGGGGCAGTTTCATCCTGAATGAGGCCCAATTTTTTTTGGAGGAAAATTTTATTTGCTTTTTTGCCGGACACAAAATCTTTGGGGTCGTAAGTTTTTTTCAATTCTGTGTCTGTGGCGGGATTAAATGACGGATCCGGGGCATTGAGTATCCCGCTAGCGCAGCCGGCCGTTACTTTATTGGCCAGTTGCTGTTTCAGGGGGGGATAGACAAAATCATGCCGACCGTTGACGACTTCCGCTAAGAAATTGGGGCTGACAACATTGACAAAATGGGCCGCAAAGACACCGCTGGTCAGCAGATCCACGGGATTGGTTTCCCGGGCCTCTTCGTAATGATTGGCCATGTTTTCAAAATAAAGATTTTGCCAGAAATAGGCCGCATCGATCCCACGGTCTTCGATAAAGGCCAGGGTGGTTTTGACCGTATGCACATTGTGAATGGTGAAAAGACAGGGGATGCCCATCTGGCGGGACACGGCCGGAATCAGGCCGGTCATCCAATCATTGCAGTGGATCAGGTCGGGCTGTACCCGGGGAACAATGTTGTTGATGACCTCTCGCTGAAATGCCAGCGCCAGCTTGATATTTTCCTCACCATAATCAGAATAAACACGGTTAATATAGTAAAAAGCCCGGTCCTCGGCCAAGTGGATGCGATCATCGGGCATTTTTCGCCGTATTTTTCGGAATTCTTGCCTTAAGACCGGCGCTATTCCGTCACTGAAAATAGACCGATAGTCCGGGATGGCCACATGCACATCAGCACCCTGTTCAAACAAGGCCGTCACCAGAGCCGCCGACACATCGGCCAATCCGCCGGCTTTGGCTGTAAAAAAGGAGGCCAAACCGCCCATGCGATGCGGCAGATAGGTGACCTCGGGGGTCACAACCAGGACCCGAGGATTGCACGCTATGTCATTCATACGGATTATACTTTCTTGTAGAGCTCAAATAAATTAGACGTCCTGCCTCTATTAACGGGTAAGTTATTGGTTATCTGTTATTGGTTATTGGAAACGAGCCGCTACAAAATTCATTCTACTGATAACGAATAACCAATAACGAATAACAACATGGGCTACGCCCATGTTAGTAATCCAGGCGTTGATTTTACGCGCAGATCACCCCGCGGTGCGACCCGGACGGTGAAGCCGAATCGTCCCGAGCTCTGGCAATCCAATTCACAGCCGTAGAGGTATTGCCCGTTGCCGTGGTCTTCCAATACGCGCATGGGTTCGGATTGACTGGCATCCAGGTCTTCCAAAGATTTCATGTGGCCGTAGTATAGCTCGACGTCGACTTCATCGGGTTGCAGCTCTGCCAGGTTGACTTCTGAGGTGATCTCGAATTTTTCACCCACCCGACAGGGACCATGGGCATGTCTGACCGGCGGATTGATTTTGATATGTTTCCAGAGCGATCGCAGTCGGCTGATTTGAGCCGTCAGGTTTTTGGCTTCCTGGGCCTGGTTGGCAAGCAAGGCGTCATAATATTGGGCGGCCGGGGTGTAAAAACGCTTTTCATAATCGGCCACCATGCGAATGCTGCAAAACATTTCCATTGCCATCTTCATCGAGGCCTTCATCATTTTTAACCAGTTGCCGGGGACATCGCCGTTTTTGCGATCATAAAAGCAGGGGATCACTTCATTTTCCAGAACATTATAGAGCGCCTGGCTTTCAACGGCATCCTGGTAGTCGCGATCCTCGTATTCCTCACCGTTGCCGATGCGCCATCCCCTTTCCTCGGTATATCCTTCACACCACCAGCCATCGAGAATGCTGACGTTCAACACGCCGTTAATGGCGGCTTTCATCCCCGATGTCCCGCAGGCTTCAAGTGGCCGTCTGGGGGTATTTAACCATACATCCGCGCCCTGATACAGATGGCGGGCCAGATGCATATCGTAATCCTCCAGAAAAACAATATGATCGCGCAGCTCCGGTTTGCTGGCAAACTCAAAAAGCCGTTTAATAAGATCTTTGCCCTCGTTGTCTTTTGGATGCGCCTTGCCGGCAAAAACAAACTGAACCGGGTATTTTTTCGAGTTGATGATGGCTTCCAGACGCCGGGGGTCCTGAAAGAGCAAATAAGCCCGTTTATAGGTTGCAAAGCGGCGCGCAAATGCGATGGTCAGTACATTCGGATCCATTAAGGATTCAAGCGCCTCAATCACGGTTCGCGGTGCGTTGCGGCGCGCATATTGTTTGACCAGTTGTTCGCGGCAGGTGCGCACCAGACGCGAGCGGTTCATTTCATGGCTGCGCCACAGCTCTTCGTCGTAAATATCATCGATGTGCTTGATATTTTCCGGTTTACGGGAACTCATGTACCAATCCGGCCCGAGATAGCGTCCAAAAAGGTTGGCAAATTCCTGCGAAATAAACGAGGATATATGAACGCCATTGGTGATATGGGAAATGGGGACTTCTTCGATCGGTCGCTGCGGCCAGACATGCGACCACATGCGCCGGGCCACAGAGCCGTGCAGCCGGCTGACACCGTTGCAATGGGATGCCAGATGCAGCCCCAGGATGAACATCGACAAGGGCGCTTCGGCAGGGGCGCCATCGGGCTGTCCCCAGGATAAAATGTCTTTGGCCGTCGTGCCTAAGGGTTCCTCCATGGGTTTTAGGTAGGGCAGAACGTCGGCGGCGGGAAATTCATCATGCCCGGCAGCCACCGGCGTATGGGTGGTAAAGACGGTTGTGCGAGGCACGATCTCAAGGGCGGTTTTGAGGTCAACATCGTGGTTGGCCATGGTGAGGGCCAGCCGTTCCAGGCTGGCGAAAGCCGAATGCCCTTCGTTCATGTGCAGCACCTTGACCGTGATATTCATTTTCGCCAGGGCACGCATTCCGCCGATTCCCAGCAACACCTCCTGGGCCAGTCGCGATTTCTGATCACCGGCGTATAACCGTGACGTGATTTCGCGATACGGCAGCGGGTTTTCAAGAATGTTGGTGTCCAGCAGGTAAAGGGAAATGCGCCCGATCATGATCTTCCAGACAATTGCCTGGATCGGGCCTTCAGGGCCGACAACCGAGATGCGCAATTCGTTACCGGCTTCATCGCGCACGCGCTTGACCGGAAGATCGTAGATGTCGGTTTCCGGATATGCTTCCTGTTGCCATCCATCCGGATTGAGATACTGGCGGAAATAGCCGCGGCGATACATGAGCCCCACACCGGTTAGCGGAAGGGCCAGATTCGATGCCGCCTTTAAATGATCGCCGGCCAAAATTCCCAGGCCACCGGCAAATAACGGCAGGCTTTCATGAATGCCAAACTCCATGGAGAAATACGCATTGGTGTCCTGCGGCCCAAAATCGTGCATGACGCTCTCGGCTGAATCCAAAACCCGGCTTTGAAACTGCTCCTGAACGCCTTTTAAGTGGGCCAGATACCCTTTATCCCTGGCCAATTTTTCAAAACGGCCTTGTGGAATCTTCGATAAGAAGACAATCGGGTTGCGGCCGGCCTCCCCCCACAGCGGCGGATCCATGCGCCGGAAAAGCTCGATGGCATCTTTATTCCAGCACCACCACATATTGCGGGAGAGGGTTTCGATAAATAGTAGCGGTTTGGGTATATTTGGAACCACCTGGAATGTTTGAAATTTTTTCATATGATCAGAATCCTTAAGTTGTTTTACAGCCGGAATCGCTGTTATGATTCTCTTCTGGCAAACAATCTTGGATGTTGAATCACAGAAGAATAAAGCCTAAAGCGCTAAAAAGCAATATATCCTTCATGACAAATTCTTATTTTCATTATCAGTTCGTTTAATTTTATGAATTAAGATGATTTCCCGGCATCATAATTTACAAATATCAAATAACAAAGTTTGGATTATTGGACAATTGAAATTTGGGATTTATCTGGCCTGCGACGAGCTCAGGCCGAGTCGTAATTTGGTGCTTGAGATTTGTCTTTTTTTATTTAAGCTTTTGCCAGACCCTCAGCAACTCACTTGCCCCCCAGGCCTGGGCATCACATCCACGCGCCGTATGAGGGTAATCGCCGTCTAAAATTTCCGGGATATGCCCCAGGCAGCCGTGCTCTAAAAGATGCGCCCCGCTGGATAGCCATCCCAAAGCGTCTGCTTTGCTTTCTTCTCCGTAGGTCATCGCCCATGCTTCGCTAAAAGAGGGAAACAGCCAGGTCCAAGCCGTGCCATTATGATAGGCCGGTTTGCGCCGGGTGTCTTCGTCTCCTTCATATTTTCCTTGGTAAGGATGGCGGGGGTCGTTGATCAGCTTGCCCTGGTGAAAGATGTTGATCTTATGTCGAACCGGTCGATCAGCCAGGCTGCGAATGGCGCCCGGGACCAGAAGTGTTTCGCAGGCGGACAGGATGCCGCGGCATTTGGCCTGATCGGTGATGGCGCCCAGTGTGATGGCCAGCAGCTGGTTGGGGCGCAGGGCGTCGTCGGCGATAGCCTCTCGGGCTGCTTGGCCGGGAGCGGCATGCAGACAATCTGCCAGATAGGCGAGGTCCGGCTGCCAGAAATATTTTAGGATGGCCGCTTGAACCTGCTCGGCCAACTGCAGCCACTTTTGACCGGATTTAGCTGGATCGATCTGCGCCAGAAAGTTCAGGGCAGCATACCACAGGGCCTGGATTTCAATGGGATAGCCCTGGCGAGGGGTGCCCGCAGGATGATTGGTATCCATCCAGCTGAAATGGATCGGACTGAAAATGAATCCCGACTCTAAGTCCATGTGAACGCCATTGGGAGCACCGCTTTTAAGGGATTGGCCGATGGACAGCAGAATCTGTCCCAGCGTGCGCCCCCCGCAATCGGATTCGAGCAAGGCGTCTTTATCCTGAGCCTGGACCCAATCAGCGCAGGCAGTCAGCAGCCACAGGGGCGCGTCGGATGTATTGCGGTTGGCGTCATTTTCAGCCTGAATCATGTTGGGTAAGGTTCCGTTTTTCTCAAGCCGCGCAAACTGGATGAGAATCTCACGGGCATCCGCTAGTTTTCCGGCGGCCACCAGCCCGCGCGTAAAAATTAAAGCATCCCGCCCCCAATCCAGAAACCAGGGATAACCGGCGATGACGGATTTTAGATCACTGCGCCTGACGACATAGTGATCCATGGCCGCTTTCAACTTTTCAGTGACGGCGGTGTGAGTCTCCCCTTCTGCCAAGGCAGGCTCGGTCGTCGCAACCGCCGCCGGTAAGGCTGCTTGCGACATTTCTTCTGCCGTTCCGGCTGTGGCCTGCAGGGTGACGCTCTGATGGCCTTCGACAAAAACGGACAGGTATCCGGGACTGAACAGATCTGAATCCGGGTCATGGCCCCGTCCGGCATCCTGCGGACGGTGGATCATGTAAAGCCATTCCGGTTCCGGCACAAAGGCGGCCTTATCCATTTGGATCCTGAGCTGATGGTCGGCATCCGGGGTAAAATCAAAGCCATCGGCAAAAGCGTGTACCGCATTCGGCCATTGTTTTTCAGGCCCTTGATAGGCCTTGGTGGCCGTGTGAAAATTGCGGCTTTCAATGTCGGGTCGTAAAATGATTTCCACGGGTTCCGAATCGGCCAGTCTTTGGGGCAAGCCTTCGGCCGGATGCCTAAAAAAGCGTAATGTGACTGCATTTTGGCCGGCCACCATTGTCATCCGGACCGTCAGCAAGACATGTTCACCCTGACCCGTGGGGATATGATATTGCCAGCAGCCGCTGCCGTCTGCCGCTGTTCGGAATTTTTCCAGACAGTCCATATTAAGGGCTTGAGAGTAGCCCTGAAAAACCACCCAGGCCCGGCAGCGGCTGAACATAATCCAGCGATCTGTCGGATACTGCGGATTCAGGTTGGCGGCCAGCAACCCGTCATAGCGACTGGCCAGCTTGTTCCAGGCGACCGGACAATGCAGCATCGCCCCGCGGCCGTTGGTTCCCAGAAATGTAAAATCTTCAGCGAGCAGTTCGGAATGGTTAAATGCTTGCTTGATGCGCATATCCTCAGCACGGGGCAGCAACACCACATGGGCTTCTTCATGGCGGCAACCGGATGGCTCAGCCTGCTCATAGACCGACAGCACCAGGGTGCACGATTTTAGCGTTCGCGGAGTTGCTTTAGGTAAAAAGAGCACAAAGTGATCTTTTTCACCTGACGCCAGGCTGGCCTCCGACGCCAGGGTTTGTTCACCGGCGTCCATGCGGACCCGAAAAGCGCAATCGGCGCGGATCAGCAAGAAATGATCCGGCGGGATCATCACTTCCCGGTGCAAATCCTGCGGCCACTGCCAGATGATGACCCGGGGCGATGCTTCAGCGGGTACTTGCTGTTGACAAAATGCCAGCGGATCCTTTTTTAGCTGCTGTGTCGCCTGGAGACGATCAAACGCATCGAAATGGGCGATACCCCGGTAAAAAGACACCACTTCTAATGCTTTGGCAGACAGACGCTGCTGTTCAATTCGTTCGGGCAGTGAAAAGGGCCGCTCGGGGTACTGCTGGGCTTGCTGCAGATCTTCTATCTGTCTTGAAAGACACAAAACCTGGCCGGGCGCCAACAGCAAGTTGTACAATTTTTCCAATTTTTCAGATGTCGCGGGTGTCACCGACGCTCCGCTGAGCAGATCATAAAATGGGGGTTCTACCAATCCGGTTGCGTCGGGGTCCCATACGGCCCTCGTCTGCTTGTCGGGGTCCAGATTGACGATGATTAATAGTTTTTTTCCGGAGTCTCGATGGTGACGCAGTAAGACGATAAAATTGCCGTCTTTTTGCTGATGCATGCTCAAAGCAACGTCTTCGTGAAACGCGGGATGATCTTTCAGCAGATGATTCAAGCGTCGAATTTCAGCGACCTGATTGCTTTTTGCGCCCCAGTTTAACGAAGCGGCATCGTGGACGTTTATTTTCTCTGTGGCCAGCCATTCCACCCCGTTGGCAAAACCAAACCCACCGTTGTGAGAACTCAGGGCGCACAGGGCGGTTCGCATGCGGGCGTAAGATTCAGATGTCTGCGCCAGTCGGGGATTGTCATGGGTTTCGGCAAAATGCACCGTTATACCGTCTGTATTGGATATATCAATAGCTTCGGGTAGATAATGTTCGATCTGACTGCGGTCATAATTTTGAAACAGCTCTGAATATGCCCAATTTAAGTTGGCGCTGTTTAACAGTTGGCGGGTCACTGAAATTTTACCGCCCAAACCCTCCAGCAAAAAGATGGCTTCTGGAAATTGTTCCCGCACCTTGGCAACGATGTAGCGCCAGGCCGCCAGCGGTATCATGTAACCGGCATCACAACGGAAACCGTCTACCCCGCGCCGACACCACTTAAGAAAAACATCGGCCATGTACTGCCATAGCTCAGAATGGGAATAATCCAATTTTGTCAGATCCTCCCAGGCAACACCCCAGGCGCCGGGTACCTCGATGCGTCCTTCAGGGCTTCTGACCAGCCATTCCGGATGGGTTTCATGCAGACGCGCGGCCCAGCCGGTGTGATTGATGGCGATATCGATCAGGATTTTGGCATTACGCTGGTGAACCGCATCCACCAGTTCGATGAATTGCTCCAGCGGTGTGGCATGCGGATCGAACTCCGCTAGGGCGGGATCCACTTCAGTAAAGCTCAAGGCGGCGTAAGGACTGCCGAATCTTCCCATACGGGCATAGGTTGTCGGAGTGGGGTGGATAGGAAGCAACATCAACAAGCGGCAGCCGAGCTCGCCGATAATAAAATCAAGATTTCCAATCAGATCACGAAAGGTCCCCGAAGGGGGAATCACCGTGTAACCGTTGCTGTCCAGGCTCTCAACACACGTGGCATCAGCGGGGTTGAGCATCTGTCTGCCGGCTTTGTTGGGGCCGAATTGGCGCACAAAGGCATTGTAGATGATGTTGGCGCAACAGGCGTCGGCCGCCTCCACGTTAACAGCGGCGTTGGTTCCCGGCGGCCATGTGGGGTGAACCTGACCCTTTTTTAGAAAATAGCATTTGGCTTCAAAATGGCCGGCTTCACAAAGCGGCAGGCTCACCGTAAAACGCCGATCATCTATGCGCTGCATGGGACGGTCAAACCAGGCTTTACCGAGCGGCGTTTTTTTCTCTTCCACCTCACGGATAATTTCATGCCGGATGATGCTGGCGTTCCCGATGTTGGTGCGCACCCACGCGGTGCCGGCTTGGGTATCGGGTAGTTCAAGGGTCAAGGTCAGCATGTCTCCGCAAAAGCGGACCATGCGGGTTCCCGGAGAAGGATCTTGCACGATTTGGTCGTCAACAGTCATTTTTTAAATCCGGTCGTTTGCCATCGCAATGTTGGTATGAATGGGTGACAGATCTTATTTGAAAATCGTCCTTGCAACTGTTAAAAAGATTAAATCCATCTTCCTCTGTTAAAATGTATGCGATACGGTGTCAAGAGGTCAATACGGTTCACTGCTGAGCCGATTCAAATGCCTTTATCGCGGACATTTTAAATGTGGAAATCGAATTTCTTCTTGAAAAAATAAAAATATAAGCATAAGAAATTTTTAAAGATTTATAAAGAACCGATTAAATGACATTCGGAATGTTTATCCATAGACACCCAATCATGTAACACCCATGAGGTTAGATTGAGATTAGGACGGGCCAAAATGCGATGTCGTTACCTGCTTATCTGGATTGTATGTGTTGGTGTTAACCTTCTTTTTCTCCTGCCATTCCAGACGGCCAAAACGGTTATTGGTGCTGAACCATCAAAGCTAGAGTTGTTTGAAGCGCTGATGTGTGAAGACATTTTTGCCAACGCCCCCCGTAACCCGACGGCTGTATTTTCTATCAAGCGCAAGAAAGCGGTTTTTTTTACGTCCTTCAGCACGGTACCGCAAAAATTGATTATCTACCATAACTGGTATCATCGCGATGTGCCCAGCGCCAAGATCCGATTAACGCTCAAACCGCCCAGGTGGTCAACGTATAGCAGCATTGAACTGAACAAATCCGATATCGGTCCCTGGCGGGTCGAAATCACCGATGAATCCGGCAATGTTTTGGAAGTATTAAGATTCAGTGTCACGGAATAATCGTAATGGAAAAAATTCTTTTATTCATATCCACCATTCGCTGGCAGGATGTTGTTGATATCAGCGTGAACAGCTACATTCTTTTCCGTTTTTATGTTCTCTTTAGAGGGACCAATGTTTTTCAGGTCCTTGTTGGTATGACGGTTCTGTGGTTTCTGCAAAGAATTGCGGTCTCTTTAGGGCTGATTGTCACCAGCTGGGTGGTCCAGGGCATCGTGGCAGTGGGTGCCATTATTATTATCGTGGTGTTCCGCAATGAAATTCGCCGGGTTCTTCAGGCCAAAAATTTAAAGTCCATCCTCTGGGGGCTGTCTTACAAAACGACCACGACACCAACGGAAATAATTGCTGACACTGTGTTTCAAATGGCTGCCCGCAGATGCGGTGCTTTGATTGTTTTTCCGGGCAAAGAGGATCTCAGCGGCCTGGTGCAAGGCGGTACACCCTGGAAAGGTCTGATCACCAAAGAAATGATTGCCAGTATCTTCTGGCCCGAAAATCCGGTGCACGATGGTGCCGCCATTGTACAGGGAGACCAGATAACGTTTGTGGGAACGATTTTGCCGTTATCCGAACGAGATGATTTGCCGTCGCGCTATGGTACCCGGCACCGTGCTGCGCTGGGACTGGCCGAAGCTTCCGATGCGATGGTTATCGTGGTGTCAGAAGAAAGAGGTGATGTTCTCATTGCCAAGGGCAACCGCCTACGCGAAATCAAGCAGAAACAGACGCTGGAAAATAATATCCGGGAGCATGTGGGCACAGGCGCCGTCGAAAAAAGGGCCGCTCGAAAAGAAGGTCTTGAAATCACGGCAGCTGCAATGCTGTCGATTTTATTTATCACCGGCATCTGGTTCAGTGTTTCCAGGGGGCAGGATACGCTGGTTTCTTTAGATATTCCAATCGATTATATCAATCGGGCGGCTGGCACCGAAATTGTCGATACGTCGGTTAAATCGGTCAGTCTGGTGTTAAGCGGATCGGGTGCTCTGGTTAAATCCATCACGCCGGACCAGGTTGGTGTCCGGCTGGATTTGAGTAAAACCACCGTCGGTCGCAATACATTTACGCTTACCTCTGATAACGTTTCGCTGCCGCCCGGTATCGTGCTGCGTGAAGTGACGCCATCTGAAATAGATGTTTTAATCGATGAGACCATCAAAAAGAAACTACCGGTCCAGATTGACTGGGTGGGTAAACTCTCCGACAATCTGATTTTGGTGGATTCCGTTATCAATCCGGCTCAAGTCGAGGTCTCTGGCAGCAAGCGCATCCTTGAAGACATTGTGACCATTTATACTGAAAAAGTGTTGCTTGATGAGTTGAGTGGTGAAGGCGAAATATCAGCCAATCTCGTTTTGAGCCCGGCCTCTTTGAAAATTGCGTCCGGTTCCAAAGATAAGGTTACGATTCAATATTTGATTCGTGAAAGAGAATAGAAAAAGTAAGTTAGGAGCTTAGAATACCAGGTCGCTGGATATGAGGGTTCCTTTTTTGACGATGGCCGCGGTGCTTTGTGTATTTTTAATCGATATCCGGCCCTGAATGACGACCTCACTTTCAAAAAAGACGTCGCCTTCAATATCGAGGGATTCACATTCCACTAAAGAGGGCAATCCCTCCTTAAAACGTTGCTCCAGCAGATCTATCTTTCCATAAAAACGCGGGTCCAGTCTTATTTTAAGTGTTTCGCCTTTGCCGGCCGACGTGCGCTTTGGGTTTAAGCGCAGCTGATATTCGTCTTCCAAGACGTAACAATCCGAGCGCAGCGCCATAAGATCATTACAGGATTTGACCGGGAAAAATCGGGAACGGGGTACCCTTACAGCAGCGGCACCCTCGAAAAGCGAAATGGCGGCACCCATGGCGGTCTCGACCTGAAATACCGCAGGGCTGTTCTCATTTCTGGGATCTATTGTTTTAGGATTGAGAATCATCGGAAGATTCAGGGTGTGTTCCTTTTCAAACAATGTGGTTAAGGATTCCAAATTAATCCAGATGTTATTGGTGTTAAAAAAACGATAGCGGGTAATATCCTGAAAGGCCTTTATTTCATCCGGCGGGCATTGGGCGGCCTCGCGCAAAATCAGACGCCCGCTTCGGTGCCTGGCCAGATGCCCGCCTTTGATATCCGCCGGCGTTTTTTCAGCCACTTCCATCATAAACGGGAACCCAAGCTCTGCAAAATAGCCCAGCAGCCGAGCTTCCATCTGAGCGCCGAGATTATCCAGGTTGTGAATAAAAGCATACCGAATCCCGTTTTTTAGTAGGTCGGCAAGCATCCCGGATGTATAAAGGGCGGTAAACACATCCCCGTGACCCGGTGGGTTCCATTCCAATTCCGGATTTTCTGGCCATATCGCTGGTCGTAGATCTTTACGCTGGATCTTTGGAAACTTGTGCTGGATAAACTGGAGCGGTGTCCGGGAAGGATTCATTTTGGACAAGGCCGCTTGGGTGGCAGCGTGGGTATTAAAGCTGTTCATTAATGCCAGCTGAATCCCACTGTGATCGACCTGTTTTAAGATAATCTCAAGAAAGTTTTTTCCGTTTTTGGCTTCTATCAGTGATTTGGGCCCGACCAACCCCATGGTCGTTCCCAGCCCGCCATTTAAAACAATTCTAACGCAATGTTGCAGAGCGCGTTGGCCGGCAGCAGCGTATTTTTCTAACCGATCAAAATTTTTTATATCCTGAATATCAACCGGTTGAATCTCGCGATCATAAACCAAACCGGTTTCACCGCTCAGCACCTGATGGTAGTAATAAGCAAATGTATCGATCACCAGTGGCTGCAGACCTTCGGCTTGCATCTTGGCAAAAAAGGCGGGCAGATGGCCTTCAACCTCGCGATGCGTCATCAATGTCTCCTAAATGGTCCAATGGTCCAATGGAGTAATGGAGTGATGGAGTATTGGAGTATTGTCTGACCATTTTTCCATTACTCCAACACTCCGCTACTCCAGTACTCCAAGTTTTCAATCGGTGACCGGAACGACCCACCCCAGTGGATCTTCGGCCTTGCCATATTGAATGTCGGTGATGGCATTGTAGTATTTCTGGGCCACCGGGCCAACCTTGCCGTTGGCAATGGTGAAGACCTGATCCCCGTATTTGATCTCACCGACCGGTGAGATCACGGCTGCGGTCCCGGAGCCGAAAACTTCCGTTAGTTTTCCGGCAGCATGGGCCTGCATCAACTCATCAATACTGATTTTTCTCTCAGATACCCTATCGCTCCAGTGCTTGGCCAGCCGGATCACTGAATCCCGCGTAATTCCCGGCAGGATACTGCCGTTTAACTCGGGGGTGATGATCTCACCGTCAATCACAAAAAAGATGTTCATGGAGCCGACTTCTTCAATATATTTTTGCTCGACGCCATCGAGCCAAAGCACCTGCGCATACCCTTCCTTGTGTGCCTTTTCACCGGCCAGGATGCTAGCAGCATAGTTGCCGGGTGTTTTGGCTTCACCCACCCCGCCGCGCACCGCCCGGACGTATTCATGGGTGACCAGAATTTTTACCGGGTTAAATCCCTCGGGGTAATAGGCGCCCACCGGTGAAAGAATAATATAATAGCGATAATTGAATGAAGCCCGCACTCCGATGTAGGGATCCGTGGCGATAAGGGTGGGTCGAATGTAGAGCGACGTTTCCGGCGCCCTTGGAACCCAATCTTTTTCCATTATGAGGAGCTGTTTGAGAACATCCAATGCTTGAGCTTCATCGATTTCCGGCATGCACAGTCTTCGACAGGAGCGATTTAAACGCTTGAAATTTTCCTGGGGTCTGAAAAGCTGAATATGGCCGGAATCTGTGCGGTAGGCTTTGAGTCCTTCAAAAGCGCCCTGGGCATAATGCAAAAACATGGTGGATGGATCCAAAGCCATGGGACCGTAAGGTTCGATGCGAGCTGAATGCCAGCCCTTATCCGGTTCGTAATCCATGATAAACATATAATCGGTGAACAGGGTCCCAAAACCCAGCTTGGATTCATCCGGCTTTTCCTTTAATGGTGTAGCTTCTATCACTTTCAATTCCATGGATCCTCCTCGATGATTCCATAAATTATTTGATGCGCAACCCGTTCATGGTTACTATTCATGGATATAGTATATTTAGGTGGTAAATCAAGAAATAAGTTATCTTCGTCTAATTCACAGGTTTCAGGTGTCGGGCTTTCGCCGCGCATGCAGGCGGGTGTCGGGGATTGTGGCTCCTGGCTTCTCGCTGCTTGCTTCTGGCAAGAAGCAGGGAATTAGTTGCCAGCAGCCAGAGGCCTAATACCTACAACGCGCAACATGGAACCTAAGAGGGAACGCGCGTTATTGACATCAACCGCGACCTCGGATATAAGCGGGCTTTTGAATCTCAAAGCTAGCGTTATTGCGTTGAAGGAAAGGAGTATTGCATGAGCGATACAGATCGAATGGCCAATGTCGAACCGGTTCGGCTGGGTCCCAAAAGTCAGTTCAAATTTAAGTGCCACCCGGGCGTGGAATGCTTTACCGAATGCTGCCGGGATATCAATATCATCTTAACGCCCTATGACATCATCCAGCTTAAAAACAAGTTGCAGCTGACCTCTGAGGAATTTTTAGCCATCTATACCGAACCGCAGATGCTTGAAAAAACAGGGTTGCCGGTGATTACGCTTAAGTTTTTAAAAGACGAAGAATCGGATTCGGACAGCAAGCTGTGTCCTTTTGTCAGAGAAAATGGTTGTTTGGTCTATGACCACCGGCCGACCACCTGCCGCTATTACCCGCTGGGTGTGGCGTCGCTTAGCCACAAAGAAGATGCGGACGGAGAAGAATTCTATTTTTTTGTGCATGAACCCCACTGCTTGGGTTTTAAGGAAGAAAAACTCTGGACCGTCAAAGAATGGCGCAAAGATCAGGGCGTCGATATTCACGATGAAATCAATGCGGAGTGGACCGACCTGCTGGTTCGCAAACGATCCTTCCCGCCCAACATGCAGCTGACCGAACAAACGAAGAATATGTTTTTTCTGGTGAGCTATAACATCGATAAATTTCGGGAATTTGTTTTTGAAAGTTCTTTTTTGGATCGTTACGCATTTGATAAATCGGTCCTTAAGCGGATCAAAGATGACGAAATCGAGCTGCTCAAATTTGGCTTGAATTGGCTTAAATGGCTACTGTTCAAGGAAGGCGATTTCAAAATGAAGCCCGGGACTGGCGAGGCGGAACAGTAAATAACTTATGAAAAAGAAGCTCTGCCGGCTTGCCGGCTCAATTTTTTGGGGGCATATTGACCTGAATTGAAATCGTGATGATCTTTTGAACCAACTAAAAAACGAAAGTGATGCTACTTTCGATTGTGAGCCGGCCATAAAGAAACTGCGCTGAAACAGGCTGACAGTCGATCCGGTATGCATTCAAACCTTAACATAAAGGGAGATAAGCAATGAAAACCATATTACGCAAATCGAGTTTGATTATTATTCTCTTGGTTCTTTTCGGTGCCGTCCAACCCGTATCTGCTGATGTCTCGAACCTGATCGGACTGCTGACTGGCAAGCTTGGTGTTAGCGAGCAGCAGGCCGAGGGAGGCGCCGCTGCCATTTTTGATTATGCAAAGCAAAAACTCGGCGCAGAAGACTTTTCAAGAGTGACCGACGCACTTCCCGGTGTAGATGCTCTCACCGATTCTGCACCCCAAAGCAGCGCTTTTGCCAATAAACTCGAGAGCTCTGTCCCATCACTTGGCGGCCAATCGGGTTCGGCGGCAGGCATGGCCAGCCTGACGGACCGTTTTTCAACGCTGGGTCTGGACAACAAAATGGTCAACGAATATATTACCGTTATCCTGGATTATGCGAAATCCGAAGGTGGCGAGACCGTTATGAACCTGCTGAAAGGAGCGCTTTTGTAGGGCAGCGATCCCGTGTAAAAGTAAGAGGTGTCCAATTACAAACATCAGACCCGAAAAAAACTGCAGATAATTGGGATTTTTACCACGAAAGCACGAAAAAAATAAAACCACGAAAAAGGAAATATAAAAATTTCGCGCCTTCTATATTTCGTGTTTTCGTGGTTATTTTTATTTTAATTTGACCGCTTAACGAAAATCAATAATCTTTATAGGCCAAGCCTTCCCAATACTTCTCATTCTCCAGGCGCTCGCCGATATCCACATTAAAAAATTCTGCAACAGGCTGTAAAATTTCAGGTGCGGTTGTCTGGACCTTGCGTGCGGCATCCAATACGGTTTGTAAAGCGTTTTGTGTCAATTTGCCCAGCGGCTGCCGGCACATGCCCGACGGCATCCCCAAAATAGACATCAGCGCCTTGTAGGCCAGCGGATTCCTGGCCCGGAAGGAGACCTCGCCATAGGGAGTCTGTTCGGTTGTTTTGACCGTTACCAGATTGAAAAGGGGCTCCAGCTTCTGCATCAAAGACTTGGCTTCAGACGATTTGTCTTCGTTGATCAATTGGACCATTTGCGTAACCGCTTTGGGCGCCACGTTGGACGCCACCGAAATGACCCCGGCGCCTTTGATCTGGGGGTCGGTCATCATTTCATAGGTTATGCCGTCATCGCCGGATAAAATCATAAAATCGGGCCCGCAGCATTCGCGGGTGCGCTTCATGTTATCGAGACTTCCGGTGGCTTCTTTTACCGTGCGGACATTGGGGTATTCTTTGTACAACAGGGCCAGGTCCGGCGGAAACAATTGGGTTCCCGTGCGGCCCGGAATGACGTAAGGAATAATGTCGAGATCGCCATAGGCCGCGGCGATCGGGGCGATGTACTCTTTGCGAATTTCTAACGAGCTGGGCCCATTGTAATAGGGTTCCACCAGCAATACGGCATCAGCCCCGACTTCGGCCGCATGCTTTGTTGCCGCCAGGGATTCTGCGGTATTGTTGCTGCCGGTGCCGGCAATGCACAGGCACTTGCCTTTGGTCTTTTGGACAATCGTTTGGGTCACTTTATTGTGTTCATCCCAGCTGAGAACCGGGCTTTCCCCGGTGGTCCCCACCGCCAGAATTCCGGTAATACCGTTTTGAATCTGGAAATCGGCCAGTTTTTCCAGACCGTCATAGTCAACAGCATTGTTGCTAAATGGTGTAATGATTGCGGTATAGCACCCTGCTTTCATAATGGCCCCCTTATGGTTACATCTTGTTTTATCCCTGTAAGGTCTTAATATTAAGGGTATTCAAACGGTAGTTAAAAGCCAAATTGATGTCAAGCAAAAAGATGGGTGCCGCGATGGGTGCTTGAAAAACGTTCTTGTTTCATGTACAAGCCCTTTCATTGTTTTTATAATTTGAAATTCTTGGCAATATCACAACCCGACAGAAGGAAGTCATACCATGACAAAAGCGAAAAACGCGGATGAATTTATAGCCCAGCAGCGACAGGCCATTGCTCAAAATCCGGAATGCGGCAATTCCCATTACAATTTGGGCGTCGCCTTGATGGGCCAGAAAAAATATGACGAGGCCGAAAAACATCTCCATGAAGCCATTGAGAACAGCCCCGGTCTGGCGGAAGCATATGTGGCCCTTGGCGGAATCGCCCTGCAACGCGGCGATCTGGATGGCTGCTTGCAGCATAACCGAACGGCAGTCAAAGCCAGGCCCGGTTTTTCCGAGGGCTGGGGAAACATTGGTTTTATCGAACTTCAAAAGGGAAACCTCGACGAAGCCATCAAGGCCCTGGAAAAGGCGACTACCTTTAATTTCAGGTACGTCCAGGCCTTTGCCAATCTGGCCAACGCCTATTTAATGAAGGGCATGGTGGAAGAAAGCATCGAAGCGAACCTGGAAGCCTTAAAACTGCACCCGGATTTTGCGCCGGTCCACAACAACCTTGCCATTGCCTATCTTGAAAAAGGCGAGACCCAAGCGGCCATCGAACATTGTGAGCGGGCAACTGAGCTGGGATACGAGGTGCCGCCCGAAATACTGAAAGAGATCGAGAAACTCAAGCAATCATAAGACAGAAGTCAGAGGACAGATGACGGAGGACAGCTGTCTGAAATCATAGGACAAATAATTTTAATGATGTCTTTTTTCTCTGTCTTCTGCCCTCTGTGATTTGTCCTCTGAATAAAAACATGCCCCATTTCTCATTCTTTACATCCCACAGCAAAGAACCTGTCACGCAAGACAGTCCGCTTTGGCAGCAGCCGATACCCCTAAGACTCGATGTGTTGCTCAAAGCAGATGACGCTTCAGTGCGCCATGCAGATTATTTTCAGGCAGCCCAGGCCTTTCTTAAAGCACGTTCATACGATGTTATCACCCGGGCGGCTTCGCAACGACTCGACCACGAGGTGCAACCGCAAAACATCGACGACATTCGAATCTATCTCGAAAAACACGGTGCCTATTATCATCCAGCACGGATCGTGATTAGCATCGATCAAAAGCAGCTTTCCTTTGTTCTCAATGTGGCCCTATCTGAATCCGGCCGGCGCTTTATTGAAAGCGACTATCATCATTTAAGGCGCCTGAATGCCGAAACGTCGTTTCACTATTTACCGCGTGTGTACGGATGGGATCGCGTTGCCCTTGCAGAAGGGTTGAATTTCGGTATTTTTTTGGGTGACTGGTTTGAGGATTATCATGAATTCCACCTGGCGCCGGATCCCACTGACAAAACGCTCAAAATAATCGTTTGGGATGAGGCTGGCGGAAGGTTTTTTCTGACAGCCGAACAGACCAAAACACTTTATGCCCAGGCGGCTAAAATACTGACCTGTTACTATAATCTGATGTCCTTTGAGCAGATTTTGGCCTGGCACCATGCAGCCGGTGATTTTGTTGTGAATCTGGTAAACGACAGGCTCAGATTAAAACTGGTTACCGTGCGGCGGTATGCAGTCACCTTCGAAAACCAAAAGCAAGCCGAAACGACTGCAAACGACCCGCAACTGCTATTGCAGACCCTGCTGGTTTTCTTTTTAAAGCTTTCGCTTCAGATGCGTCTGGATCGCCTCGAAGGGATCGGTGAGATGGTCTGGTCGGATAAAGCCGCCGTTGAAGCGAGCTTAACCGGCTTTTTGGAGGCCCTGTCCATGAAACCGGATGTTGACATTTTGCCGGATTCTCCGCTGGCCTGTTTTTTGGCGTATCTTTCAGCGTGTCAGGCATCAGACCTGCGCGATTTATCAGAGGCGATCGTAAACCGCTTCAACCCGAGCATGCCGGAGCTGCCTGTCATCAAGAAAAATTTAAGCGAACATGTGGAGACGCTCTATGGTGCCATTCAGGATTTGTTGGAAATGGTTAGATAAGAACATGGAGTATTGGAGTCGCCTACTCCGCCGAAGTAGCTTCGGCTACGAAGGCCGGACTGCAGTGATGGAGTAATGGGTTGTGACGATTGAAAAATCCTCAAAGCCAGGCCATTTCAACACGCCAATACTCCCGTTTCAAAGGGGCAAGGTTTCTAATATGACCCCTCCCCATTCAATTTACCTGACGCGCCATTTGGTTGAACCTTCCACCACATAGGGTGTTTGTTTTTTCGCCAGCCGCAAAATATAGTATTGTCGACGGCGCCAGTTGATTATTGCGGCTTAAATCCGCTCTAACGCTGCTTTTTTATTGACAAGCCTGAAGATTAATTCTATATCCAATCCTTTAATTCATTTTAAAAAAAATCTCTGAAAATATTTAAGATTAAGGCAGAAAAAAACAGGTTGAGAGGAGGTGAATCGCAGCGAATCCCGAGAGGTGAAGATGATGTTTAAGCGTTGAAGCGAAATTACTAACATTTATGGAGGTAAATAATGGCAAAACATAAAACCCCGTTGTTGGACCAGCTTGAAAGCGGGCCGTGGCCGAGTTTTGTTTCGGATTTGAAACAACAGGCCGAAGTCAGGGCGAAAAACAAGGAGAAAGTTGAATTTCAGATTCCGAAGGATGTTGTTGAAGACCTTCTGGGTGTACTGGAGCTTTCGTTCAAACACGGCCGAACCCACTGGAAGCACGGCGGCATCGTCGGTGTATTCGGCTATGGCGGCGGCGTCATCGGCCGCTACTGCGACCAGCCCGAAGAGTTTTCGGGTGTGGCGCACTTTCATACCATGCGGGTGGCCCAGCCGGGCGGGAAATTTTATACCGCAGAATACTTAAGACAGCTCTGTGATCTGTGGGACTTCCGCGGCAGCGGAATCACCAACATGCACGGCTCCACCGGTGACATTATTTTTCTGGGCACCACCACGCGCCAGCTGGAAGAAATCTTTTATGAAATGACCCACAACCTGAATCAGGACCTGGGCGGCTCGGGCTCCAACCTGCGGACACCGGCCGACTGCATCGGCCAGGCACGCTGCGAATACGCCTGCTATGATACCCAGGAACTTTGCTATCACCTTACCCAGGAATACCAGGATGAGCTGCACCGGCCGGCATTTCCGTACAAGTTTAAATTCAAATTTGACGGCTGCCCCAACTGCTGCGTGGCGTCGATTGCCCGGGCGGACATGTCCTTTATCGGCACCTGGCGAGACGACATCCGCATCGACCAGGAAGCAGTTCAGGCATACATCGGCGGCGAAATTGCGCCCAATGCCAATGATCACGACGGCCATGACTGGGGCCCATTCGACATCCAGAAAGAAGTCTGCGACCTTTGCCCCACGGAGTGCATGTGGATGGAAGGCAACAAGCTGATGATCGAAAACAAGGAGTGCAACCGCTGCATGCACTGCATCAATGTTATGCCCAGAGCACTGCGCATCGGAGAGGACACCGGTCTGTCGATTCTGGTCGGCGCCAAGGCCCCGATTCTCGATGGTGCCCAGATGAGCTCGATGCTGGTGCCCTTCGTCAAAGCCGAAGAGCCCTATGATGAAATTAAAGAAGTCATTGAGGCCATCTGGGATTGGTGGATGGAAGAAGGCAAGAACCGCGAGCGGCTGGGCGAGCTGATGAAACGCCAGGGCTTCCAGAAGCTGCTGGAAGTCACCGGCATCGCACCCGACCCGCGCATGGTTCAGGAGCCCAGATCCAACCCGTACATCTTCTGGAAAGAAGACGAGGTGCCGGGCGGATTCGAACGAGACATCAACGA
>Ga0209536_100004623_pt1 | contig 21730 bp, 18 predicted proteins | sample DeeMarSeWOR28_12_FD_187461 | JGI IMG/M metagenome (GOLD analysis project Ga0209536, IMG submission 187461) | Marine sediment microbial communities from White Oak River estuary, North Carolina - WOR-2-8_12 (SPAdes) (version 2) | ecosystem: Environmental > Aquatic > Marine > Intertidal zone >... | reverse complement strand
TTGAAGACCCTGGAAGAGCCGGCGCCCGGGGTGGTTTTTGTGCTTTTGGCCGAGCGCGAAGACCGGCTTCCGGCGACTATTTTGTCGCGCTGCCAAAAGATTGTTTTTTCTGAAAATGCGGCGGCCTGGCGGAAGAACGAGGAGTTTAAATCTTTTTACGAAATGGTTGAGGGCATAAAACGGAGAAGCATGGTGGAGATTTTTCGTTTTTCTGCCGAGCTCGAGAAAGAAAAGGAGCGGATCGAAGAAGTGCTTTACGATTTGGCCCATTTTGCGCGCTATCATTTATTAAATGTCAAATTTACAAGGATAATTTTAGACAGCCTGCGCTTCCTGAAGCGGAGGGCAAATTTAAAATTGACCCTGGATATTATGTGCATGAGGATGGCTGAGGCATGAGCGCAAAAGAGAAATTAAGCCTGGCGATAAGACTGCGAAAGTTCAACCGTTTGTGCCCGATCACCGGGTACAAGGAAGAATCGATCAAGGTCGGGGTCCCGGTAGTGGTGCAAACCGACCGGGGGATAGAGTTCGGCGAGATCGCGGCGTTTGCCCACGGGGTTCCCAGGACACTTTCGCGCGACGTGAAGCTGAAGAAAGTGATCCGCTACGCCACGCCGGAGGACATTAGAAAGGCGGCGGAGATCCCGGCGCTGGAGCATAAAGGATTGGAAATTGCCGCCCAAAAAGCCAAAGAACATGAGTTGCCCATCAAGGTTATCAATATTGAATATTTGTTCGATACCAGCCGGGTCGTGGTTTATTATAAAGTTGCGGAAGGGAAAAAAGTTAAGAACCTGCGGGACCTCTCGCGCGATCTTTCGAGCACGCTGAAGGCACGGGTAGACATGCGCCAGATGTCGCCGCGGGACGAAGCGCGCATCATCGGCGGGCTGGGCCCCTGCGGCCGGCAGCTCTGCTGCGCTACCTGGTTAAATAAGCCCAGATATGTGACGGTAAAGATGGTCAAGGAACAAGGGCTGGCAATCTCGCCGACCAAGACCTCGGGAGTTTGCGGAAGGCTCATGTGCTGCATCGAATACGAATATAATAAAAAGAAATGAAGGAGGGATATTTATGCCCAGGATCGAAATCAGAAAGGGTGAAAGTTTGGAAAGAGCTTTGCGCAAGTTCAAGACCAAGCTCAGGCAGGAAGGAATTCTGGATGAAGTAAGAGATCGCGAGTTTTATGAAAAACCTTCTCAACGCCGACGCAAGAAAAAAGAAGCGGCGCGGCGCCGGGAGCAACGCCGACGCAAAGAAGCTGAATGAAGATTCTTGATCGATATGTTATTTCGGAGATGGTCGGACCGTTTTTGGTCGGTGTGATCGGATTCGTGCTGGTCCTGGCGGTCGACCTTCTCTTTACCATGGCGGACCTCATCATTAATAAAGGGGTGCCGCTGTGGGCCGTCCTCAAACTCCTTTTGTATAAATTACCTTCGATCATGGTGCTGACTTTTCCCGTATCCACCCTCTTTGGAACCGCGATGGCCCTGGGGCGCCTTTCCAAAGACAGTGAGATCGTCGCCCTGCGAACTTCGGGGGTAAACCTTATAAGGATCGCGGTCCCGATCATTATCGTTGGCGTCCTGGTGAGTTTTAGCTCCTATTTTACGAATGAAAAGATCGTTCCCCACGCCAATTACGTAGCCACCAACCTTATCCGCCAGATAATCTACAAACGGCCGCTGCCCACCGTGCAGAACAATGTTTTTTTTAAGGATGCGCACAACCGCCATTATTACGCCGGGCGGATCGACATGAAGAACAAGACCATGGAAAATATCATGGTCTATGAGGTGAGCGAGGAAAAATTTCCCCGGGTGATCCTGGCGGACAAGGCGAGCTTTTCGGGGAGGATCTGGGAGCTCCGGAATGGGGTGGTGCACAAGTATGATAAGACCGGGTACCTTAATTATGAGGCAGGTTTCGCCTATATGAAGCTGAACGTATCTGAGGATATCCTGGATTTTACCAAGCGGGGCCGCGACCACCAGGAAATGGACACGAATGAGCTGAAGGCGATGATCGGCGCGCTCGACCGCGGGGGGATCAATACCAAGGCCCTGCGCACCGAGCTCCTGATGAAATATTCGATCCCCGCGTCCTGCTTTGTTTTTGCTCTGATCGGGATCCCGTTTTCGCTTCCGTCCCCGCGCTCGGGCCGCACCTGGGGGATGGTGGTCACGATCGTCTTTATGTTCACTTTTTATGTTTTTGCGTCGGTGTTCAGGTCGCTGGGGCGCGGCGGGGTCCTTCCGCCGGCGGTGGCGGCTTTTGCTCCCCAACTGTCTTTTAGCGCGCTGGGGGTTATTCTTATCTTGCTGGAGAACAGGTATCGATGATGGCGTCCATTGAAATATCCGAAGTAAAAGACCGGTTGCGAAAAAACCCTGACGACCCGCGTTATCTGCGGGCGGCGGGGAAATGCTATCTGGCGGAAGGAAAGTACAAGCTGGCCAAGGATTACTTTATCCAGGCGGCCAGAGTTTCTCCGCATCTGATCCCGCGGATCATTTTGGATTATGAGCATGAGATCGGGGAAAATCCTGGAAAGATGGGGGGGCGCCTTTCGCTGGCGGCCTTTAAGCTTACCCTCGGAGAAACGGATGTGTCGCTCCTGGAGCTCGAAGAGGCGCTTGAGTTTGACGCCAAGAATATCGAGGTCTACAACGTTCTGGGCAAGATTTACATCAAGCAGGAGAGAGTTGACGATGTCATTGCGCTGCTCGAGCGGTCAATTGCCGAGGGGATAAAGGATGCGGGGTTGACCGAGATCTTGGCCGGAGCATATCTCGAAAAAGGGAGGATCAGAGATGCCATCCGGTTCTATGAAGAGCTTTTGGTATTCAAGCCCGGCAATAAGCAGACGCTGCGCGTCCTGGGAGAGCTTTATACCCGCCTCGAAGAGTACAATCGCGCCGCCCGCTGTTTTGAGTCCATGTTCTCGGATGATCCAGAGATGAGCCGCGAAGTTATCCAGCGCTTGGAAGGCCTTCTTAAAAAGGTGGAAGGGAACGTCCCCATTCGGGAAATCTTATCTGATATCTACATGCGCTCCATTAATCCGGAAGAGGCCGTGGATAAGCTGAGCCAAATATTGAGGCTGGATCCGATCAAACTGCCGGAAGTTATTGCCAAGCTCAAGACGATCTTAAAGAGCTATCCGGACCATCCCCAGGCCACGCTTGTCCTGGCGGAAGCCTTGCGTCAGCGCGGCAACTTTAGCGAAGCGGTCGAGGCCTACTATAATTTAGCGAAATCGCAGCCGCGTTTTATGGATGAGGCGATCCACGGCTATCAAAAGATCCTGGACCTCTGCCCCGAGCAGATCTTAGCGCGGAGCTACCTTGCCGAAGCTTATCTTTACCGCAAGCAATTGAACGAGGCCTTGGTTGAATTCGAAAATATTGTGCGCCTCGATCCCGGCAGCGCGGAGACGATCGTTCCCAAGTGCCGTGAGATCATAAAGACAAACCCGCAGCTGCATATGGCGCGCCTGGTTTTGGGGCGGGCCTACCTGTCCAAGGGGGATCTGCAGCGCGCGGCGATGGAAGCGGAAGGTGTCGTGGCGATCGACCGCAATTTTACCGCGGCATATTTGCTCCTGGGAGAGGTTTATTTTAAATTGCAGCTTTGCCGGAAAGCGGTGGCGGCCCTCCAGACCGCTTTGACGCTCGAGCCTTACAATTTATTCGTTTTAAACGAATACCGGAAGACGAAAGAAAAAGAGCTGGACATGGAGATCGATTCGCTTAAAAAAAGGATGCAGGAGGATCAGTGGAAAATATCCCTGCACCTCGATCTGGCAAAGCTCTTCATCAAGCGGGGGCCCAAAGAAGGCGCGATCCGCGAGCTGCAGCTGGCGGCGCGGGATCAGTCGCGCGCGGCCTTTGCTTTTAATCTTCTGGGGAAGATCTATCGGCGGGATGGGAGGCTGGACCTGGCGGCGGCGCAGTTCAGGCGCGCGGAAGAGACGGCAGCGGGAGAGGTCTCCGATTTTGTCCGGCAGGTGCGCTTCAATCTGGGGACGACCTATGAAGGCCAGGGAAATATTCAGCGGGCCCTGGCAATCTATGAGGGGATCCTCCAGGAAGATATTGATTTTGGGGACATCGGCCGCAAACTTGAGTATCTTAAGGCAAGCAGTTTGCACAGTTTGCGGGACAAGGCTTTGGTGGCCGTCGTCTCCCGGCAGGGAGAACGGCACATTGTTGCCTTCTGGGGAAGAATGGGTAAAATCGGCGGGGGCCGGCGGGAAACGGTAAGTGTTTCGTTCGGGCAGAACTATAATACCGCGGGATTCGACTATTTCATGAAGGGAATGTATAAGGCGGCCATCGAAGAATTCTCGCTGGCCGTGCAGCTGGATGCGGGGTTCGCGGTGGCCTTAAATAATTTGGGGGTGGCGCTGGCCAAGGAAGGCCGGCTGGGCGAGGCCAAGATCAGGATCGAGAACGCGGTCCATCTTGATCCGGGCTCGGCGGTCATTCGCAATAACCTGGGGGTTATTTATCTTTTGCGCGGGGAAGTCGAGCCGGCGAGACTGGAATTTGAAAAAGCCCGGGTGATCGACCCAAAACTGCCGGCGCTGTGCCTAAACCTGGGGGATGTCTGTTATACCAAAAAGGAAATACAAAAGGCGATAGAACTTTATAAGAAGGTCGGTAATTTTGATGTTTTATCAGATATCGCGGAAGAGAGACTGCTTTATAAGATCCCGGACTAAGCTTTTAGTATTTTCATCAATATTAATTGTATGTTTGTGCCTTCCTGCCGCTGCGGACGAAATCCCGGTCAATGTTAAAGCGGACAGCTTGAAATTTTATGAGGATACGGGCATGGTCGAGGCGCTCGGATCGGTGGAAGCCCGATTAAAAGGGGTGACCATTTATGCGGACCGATTACGGATGGACTCGAAGAGCAATGTGGTAACTGCCGAAGGAGCGGTGAGGCTAAAGGCCAGAGATTACACCGCTTTTTCCGAATCGATCGTTTATGACCCGGAAACCTCGCTTTCGACTTTTTCCGATTTTAAAACGAACGTAACTCCATCGGATGCGAAAGGGGATCTCTATTTGTCGGCGGAGAACCTGGTCGAACGGCAAAATGAGATGCGGGGGGAGGAGGGCAGCCTGACCTCCTGCGGGGACGATACCGCGCATTACACGATGATGGCGGAGCGGATCGAGTATTACCCGAATGACAAAATCATCGGCTACAATGTCACGTTTTACGTCGGAGGGATGCCCGCGCTCTGGATGCCCCTGCTGGTTTACGATCTGAACCGGCGGCATAAGAAGAACTGGGTCTTTGGGCACAATGATGTTGAGGGGGATTATATTAAGTCGAGCTGGGATTATCCCTACGGGATCCTCTATCTCGACCTGATGGAGAAAAAAGGTTTCGGGCACGGCACCGAGATCGATTACGGGCTGGGGGCCCTGGGGTTGGGGACTTTCTTTGTTTACCATCTGGAAGAGACGGATACGGGGATAACGGACTGGATCACCCGGATCAATCACGAAAAACAGATCGACGAATGGACAAATATCAGCCTGGACCATAGCTACACCGCGACCTACTTGATCCCGTCGGGCCGGAGGGACCAGACCGCTTTTGGGATGAGCTGGGACCATAACAAGGACGTGCGGGCGAGCGTAAAGTTGAATACACTGGATGACCGCATCGGCGCGCTGCAGAAATATGCGGCGCGGCTTTCCCACTCCTACGATAAAGTGAGCACAGATTATTCTTTTAACTACGATTTTTCCAAAAAAAGCCCGAACTGGGCGCGCAATTCGCAATGGCTCAGCCACCGCCGGACGCTCTGGATGGACAATGTGATGTTCAGCGGGAAGGCGAATTACCATAATGATATCGCGGATGAGGGCGCAGTGGGGGATGAAAGGCTAGAGCCGGCCTATGAGATCAGCGGGCGGGAAGCTAATTATTCGTGGCGCGTCGCCGAGAACTGGTATATCGACCTGGACGGCGACCGCTACGCCGCGGATAATAATTACCAATACCTGGAAAAGTTGCCGGAGGCGGCGATCATTCCCGATCCTTTGGACCTTAAACTTTTTACTTTGAGCCCGGTATTCGGATACGGCTATTACCATGAGGTGCATTATGTGTCGCAGCTGGGGAGCAACCGCAGCTTTGCCACCCACCGTTACCAGGCGACCTTAAATGCCCGCCGCAGCGTCCCGCTCGGCATGGGCACGGTGGCGCATTTGGGGGCCGGCATTGACCAGTTTGTTTACGCGACCGACGACCAGCTCTATGCCTACCGCGAAGATCTCAAAACCGATACGAATTTATTCGGCTGGTTTAGGAATAATATTACTTACCAGAAGGGGCTGACGGACGGAAATACCCCCTTCTTTTTCGACCGGCTGGGCACGCGGTACCATAATATCCGGGAAGAGCTGACTTTATATTATTTGGACAAATTCAACTGGAAGACGGATGGGGGCTTCAACTGGCAGACCGGAAAGTGGTTTGATGTCATGACAAATATGCGGCTCAGCCCAAACGAAAAAATTTGGTGGAACATTCGGACCGGATGGGATATTGAGAACACGCAGTACAAAGACCTGGTAAATACGCTAAAGCTCTATCCTTTAAGCGCCTTGTCGGTAGAATTTTCTTCGGTTTCAGATATTAATATCGGCGAGCTGAAATCCGGCAGCATTTTATATGACATCTATTTTCTGGAAGGGCAGGCCAATCAATGGCGGATCAAGTTCAGCCAGATCTATGAACCGGCCAGCCGGCAGTTCAAGGTCCGTGATATAATGGTCGAGAAGGATCTGCACTGCTGGACGATGCGGTACACTTATTCGGATTATCGCAAAGAGTTCAGCCTTTCTTTCAGCCTAAAGGCTCTGCCGGACGAGCCGGTAGGGATCTCCAGCGGCCGCGGTTTTTATTACGAGGGCTTTGACGAAGAGCTGAAGGAATTTAAACAGGAAGGAGCGATCCAAAGATACTAATGAAGATCCGTTTTTTAATTATGATGCTGATGTTCGGCTTTTTAGCGACGGGCTGCGCTAAGACGGTGACCCAGATCGTTTCTTTTGGGGAACAAATGACCGTCTCGGTGACCCTGCGGGGGAACGCGGACAATACGGCCAACCGCTATTTTCTGATATTGGGGACGTCCAATCTGGCTGTCCCGCTGCCTCCGCCGGATAATATTACCTATGAGCTGATCGAGCCGGGGACGGACCCGATCTCGGGGGTCGCGGCCGACTATTACACAAATTTCTATAATACCTGGGCGGGCTATATCATTCTGGATCCGGGCGGTTATTATTTGGTCAAAGGCCCCTTTGTCAGCGGCGAGGCGATCACCCGCGAAGCCCTGGCCAATTTGGATGCGGTGTCTAATACCCTTAATTTCTCTTTCCGCCTGGATAGGATCTTTGATGCGATCCCGGACCAAATCTACTTTGATTTTGTGAGTGTGGCCTGGCCGGATGGAGCAGAGAAGCTTCCCTCCGACCATCTTTCCTCGACCAACGCTTATATCTCAAGATTTGAGGGTTCGATCCAAACAGTGGATGACGGGGCCGACCCAAGCCTGCCCGCGTCGCTGGACATAGAAAGGTGCAATGTTGAGATTCAATAACTGGTTCTTGTCGATCACCGCCGGCGTGCTTCTGGCGCTGGCGTTTCCAAAGTTCAATCTTTTTTGGATCGCCTGGATCGCGCTCGTCCCGTTCTTTGTCGCGCTGGGTTCAGCAAAAAGCTTTAAAGACGCGATGATCTGCGGATTTTTGTTCGGCGCGGTATTTTTCGGGATCGACCTTTACTGGGTAACTTCTCTTTTCCGTTTCGCGGGGTGGTGGGTCGTTTTTGGCTGGGGGGCGCTGGTCTTATTCCAAACTTTATTTATGGTTCTGTTTGCTTTAGCTTTCCGCCTGGTCATCTCAAGTTTCAATTTCGCCCGTTTAGATCTGAATCCTTTTCAGCCCGAGGTGACCGCTTTTGTGGGAGGGATGCGTCGGTCGCTGGGGGTCTCAAGCGGGTTGAAAGGGTTTTTCTATGCGGTGGTGGTCGCGTTGCTTTGGGTGGCGGTGGAATGGCTGCGGGCGTGGGGGCCTTTTGGCGTAACGGGAGGGGATCTGGGATATTCGCAGGCGGCATTTTTGCCGATCGTGCAGATCGCTTCGTTCTCGTCCGTTTACGGGGTCAGTTTTCTCCTGGTCCTGTGCAACGTCGCTTTGGCGCTTTTTGCGGCCGGCTTTAAGCGCTGGCAGCCGCTTTTGCTTTCTTTCTTGCTGGTTATAATGGCGGTTGGTTACGGAATGAATGCAATGCGTTCCCCGTCCCCCGTTCCCCGTTCCTCGTCCCTCACCGATGTTTTGCGCGGATCGATCCGAACGGTTAAAATTTCCCTGATCCAGCCCAGCATTGACCAGCGGGATAAACTGGACCCATCCAAGGTTTTCCCGATCTATGAGACCCATGAGCGGATGACCAGACAGGCGATGAGCGAGCGGCCGGAGATCGTGATCTGGCCGGAGTCGGCGGTTTTTACTTATCTTTTAAAGGACAATCTGCTTTTCCCCCGGTTGAAGAGGCTGCTGGCGGAGGAGGGCGTCTGGCTGATCGCCGGGACCCCGCATTACGAGGGCGATACAGCTTTTAATTCGGTGGCATCGATCTCTCCGGCCGGCCGGGTTGTCTCGCGCTACGATAAAGAACGGCCGGTCCCCTTTGGCGAATATCTTCCTTTCAGAAAGATCCTTTATCCTGTCCTGCGCGGGGTGGGATATTATGACTCGGAATTTGCCGGAAACCCAAATCCCCGGGCGATCAGGGCCGGGAATTTAAATATCGCCACCGCGGTTTGTTTTGAGTCGACATTCCCGGAGCTGATAAAAAAACGGGTAAACAAGAATTCTGACTTTATTTTAATTGTCACCAACGATGCCTGGTTTGGTGATTCGGCCGCCCTCGAGCAGCATTTAAATGCGGGCATCCTGCGGGCGGTCGAGAACCGGAAGTACTTTATTCAGGCCGGGAACACCGGGATCTCTGCGGTGATCGACCCTTTTGGCCGGGTCTTAAAGCGGACCGGGGTCAACCAGCGGGAGATCCTAACTTTTGAGATACCGCTCTCCTAGAACGATGGCGGCATAATCATCGACGGGGACCGGAGGAACGCGCATCGTTGTCGGCAGCAATTTCCACCAACCCTTGGGTTTATTGTCCTTCCAATACCGGCGGCGCGCTTCCAGGGTCGAATTTTTCTCGGAAATAAAGATCAAATTCGTCTTGAGCTCCAGGCGGGAAAGCTCTTTCTCGACCTCTTTTCCAAAAGCGCTTTTGCCCACCACCAGAGCGGTGATCCGGTGCTTGGCCAGATAGTGATACACGGTATCTTTTATTTCAGCGCGCGCGACGATGCCGCTTTCAACGATTTTCCCGTCTGTTCCCAGGACAGCCACGCCGCATTTTTCCCTGCCGGGGTCGATCGCAAGGATCATTGATAATAGGTCCTGAATTTTATTTCGAGCGGCCCGGTCACATACACATCACTTTTGGCCAGGGTCTTTAAGAGGATCGCCCGTTTATTCGACTTTATCTTTTTTGCCAGGTTGAAGATGTCGGCGTACGGGACAGAGCCGACCGTTCCCGAAGGGTCGGGGATAACGCCGGCTTCCTTGGCCGCCCGGTGGGTCTTGGTCAGCAGGTTCTTTATTTCCTGCTCGATCTCCGGGACCGATAGGGTGGGGGCGATCGGGGCCTCGGCGATCACTTCCCCCGCTTTATAGATGCGCCGGTTTTTTTCGAGGATAAAATGCACCGGGATCTCTTCTCCCCAGACGGTGTTCCGGGTGGCGGACACTTTTACGATCACTTCGCCGTCCTGTTTTTGGAGAGCGGCGACGGCAAGATTAAAATCTTCGGGCCGGATAAAGATCAAGTGTTTATCGCTTTTCACTCCTAAGCTTCTTACGTAAGCGTCGGCGGCGGAGAGGATCTGTTTTAAGCCGGTTTCCAGTTTTTCTTTTTCCGGTCCGGCGCGGATAATGGTAATCAACACCGTCTCATCGACTTTAAACAAGACCTTGCCTTTGCGGGAAACCTCGATCTCTTTTTCCAAATTCTTGATCTCTTTTTCCAAACTGGTCTTGGTGCGGCGCAGTTCCGCAATTTCTTGTTTGGATTGAGCAATATCTTCTTTTGCCTCGACCAGGGCTTCCTTGGTGCCGGCCAGTTCAAGATCGAGTTTTTCTTTTTCCGCGACTTTTTCCGCCAGGTCCTTTTCGATCGAGTCCTTTTCTTCGATCCTTTTTCTGAGTTCGATTTCTTTCTCGTGCACGCTTTTCCGGAGCTCCTCGAGGCCGAAAAGGGCGGTGCGGGTGTCTTGGGAGACGACAAGCAGGGCGCCGATGGTCGTGAAGGCGATGAGGATCCCGCTGATAACCGTTATGAGAATGGCGGTATAACGGGGTCGCAGATGGAAAATGCTCAGGCGCCGGCGCCCGATGATCCTGCCCAGATAGTCGCCGATCAGGGCGACGCTGCCGCCGATTAAAAGCAGGATGATAATAACGCGGAATCCAAAAGTAAACATTATTTTACGGTTGACCTTGAGAGAATATACCAGCCGACGCCGCCGGTCAGAATATTGGGCGCCCAGGCGGCGATCATGGGCGAGATGACCTCCAGCTCGCCGATGGCCATGCTCACAAAGGTCACAATATAGTAGAAAAAGATTACCAGGATCGAGAGCCCCAGCCCGATCGAAGACGACGCCCGGCGCGGCGAGAGCCCCAGCGGGGCTCCCAAGAGCGCGAAAACTAAAGACGCGAAGGGAAGGGCCATCTTCATGTTAAGCTGCAGCTTCAGGTCGACCACTTCCACTCCCATTTTTTCTTTAAGGGCGATAAAATCGCGGAGCTCGGCGATGGTCATCTCCTCGGCTTTGCGCTCGCCCATAAAGAAATCGGCGGGGGTATATTTGATGGTGAGCGCCTGTTCCTTGAATTTGATGAGGTGCTTAAATTCCCCGGTCTCGGCCAGCGGGTAGATCTCGCCGGACTTGAAGATCCACTGGTCGGTGTCTTTCTGCCAGAGGGCTTCTTTGGCGGTCACGATCTGGGTCAGTTTGCCGGTCGAAAATTCCTGGACCACGACATCGAACATGGAATCCCCTTTAATGGTCTCGGCGTAATAGATCCTTTTCAGCACGCCGTGCTCGAGCTCCGGGACAAAAACATTGGTCTGCAGCTTGGGCCGGTGCTTGGCCGAGGTTTCGATGATAAGCTGGGCGGCGGCTTTGTTGGCCTGGGGGACGACGATCTCGGAGAAGCCGAGATTTACAAAGGAGACCAGAAGGCCCAGAAAAAGCACCGGGACGATCAGCCGGTACATCGACACGCCGGAGGCCCGGAAGGCGACGATCTCGGAGTCATTGGAAAGCCGGCCGAAGGCGAGCAGCGCCGCCAGCAGGGTCGCCATCGGGAAGATATAGATCATGATCCCGGGAAGTTTATAGACCAGGATCTGCAAAGCGACCATGAGGGGCATGCCGCTCAAGACCACCGCGCGCACCAGGTCGAAGAGGATCATGCTGGCGGAAAGAATCGCCGTGAAGGCGCCTAATCCAAAAAGAAAGGGTTCGATCAGCTCTTTAAAAATATAACGGTCGATAATCTTGATCAAAGCGCGAATTTCTCCCCGAGATAGGATTCTTTGGCTTCTTTGGATCTAGACACCATGTCGGAGGACCCGGAGACCAGGATCTTTCCTTTGTGCATTATATACGCGCGGTCGGTGATCGCCAGGGTCTCGCGCACGTTATGGTCGGTGATCAGGACGCCGATCCCTTTGTCTTTCAGGCTCCTCACGATATCCTGGAGGTCGGCGACGCTCTTGGGGTCGATCCCGGTGAAGGGCTCGTCGAGCAGCAGGAAAGATGGGCCGGTCGAAAGCGCGCGGGCGATCTCGACGCGTCTTTGCTCGCCGCCCGAAAGGGTGTAGGCTTTTTGCTTGCGCAGGTGCGTCACTCCCAGCTCGTCGAGGAGGGCGACCAATTTATTTTCATAGTCTTTTTTCTTGATCTCGGGCATCATTTCCCAGAGGATCAGGATATTTTCTTCAACGGTCAATTTCCGGAAGATCGAAGGCTCCTGCGCGAGGTAGCCGATCCCGAGCTTGGCGCGGCGGTGCATGGCGAGTTTGGTGATATCGGTGTCGCCGCGGAAGATCTTGCCCTCGTTTGGCCGGATCAGGCCGACGACCATGTAGAAGGTGGTGGTCTTTCCCGCTCCGTTGGGCCCCAGGAGGCCGACGATCTCTCCCTGTTTTACTTCGACCGATACATGGTCGACCGCGCATTTTTTCCCGTAAAATTTAACAACGTTTTCAGTTTTTATAAACATAATTATCCTTTCGTAAACTGGATTAGCTCTTCAACTTTCTTATAAGCCGCGCCCGAATCGATTGATTTGGCGGCCAGTTTAACGCCTTCCTTTAAATCTTTCGCTTTTCCGCCGACATAGATCGCGGCGGCGGCGTTAATTAAAACCACATCACGTTTGGGGCCTTTCTCTTCGCCTTTTAAAACCGCGTAGGCGATCTTGACGTTCTCATTGATCGATCCGCCCAGAATGTCTTCTTTTTTCCCTTTTTTCATTCCGAAGTCTTCCGGCTTTATAAAAGAAGTCTTAACTTTGCCATTCTTTTGTTCAGAAACCTTGGTCTTATCCGAAATCGAGATCTCATCCAGCCCGTCCATGCCGTGGACAACCATGGCGCGTTTAATGCCGAGATTACCCAGAACTGTGGCCATAACTTCGGTTAAGTCGGGATTAAAAACGCCTAAAACTTGCGCGGAGGCTTTGGCCGGATTGGTCAACGGCCCCAGAATATTGAAAACGGTGCGGATGCCGATCTCTTTGCGCGGGGGCATCGCAAACTTCATGGCTTGATGGAATTTGGGGGCGAATAAAAATCCGATCCCGACTTTATTAATGCATTCTTCGACTTGTTTCGGTTCAATATCGACTTTTACGCCCAATGCTTCTAGAACATCCGCCGAGCCGCATTTGCTCGAAACAGAGCGGTTCCCGTGCTTGGCGACCGGAATTCCCGCTCCGGCGACGACAAAAGCGGAAACGGTTGAGATATTAAAGGTTCCCGAAACATCCCCTCCGGTCCCGCAGGTATCCACCAAGTTGGTCTGCCGGGGCTTGATGTTGATCGCATGCTCCCGCATCTTCTCCGCGCAGCCGGTAATTTCATCCACCGTTTCGCCTTTCATTCTCAATGCGGTGATGAAAGCGGCGATCTGGGATGGGGTAGCTTCCCCGCGCATGATCGTGTCCATGGTCAGCGCGGCTTCCTGACGGGTCAAATTTTTGCGGTCAACAACCTTTTTTATGATGTCCTTCATCATTCTTCACCTCGAGCTACAGGTTGAGCATACACCGGAAGAGCAGGTTCCGCAAGCCTCACTTCGTCCCGAATTAGTACCCATGGTTCGAGGCGCGTAAAATACGCGCTGAGACTCGGATCCGCACGCCGGGCATTTCGGCTCCATTTTATCGTTCATCCCCTTGTTAACCTCAAATGTTTGGGCGCACTTTTTGCATTTGTAATCATAGAAGGGCATGACTAATTATAACAAAAATGTGAGGGGAGCAGAAGGCCCAGGAGGGTTCAGAGAGGAGAGCTTAAATACTAAATTCTAATATCTAAATTCTAAACAAATGCAAAATTCAAATTATCAAAATTTGAAATATTATTTGCATTTTTCTAGAATTGAACCGAATATCTTCATTAGCTCAACTGATTCTTGAATCAAAGCTTTCTTCTTGTCTTCATTCCCAGCTTCGTCCGGCTCGCTTAATTGCAACCAATATCGGCTTTCTTTAGATTCTTTCCTGCATATTTTACTATCTTCTAAATCATATTGTCGTTTTCTATTTGTTGTTTTATTCATTTGAATTTAGATGTTTGATATTGTTTAGGATTTCGTGCTTCGAATTTAGCGTTTATTATATAGCAGCAATCTTATTGCCAGCTCCTTTTGCCTGACTTAAGCAGGATAAATGACGGCTTTCCGACAGCCACTGTCGAGATCTCGACACCAATTAAGCTTTCTTTGAATTTATTAACCTTTTGTGTTACCATTTCCCTCTAGATGAAAGCCCTATCTTTTCAAGAGATTATCGATAATTTAAACCGGTATTGGGCCAAATACGGCTGTGTGATCCGCCAGCCCTATGATCTTGAAAAAGGTGCGGCTACAATGTCTCCCGCCACCTTTTTTGGCGTCCTCGGACCCAAAAAATGGAACGTGGCCTATATCGATCCCGTCCGCCGGCCGACCGACGGCCGCTACGGTGAAAATCCAAACCGTCTCTTTCACTATTTCCAATATCAGGTGATCCTCAAACCATCTCCGATGGATATTCAAGACGCTTACCTCGATTCCCTGCGCGCCATCGGGATCGAACCGGCCAAGCACGATGTTCGTTTCGTTGAAGACAATTGGGAGTCACCAACTCTGGGAGCGTGGGGGACCGGTTGGGAAGTCTGGGCGGAGGGGATGGAGATCACCCAATTCACTTACTTCCAGGAATGCGGCGGCTATCCGTGTAAACCGGTAGCGGTCGAATTAACTTATGGTCTTGAGCGCATCGCGATGTTTATCCAAAAAGTAGACAGCGTCTACGATATTGAATGGACCAAAGGGGTAAAGTACGGTGATGTCTATCTTCCGCAGGAGAAGGAGCATTCCAAATATAATTTTGAGACCGCGGATATCGAGACTTTGAATAAACTCTTCCAGATCTTTGAGTCGGAGGCCTACAAAACGCTCGATCGCGGCTTGGTCCTGCCGGCCTACGATTATATCCTAAAGTGTTCCCATGCTTTTAATATTTTGGACGCCCGCGGGGCGGTTTCGGTCACCGAACGTATGGCTTACATTCTGAAGATTAGAAAATTAGCCAGAAAGTGTGCGAGGTTATATGTTGAAGGCGCTGCTTGAATTAGGCTGTGAGGAGATCCCGGCGCGGTTTATGCCGGGCTTTCTAAAAGATCTGAAAGAGAAGGCCGAAGAAGGCCTGAAAAGGGAAGGGCTAAGCTATTCCCGGATCGAAACTCTTGGAACCTTCCGCCGCCTTGCTCTTTTGATCGACGGGCTTCCCAAAAAACAGGACGATCTCTCCCTCGACGCCAAGGGGCCGCCGGCCAGGGTCGCCTATGACCCTTCGGGGAATCCCACCAAAGCGGCGATCGGCTTTGCCAAAAGCCAGGGGGTTGGAGTCGAAAACCTGGAGGTCCGCGATAATTATGTTTACGCCAAAGTGGAGAAGAAGGGAAAATCGACCGAAAAGGTTTTAGCCGCGCTTTTCCCGGAAATTATCGGGGCAATCTACCAGCCGCTGGCGATGCGCTGGGGGAATGTTGACTATAAGTTTATCCGTCCGATTCATTGGATCGTGGCGCTTTGCGGGAGCAAAGTGGTCAAGTTTGAGCTTGCCGGGATTAAGGCTGGCAACAAGACGAGAGGACATCGATATTCGGGAAGCTCCAAATCGCAAGCATCAAAATACAAACAAATAATAAATCCAAATGTTCAAAATTATAAACAGACTTTAAGGAAGATCGGGGTAATTGTCGACCAGGAGGAGAGGAAAGAGCTGATCCGCAAGATGGTCGCAGCCGAGGCGAAAAAGGCGAAGGCTGAGGCCTTGATCGAAGCGGACCTCCTCGAAGAAGTCACCTTTCTGGTTGAAAACCCCATTGCTTATACGGGGAGTTTTAAGAAAGAATTCCTCGACATCCCGCAGGAAGTGCTGATCACTTCGATGAAGAAGAACCAGAAATATTTTCCGATGGTGGATAAGGCCGGGAAATTGGTTGCTAAGTTTGTAGTCGTAACGGACGGCTGTAAATCGAAGACCGTGGTAGATGGAAACGAGAAGGTTCTTTCCGCCCGGCTCTCGGACGCAAAATTTTTCTTTGAAGAAGACAAGAAACAACCGCTCAAATTAAGAATTCCCGACCTGGAAAGGGTTGGATTTTTTGAGCGGCTCGGGAACATGGCGGAAAAGTCGGGCCGGATCGCCAAACTGGGGGAGTGGCTGGGCAAGCGCATGGGTTTTAGCGACGGCGAGCTTAAAGTTGCGCAGAGAACGGCAGAGTTGTGCAAAGCCGACCTGACTACACGGATGGTTTACGAATTTCCCGAGCTCCAGGGAATTATCGGCAAGCAGTATGCCCTGCTTTCGGGAGAAAGTTCATCCGTCGCGCAGGGAATCCTTGAGCATTACCTTCCGCGGCATGCTGAAGACGCGCTGCCCAAATCGCGCACCGGTATGGCCATCGCGCTGGCCGACCGGGTGGATTCGCTGGTGGGCTGCTTCGCGGTGGGGGCGATCCCCACCGGGTCCGTCGATCCCTACGGATTGCGCCGCGCTGCCCACGGGATCATCCGGATCACGATCGAAAAAGAGATCGATATCCTGATGGATGAGGTTATCGACCATAGTTACCGATTTTACAAACCGCTCTTGGGGGAGGAAAATCATCTTCCCAGGATCAAGCAGCAAATATTGGGATTTATCGCGGCGCGGCTCAAGCCCGTGCTGCTCGACCGCGGCATCCGCTACGATATCGTGGACGCGGTCTTGACCGACTGCAATGATATCCTGGACTGCTCGGTCAAGGCGGGGGCCCTGCAGGAGCACGCTTCCGAAAAATGGTTCCCCGGGGTGGTTAAGTCGGCGGAGCGGGTATCGAAGATAATTAAGGGCGCCCCGCGGGAAGAAGTGATCGAGGCGGACCTTGCGGAAAAAGAAGAGAAAGACCTTTTCAGCCTTTACATGAAAGTGAACTGGGAGGTCGGGGAGGCGATCAAGGCCGAAAAATGGGGAACGGCGCTTGCCGCCCTGGCCAAGCTCACCGACCCGCTGGAAGTGTTCTTCGACAAGATCCTGGTCATGCATAAGGACGAGCGCCTCAAGGTCAACCGCCTGGCGCTTTTAAAATCGCTTGAAAAACTGTACCTGCAGATCGCCGATTTCCGGAAGATCGTGGTCGCGGGATGAAGAAATTATTTATTTTTATCCTCTTTTTGTTCATTTTTTCCTCCCTGGCTTCGGCGAGCTATATTAATCTAAGCACGACGGTGGTCACCCGCTCCGAGGGAGGCCTGCTCAATGTCGCGGTCTCCTCCCAAAACAACGGGGACGAGCCGGCCTATAATGTCCAGGCCGAGTTGCAGGTCGCGGGAAAGCGAATTCTGCTCGCCAAAAGCGACGCGATCGGCGTCGGCCAAAGCTATACGGCCGGCGCGCGCGAGCCGCTGGGCCTAAAATTGCCCGGGGATTATCCGCTGATCATTATCCTTCATTACACCGACGCCAACCAGTATCCCTTTTCGGCCTTGACCAGCGCGGTTTTCCGCTACCGGAGCGAAGCGCTGCCCGCTTCGATCCTCGGGAGCATGGCCTCGAAAACTTTCTGGGAAAAGGGAATGCTCAGCCTGGCCCTCAGGAACTTTAGCGATGCGGAGCTCGAGCTGTCGACCCGGCTGGTTACGCCGCGCGAGTTGGCGGTCGAAAAGAATGATCTAAAGACCCGGATCCGGCCGCGCGGGCAGGAACGGGTCCAATTTGCGGTCAAGAATTTCTCGGCCTTGAGCGGGAGCAATTATCAGGTCTTCGCGGTCTCCGAGTACGATGAAGCGGGCGTGCACCGCACGCAGATCACGCCGGGATTTGTGAAGATCGTTGAGCGCCGGACATTCCTGGGCGTGGATTACGCCTACCTGATCATCGTTCTGGTGGCGCTGGCCCTGCTTTTTGTCTTTTTTCAATTCTTTCCGTTTAATAAAGAATGAAGAAAAATAATCTGATCGACCTTATCGTTCTCATTTTCATTTTTCTGTTCCTGCTGTCGTACTTTAAGCCTTCCCTGATTCTTTCGGCAACGACCACGGCCGGCGGGGACACCGCCTCGCATTATCCGACCGCGGTGTACCTCAAAGAGGTCCTTTTGCCTGCCGGGAAAATTATGGGCTGGGACCCGGGCAATTACGCGGGGTATCCCTTGTTCTATCACTATTTCCCGCTCACCTTTTTGCTCATGGCGCTGCTGAATTTTATTTTCCCGATGCAGGTCGCTTTTAAGCTCGTAACCGTGCTGGGGACTTTTTTGCTCCCTTTCTGTGTTTACGGCTCATTCCGGTTCCTGAAGTATAGATTCCCGGTCCCGGTCCTGGCGGCCGCTTTTTCCCTGGCCTTTCTTTTTATGGAGGCGAATTCGATGTGGGGCGGGAATATCCCGAGCACTTTGGCCGGAGAATTCTCCTATAGCTTAAGCCTGGCCCTGATGATCCTGTTCTTCGGCAGTCTTTACAGCGGCGTCCGGTCGAAAGACAAGATCATCTTGAATGCGGCCCTGATCTTTCTGATCGGCTTGAGCCACGGCTATACCCTGATCGGCACGGGCCTGATCGCCGCTTTCTTTTTATTCACCCGCGACTCCTTCCTGGAGAATCTGAAATATTTGTTCAAGGTCTTCGGGCTGGGGGGGATGCTGCTGGCCTTCTGGCTGCTCCCTTTTTTCGGGAGCCTGGCCTATGTCACAAGCTACGTGGCGCGCTGGCGGATCGCCTCGATTTTCGAAGCCGTCCCGCTGATCCTTATTCCCTTCTTTGCATTGAGCGGCCTTTCTTTCTTCCTGAACCGGAAAGACCCCCGCATGCATTATTTCGCTTATTTTATCGCGGCCGGCCTCCTCATTTACTCTCTGAGCCCGATGATCGGGATGCTCGATATCCGCTGGGTCCCGGCTGTCCAGGTTTTTCTTACGATCTTCGGGGCGGCGTTCTTGTCGCGCTTTATCGATCGGGTCAGGTTTCCCCAACTTTTGCCCTTTATTGTTTTTCTCCTGATGTTCGTCTGGATAACGCCGAATGTTTCTTTTATCCGCGGCTGGATCAGCTGGAATTACGAGGGGTTTGAAGGCAAGCGGGCCTGGCCGCTCTTCCAGGAGATCAATGCTTATCTTTCTCAGAGCGGAAAGGGCCGGGTCGTTTACGAGCATTCGCCGGATCATAATGTTTTTGGCACCGAGCGCGCGTTCGAGAACCTGCCTTACTTCGCCAAACGGAACACGCTCGAAGGCCTCTACATGCAGTCGTCGATCAGTTCTCCTTTTGTCTTTTATATCCAGTCCGAAGTTTCAAAGCTTGCTTCGGGGCCTTTCCCGCAATTCAGCTACACCAGCCTGAACGTGGCCAAAGCGCTGCGCCGCCTGAAAATGTTCAATGTCACCCACTATATCGTGCGCAGCCCCGAGGCCAAGGAACAGGCGGCGGCGGTGCCGCAGTTAAGGCTCGAGCGGCGTTTTGAAAATTATGAGGTCTATGCTTTAACCGCCAATGACGGGCGCTACGTGGTGCCGCTCCGCTACGAACCGGTCCTGTATGCGACGGATAACTGGAAACAGGATTTCCATGCCTGGTTCAAGAACGACGAGGTGAACGATGTCCATCTGGTCTATTCAAAGGACAAAGATCGTTTTCGGCTGAAGACAGACAGTCTGGATAAAATTATCCACGTTCCGGTGCGGCTGCCCACGGTTAGCATAGAAGAAACGATCGGGAATGAAGAAATTATCTTTGATACGAGCCTGGTCGGTTATCCGCATCTGATCAAGGTTTCCTATCATCCCAACTGGAAAGTGGAAGGGGCGGACATGATCTATCTGGTTTCCCCGTCATTTATGCTCGTCTACCCGAACCGGAGCCACGTGAAGTTAACCTTTTGCCGGGGCCCGCTCAATTATCTTGGCGGGATCATTTCGCTTTTCGGCTGGCTGATAGTGCTAGGCGGAACAGCATATAGAATCGGTAGATTGCTTCGGCGAAAAGGTTGAACCGGCTGGCTCTCCGGTCCACGCACTCTACCGGGATCTCCACGATCTTCTTTTTATTTCGATCCGCCAGAAAAGCCAGGTTGAGGACGTAACTCGTGTGGTCGTCCACCCAGCTGATATTTTCCAGGACAAAACCGCGCTGATAGCCTTTGGCCCCGATCGAAAAATCATGGATCGAGAGGCGAAAGAAGAGCTGGGTGAAGTAAATATAGATGCCGCTGCCGAGCTTCCGGGCCCAGCTGCGTTTTTGGCTCCCGGCGATCTTGGAACCGATGACCATAACATTGTTTTCGAGCAGCTGATTCGCTTCTTTGACGAACGAGAGGTCGGTCGTGAGGTCGATATCCAGTGAGATCAGATGGTCGAAGCGCGCTTCTTTGGCCGCCAGGCGGAAGGCGCGGCCGACGCCTTTTTTGGGCAGAGAAAAATATCTTACCCGCGGGTATTTCTTCTCGAGCTCCCGGCCGATCGCGTCGCTCTGGTCCGTCGAGCCGTTGCTGACGACGAGGATCTCGTATTCGGTGTTCAACCGGTCGGCGTGATCGATCAGCTTCCCGATGTTGGGCGCGAGGATCTCCTCTTCGTTATAGACCGGGATGTTCAGCGTGAGCGGCCGCATCTATTCGACCTTGGGAGTGCGGGTCATCAAGTCGGTGATCGCCTGGTAGGCGTTCTTGTCCTCGTACATGACCTTGTAGGCCTCGGAGATGATCGGGAGCTCAACTTTATATTTTTTGCCGAGCTCGACGGCGGCTTTGGTGGTCTCGACCCCTTCGGCCACGGCGGTCATCTTGCCGAGGATCTCTTTAACCGTTTTTCCGGCAGCGAGCTGTTCGCCCACGCGGTGGTTGCGCGATTTGGTGCTCGAGCAGGTGGCGATCAAATCTCCCATCCCCGAGAGGCCGGCGAAGGTTGCGCGCTCGGCGCCCATGGCGACCCCCAGGCGGGTGATCTCGGCTTCGGCGCGGATGATCAGGGCGGAGCGGGCGTTGATCCCGAGCTCGAGCCCGTCAACGATCCCGGCGGTGATAGCGATAATATTTTTCAAGGCCGCGCCCAGCTGGGTTCCCAGGGGGTCTCCGTTGATATAGACGCGGAAGCGGTCCTGGTTGAGCGCCTCCTGGACGATGCGGGCGAGTTTCTCATCTTTACTGGCGGCGACGGTGGCGGCGGGGAGGCCGCGGGAGATCTCGGCGGAGAGGTTTGGCCCCGAAAGGACGACCATTTTTTTGGCCTTGAGCTCATCCGCCAGGGTTTCCTGCGGGAGCTTGAGGGTTTTGATATCCAGCCCTTTGCTGGCGGTGACGACGATCGCGTCAGGGTTGATCACCCCTTTGAGCGCGGCGGCCACGCCGCCTAAGAATTGAGTTGGAACGACGACGAAGACCAGGTCGGCCTGGCGGGTGCATTCAAGGCTATTGGTAACTTCGATGCTTTCGGGGAGTTGAAAGCCCGGCAAAAACATTTTATTCTCCCGGGTCTCTCTGATCGTCTCGACCAGATCTTTTTCGAACGCCCAGAGGGTTACTTTGTGCCCGCGCTCGGCCAGCAGGACCGAAATGGTGGTTCCCCAGGCGCCGGCCCCGACAACGACGGTCTTTTGGCAAGTTTCTACCATATTTTGTTCTCCGTTCGATTTATTAATCGTTTTATGTTCGGGACATGCCGGATAATTATAAGCGCTGAGATTATTCCGGTAAAAAGTGAATAGACCCACGGTCGTTTCAGTACGATAAAGGCGATGGTCACGAGCACCGGGGTGACGATCGAAGCGACCGAGACGTAGCGGGTAATAAGAATAATGAGC
>Ga0209536_100004621_pt1 | contig 21739 bp, 16 predicted proteins | sample DeeMarSeWOR28_12_FD_187461 | JGI IMG/M metagenome (GOLD analysis project Ga0209536, IMG submission 187461) | Marine sediment microbial communities from White Oak River estuary, North Carolina - WOR-2-8_12 (SPAdes) (version 2) | ecosystem: Environmental > Aquatic > Marine > Intertidal zone >... | reverse complement strand
TATTTTTCCCTGATCACTTAACAAAGAATGGACCGGTTATTTCGTAAGTGATACCACCCGCCGAAGTACCACTCTCGCCGCGCTGTGAACTGAAATAAAGTTTGTTGCCATGCTGGTTAAAAGCGGGCCCGGTGATTTCAGAATTGGGTTGTCCGACCACCTGTAAGATCGGCAACAGTTTCATATCCGGCAGTACGGCGATCAACTGTAAATCATCGCCATCCTCGGCAACGAAGATTTCTCCCGTCGGTACTGCCGTCATGTTGTCAACACCGGCCAGAATCGGTTCAGGATGCGTCTCCGCATCATAAAAGATTGTCATTGTCTGGCTGGCAACTTCATAACGCCAGATGCGATCGTCCCCTTTGGTTGCCATATAAACCTGGCCGTCGATGTAGACAATGCCCTCCCCGCCATCGAACGGTGTGCTTTCTTTCACCTGATAGCGAGTCGGGTTTTTTTTCGCATTGGGATCAAACACGGGATGCCAGACAATATTATTGGATTCTTTGTCCAGCAGTTGGGCAACTTCCAACACCCCTTTCATCAAATCCGGGTTACCTCTGCCATCCGTTCCATCGGGGGTAAATCGATAAAGCCTGCCGTCCTGTTCATCTTCGGTCAGAAAAAGCTGGTTATTGACCGTATCAAACGCCGCTGCTTCATGAGCAAAAGTCCCCAGAGCATCCAGTCGCCGGGCTTTTTTGACGCCCTCTGGATCGCATTCCCAGACATGGCCATCACTCACTTCTTCACAGGACAGCCAGGTTCCCCAGGGGGTTTTTCCGCCAGCGCAATTACGACTGGTACCCTGCAATATGGAATAGGTATAACGCAAATCACCATTCACACCAAACACCAACGCGCCCACACCGCCGGCACCGCCACTGGTTTCACTGTTGGATACATAAATCCAGCCTCCCCCCTTGATCGCAAACACCGCACCACCATCTGGTGCCCAGTGCCAGGTGTAATCAGAATCTTTCAGGGGCTTTTCGCTGGAACGCGCAACCACACGTGATGTGAAACCCTCCGGTAAGCGAATACCATTTTCATCCGGCTCCTTGAGCGGACCCAATGATTCAATGTTACTGCTGCGCGTGCGAAACAATTTTGCAACCCGTTCCGGCGCGACCACCGAGCTGCAACCGCTTAGCAGCAAAGGCGATATCGAAAGCAGGCCGGCGCCTGTAAGCATCTGCTCCAGCAACTGGCGTCGTTTAACATTGACTGGACGGGATATTAAGAATTGAGACTGATCGAACAAGTTACGGCGTAACAACCGCATCAACTGCCTGGAGTTCATCTTTGTTCCTTAACTGCACTCACTACTGATACTTCAAATTAGATTAGAAGGTGAACATGTATTAATTCGAGGACCAGTCCTGCAATGCGTTCAGCTTAAACCGATAACCCTCGTATTCAAACTCCGCACCTTCAGGAGTGATAGTCTGCAAAATCAGGCCGGAACCGACCACATCACCCTCACGCATTTTCTTGCCATTAATCATCACAGAGCGACGTTCAACCGAATTGGAATAAACATGGCCTGCAAATTCTATATTGGGAATTTTTTGCCGCACACTTGCCGGCAGCTCAGCAATAAGTACTGCCGGCTCTACTTCCTCGACAGCTTGACTCGTCGACAATGGTTCGTCTTCCGCCTGTTCTGCATTACCACTAAGCGCCGCATTCAGGTTGACGCTATCGGTACTCATATCCAGCGGCTCTTTGGAGAATATGACTTTTGGCTGCGATTGTTGTTGCGGCGTCAATTCTTGATTCACTTGCGTTGCCGGTTCCTGGCTTACCGTTTCTGGTGTCTTAGCTTGTACCGATTCAACAGTACTTTGCGCGGCATCGTCGCTCGTCACCTCAGGGTTAAACGCGGCAAGCTCGGGTTCCTGAATACCCAGATCCGTTGTATTTTCGCCGCTATCATCCAGATACACGACGGCAAAGATGGCACCGTTTACCAGCAATACCAGAACAAATAAATAGAGCCACCAACTGCGCCGTGTTTCAGAATCCGACGCCGCAGCAGTATTGTGCACTGACTTGATATCGGGAACATTGCCACGCTGGCGTTCCTGCTCTGACTTCTTTAAGGCATCTAATATATATGACATGAAGGACTACTCGATCGGCCGGGAGACTCGGGCTACACGTTGTGGCTGCTGCTCATCAATAGCGCTGGCGCTTTGCTTCTCCGGTAACGGCGGTTCGGATACAGTTTTGCTCAGACGTGGCGCATCAATCCCAGCCCGCGTATTAATACGAATCAAAGTCTGCGCACCTGCAATACCGTCCGATCGCAAGCCTTCCTGCGCCTGAAAGTTCTTTACCTGCCGAATCAACGCCGCGTCGTAACTCACCACGCCAACATCATCGGACTCCTGGCCGCTGATGGCCGCTAATTGCGTCGCCAGCCATTGTACGTCGGGCCCATTGGTTCCCACTTTGATGGCTCCACTATAGTTGGGGGGCAAACGCCATAGCACGGTAAACTCCCCAAACCAGCGCGATTCCAGCTCTACCAGGGAAACTATGGCTTTTTGGCCATCGATGAGCACAGTTGCGTTTGCGTCATCCAGTGCCACCAGGGTTGCATAGGCTGACTTGTCTTTGCCCGCCAGGAAACGTAATACCGCCGGCCGGTCGATAAGCTGCAGGCTCTGCAAATCGCCGTTTTTTACCAGGCAGTTCAAACCCATAGTTGCCGCCATTCCACACGGATCCTGGTTTACATCCAGAGTCAGCGGCTCACCCCATTGCGAGTAGAGCGCCTGGAACGCACTTTTTCTGCTTGCCGATTCCGTCTGCAAATCAAGCAGCTGGAAAAAATCCAGTGCTTCCGGCGCAGTTGCAGCACTTGCCTCTTCCATCGATGGCGTGCTGCCGGCATTAAAATAGTTTTTAATATTAGACGCCAGGCGCAGAAAGTTATCCTGATGCTGATGCACCATGTAACCACCCAGCGCGATCAAGACCAGTGTGGCAAACACGATGCCCAGTTGAGCAGGCGATACCGCACGTTGTTGACGGGTTTCCAATGCTGAGCCAAATACTTCCTTCGCCGCACGATTTAATATGTGCTTATCAATCTGTTTCTGATTTTGCACATAGGCACCCAGCATGGCACGGTCACACAGCAGGTTGATCTTGCGCGGTATGCCTTCAGTATACTTGTGGATCTTCTTTAGCAAGGCGTAGGAAAACACCGGTTCCCTGAGGCCCGCCACTTCCAGGCGGTGTTTGACATAATCAACAGTATCCTTTTGCGATAATGGCAACAGGTGATAGCGTGCGGTAATGCGCTGCTCCAGCTGTCTTAATTCGGGACGCGCCAGCAGTTGTAACAATTCCGGCTGGCCAATCATAATGATCTGCAACAACTTGCGCTGATTGGTTTCCAGGTTGGTCAACAAGCGGAGCTGTTCCAGCACCTCCATTTCCAGGTTTTGCGCTTCTTCAATAATAACGACGGTTTTTCTTCCCTGGGCATTGGTTTCCAGCAAGCTGCGATTGATGCAGTCAATAAATACTTTCAGGCTGGTATTCCCTTCCGGGTACTCAATGTGGAGCTCATCACAAATGGAGGCCAGCAACTCCTGCGAATTCACCTTGGGATTCAGAATCATCGCCACATTGGAATTGTCTGGCAACTGTTCCAGCAGGCAGCGTGAAAGGGTTGTTTTACCGGTGCCCACCTCACCGGTGAGCAACACGAAACCGCCGTCCCGTTCAAAACCATAAACCAGGTGCGCTAATGCTTCCCGGTGCCGTTCGCTCATATAGAGAAAGCGCGGATCCGGGGCAATGGTAAACGGTGTTTCCTTAAGTCCGAAGTAATTGTCGTACATGGTGTGGAATCAGTTGCGAAAGCCTGGTAAGGGTTCCTGGAAACGGTTGTTCATCATGGGTTGCGTTAAGTATATATCAGGACACTGACAGAAAAGCGGCATTATAAACCATAACTTAATGAATACTTGGCGTTTCTTCGACGTATCTGCCGCAGGGCGGTTGATTAGCAGACACTGCTTGTCTCGAGGATCCCTCTAGCCGCTGTAGTATAACGACTAAAAGTCAGTTCTACCTTACGTTTCAATGCCTTAATTTCGAATCAGTACTGGCACCAGAAACACCACGCGCCCGCATCTTACCACCATATTGGCTAATTTTGGTACACAGCATGCATAATTATTACAAGAATATACGCGGCATCCGATATTAAAAACGGCCCGGCTGCAACGTTTCATTAGACGACCACACAGCCGTGTTGTTCATTCGATAGCAAGCAGCGTTTCGAGCGACATGCCAAAGCAATAACCGTAATCCGGGAGGAAAACGTACATGAGTAACCTGGCAGAAAAACCGTTAAATCACCACATGATCATTCAGCGCAGTCAAAAGCGTTGGAACCTGGTGCACTATCTACGGGTGGTAAAAGCGGAAAATAATGAATTGCTGGGTCACCTGGTGGACGTCACCACCGAAGGTATGATGTTGATTAGCGAACAAGCCATCCCCCTGCATTGCTCGTTTAACCTGCGCATGGAAATCCCCACCGACGATGATATACCGCAAATGATCGCGCTGACAGCAGAAAGTCTGTGGACGAAAAAAGATGTCAACCCGGTATTTCACGATACCGGTTTTCGCCTGATCAATCCCAGCAAGCGTACCATCAACGCCATCACCCGACTCATTGAAGAGCTTAAATTCGAAAACTAATTCGTTCGTCGTTTGCCTATCTCCTTAAAACCGGCCGGGTTATCCGATCCAGGTGAACACTGGATCAGGTGATCAAAACGTTCTTCGCTAGAACAGTCACGGCGAAGCCGCTACAATATTGTTATTCGTTCCGTAATTGACTTGAATGACAATTCATTTTTGTAACTAATTCACTATGAACAATACCGGCTGCAGTGCAGGCACTACAGAGCCCTTCGCGTTACGCGTGATTGGCGACAGCATGAGTCCTGAATTTGAAAACGGCAATATCATTATTATTGATCCCGCCGTTCCGGCCACGCATGAGGCCTATGTAGTCATCGATTATGGCGGTGAAATCCTATTTGGCCAATATCGTGTCGACGAAGGTCGGCAGTGGCTCCACTATTTAAATCCGGAACATGAATCTATCGAGCTGCTCAGCCAGTTTGAAGTGAAAGGTGTAGTAATCCAGCGCTCTACCGGCCGCCGCAAGGATCTAAAGCACTACAATTACTCGGCAAATCAGCACTAACTGCTCAAACACTGCACCGCGCCGAATCCCGGTAAAACCCCACAAATGTAACGCTATAGCGGCGATAGCACGCCCTTCCCGGCTTCATTTTTGCCATTATCCGCCGCTAATGTGTAAAGGAAAACCAGGAACCTGTTAACTTCGCTATTGCCATTTCGTCATGCAACGAACAATTCTTTCTCCGCTATGTCATATTGGCCAACGTTGCCGCCTGTGGGCATTGTTGCTGATTGGTTTTGCTATATCCGCTCACGCCGATCCCGGCGCAAAAATCGTAAATACTCCCTATGAAGAACAAAAGGCGGTGTTTGAATTTTATTTTGATCACCCGGACAAAATCGCCGGCGGCCTGTACTGGATGCTCGGCATGTTCCACACCCTCAACGAAGAACCTTATGCGATTCCGCCTGATTTTCTTGACGTCAAGGTGGTCATCCACGGCACCGAAGTCGTGACTCTCGCCAAGCACAATTATGAAAAGTACAAGGAAGTTGTGGAACGTATGCGCTATTACACTGAATTCGGTGTGGAATTCAAGGTCTGCGCAATATCTGCCAGTGAATACGGTTATCAGCCCGAGGATTTCCACGAATTCGTGCAAATTGTTCCTAATGCCGTCACTGAACTGTTGCATTGGCAATCCAGAGGTTATGGCCTGATCATCCCGCGCGTACCTGAAAAACATAACAGCATCGAAGAACTGCAATAAACCGTTTTAAGCTGTTACGGTTTTTCTCTGCCATAAAAATCAACTCGCCTTTGTACTTGTGCGCGAATGCTTCTACAATACGCGCCTCCAGCGAAATTAATTCTGATTGCAGCCCGATGAACGAACCTTGCAGTATTTTTAAACCTCCCATTATCGACAAGCCCGGTTATACCACTCACTGGGGGCGCTTGTATGGCAGTAGTTACGGACTGGCGATCGCCAATGCGGCGCAGCAATACCAGCGGCCGTTTGTCATTATCACGCCGGACACCCAGACCGCCTATCGGCTGGAGTATGAGTTAAGGTTTTACAGCGGCGGTTCACAACAACTGCCCTTACTGAATTTCCCCGACTGGGAAACCCTTCCCTACGATACGTTTTCGCCGCACCAGGATATTATTTCCGATCGCCTGCTAACACTGTATCAGCTACCGCAAATGAGCCACGGCATCCTGGTGCTGCCGGTATCGACGGTGATGCAGCGCCTGGCGCCGCGGGAATTTCTGGAAGCTAACAGCCTGGTAATCAAAACCGGCCAGCAACTGGATATTGAAGCAATACGTCAACGGCTGACTCGGAACAGCTATCGGCTGGTTTCCCAGGTCATGGAGCATGGTGAATTTGCCGTGCGCGGCAGTATTATCGACCTGTTCCCCATGGGCAGCCGCATACCCTATCGCATTGAGTTGTTTGATAACGAGATCGAAACCATTCGCAGCTTTGATCCCGAAAGTCAGCGTTCCCTGGAACAGGTCGAGCAGGTCAACCTGTTGCCGGCCCGGGAATTCCCGCTCACCGAACAGGCTATCACGCACTTTCGGCAGGCATTTCGTGCCGCATTTGAAGGTGATCCCAATAACAGTAGCATTTATCGTGATGTTAGCAACGGCATTACTCCTCCGGGCATCGAATACTACCTGCCATTATTCTTCGAGCAGACAGCAACCATCTTCGATTATCTGCCTGACAACAGCGTGCTGTGCCTGGTCAACGACGCCCGGCCTGCCGCGGATACCACCTGGCAGGAAATCGAACATCGTTATGAACAGCGGCGTTATGATTTACAGCGCCCGATATTGCCGCCCCAGGATGTGTTCCTGCGCAGTAATGAATTATTTCAACAATTCAAACATTATACGCAAGTTGATATCCAGTCTTTCAAACTGGAAGAAAAGCCCGGTTCTTTCAACTTTGATTGCGATACCCCGCCACTGGTTTCTGTTGATGCGCGCGCGGCACAACCGACGGAAAAGTTAAAACAGTTTGTTGACAGCTTCGATGGTCGCATCCTGTTTGCCGCTGAATCCACCGGTCGCCGTGAAACGCTGATTGAATTACTGAGAAGCAACGACATTCATGTCAAGCCGATCAAGGACTGGCAGGGTTTTCTCACCGGCAGTGACCAACTGGCGATTACCATTTCACCCCTGCAAAGCGGATTGCTGTTAAGCGATGGTTCGATCGCTGTCATCGCGGAACCACAGATTTTTGGTGAACGGGTTTTACAGAGCCGGCGACGCAAAGAGAAACAACGTGACCCTGACCTGATCATCAAAAACCTGGTGGAGCTGGAAGACGGTTCACCCGTAGTACATGAAGATCATGGTGTTGGCCGCTACATTGGTTTACAAAAAATTACCGTCGGCGGCATCGAGCAGGAATTCCTGACCCTGCAATACGCAGACAACGACAAGCTCTACGTACCGGTCGCATCTTTACATCTTATCAGCCGTTATACTGGCGCTTCACCTGAAGCGGCACCGTTACACAAACTGGGCAGCACGCAATGGGAAAAAGCCAAGCGCAAGGCCCGGGAGCGCGCCCGCGACGTGGCCGCCGAATTACTGGATATTTATGCACGCAGGGAAGCACGCTCGGGCTACAGTTATCACATCGAAAAAGATCAATACCAGAGTTTCGCCAGTTCATTTCCTTTTGAAGAGACGCCGGATCAGGTGGATGCCATACAGGGCGTCATCAGCGACATGCAAAATGCCAAACCTATGGACCGCCTGGTCTGTGGTGACGTGGGCTTTGGCAAAACCGAAGTGGCGATGCGCGCGGCATTCATTGCGGTACAGGACGGCAAACAGGTGGCCATGCTGGTACCCACCACCTTGCTTGCCCAACAGCACTATGAAAATTTCAAGGACCGTTTTGCTGACTGGCCGGTGCGAGTTGAATCACTATCGAGGTTTCGCTCCAAAAAAGAACAGGACACGATTATCAAGGGACTCAAGGACGGCACCATCGATATCGTTATCGGCACCCACAAACTGATCCAGGAAAGTATCAAGTTTAAAAACCTGGGCCTGGTGATTATTGATGAAGAGCACCGCTTCGGTGTGCGGCAAAAAGAACGTTTCAAGGCCCTGCGTTCCGAAGTGGACCTGTTGACCCTTACCGCGACACCAATACCGCGCACCCTGAACATGTCATTGTCAGGCATGCGTGACTTGTCCATTATCGCGACGGCGCCGGCAAAGCGCCTCGCTATCAAAACCTTTGTCAGCCAGTGGAACGACGTCACGATTCAGGAAGCCTGTTCGCGGGAAATTCATCGCGGTGGCCAGGTGTTCTTTCTGCATAACGAAGTGGAAACCATCGAGAACACCGCGCAAAAAATTCGCGGCCTGTTACCCAGCGTCAATGTGCAAATCGCTCATGGCCAGATGCGTGAACGGGAACTGGAACGGGTGATGGCCGATTTTTACCATCAACGTTTTAACATTCTGGTCTGCACCACCATTATCGAAACCGGCATCGACGTGCCCAACGCCAACACTATTATAATGAACCGGGCGGACCGCTTTGGCCTGGCGCAACTCTATCAATTGCGCGGCCGTGTCGGCCGTTCCCATCATCAGGCTTATGCCTACCTGATTGTACCGCCGCGTAACGCAATGACTGCCGATGCCGTCAAACGTCTGGAGGCCATAGAGTCCATGGAAGAACTGGGCACTGGTTTTACCCTGGCGACCCATGACCTGGAAATACGCGGTGCCGGTGAATTACTGGGTGAAGAACAAAGTGGTCAGATGCAGGAAATCGGCTTCACCATGTACATGGAATTGCTGGAACGCGCGGTGAACGCATTGAAGTCCGGTGAACAACCGGAACTGGAAAAACCTCTTGATCACGGTGCGGAAGTTGACCTTAGCGTTTCCGCACTGATTCCTGATGACTATCTGCCGGATATCCACACCCGCCTCATTATGTACAAACGGATCGCCAGCGCAGAAAATGAAGAAGCCCTGCGTGAACTGCAGGTTGAAATGATCGACCGCTTTGGACTATTGCCGGATAGCGCCAAAAACCTGTTTCGTGTTACCAGCTTCAAGCTTAAGGCTACACCGCTGGGTATCCGCAAGATTGAATTCGGGCTGGATGGCGGGCGCGTACTTTTCAACGAGCAACCGATTATTGATCCTGTGTCTGTCATCAATCTCATCCAGAAGCAACCCAACATCTACAAAATGGACGGCCCGGATAAACTGCGCGTGATAAAACCACTTCCAACGATGGAAGCGCGGGTGAAAATGCTGGATGACTTATTGGATGTTCTGAGTGGCAGAAAAGCCGCCTAGATTCTTTAATTGACGATGTGCAAAACTATCTGCTGTACATACACTACTGCATCGACGATGACTGGGTAAAACGCATCTTTCTGTTGTGATCGAGAATCTTGTCTTTAATGTGCATGGTTGTCTGTTTGGTTAATCTGTTCTGCAAATCATCGCACACCACGCCATTCAATTTGGTTGCCACCAGGCGCGCAACATCCAGTAGCTTCTCAAACGCCATGACACTATCCATCGGTCCGGGTAAACGCATTTCAAATATTAAGCCGTTGGTTTTGTCTGCGGCCTGTTCGTCGCGTGCAAAAATACCTGGCGCATGCGCATCAGTAATCATAAACAGACGTTGCAGGCTTTTATTCCTTTCCCGATCCAGAATAACATAATCATATCCGGCATCGGAACGTGGCACACAACCCAATGACTCCAGGCAGCGCGCCACCTGCTCGCGACGAAAAGTAATACCTGGCAAGGGCATGACGTAAACCATCACCGTCAATGGTTCCAGCGATTTATCCAGTGGGTAATAGTCCGCGGTTTTGGGACGGTTGTCATCCGATCCTGAGAGAAATTTCACGTAGCGTTTGCGGTTTTTTCTCGGTTGATTATGCGGCGGCTCCATCGCCGCCTGATACGGACGCTCGGGGGGTGCGACATCACCCGACATGGGAATACGATACCTGGCAGGAGATTCGCGCTTTCTCTCATCAGGAGTTTCACTAAGATCCTCACGCGGAATTTCGGGCGGTACTTCGCGAGTTTCGCGCCGGCGACTCCCGGAACGGCGGGAAAGAAAATAGACCAGCAGCAATATCACAATGCCCACCAGTACTAATATCAACCGAAATTGGTCCATGGGTTATGCAATCGATTTGATGTATTTAACCTATTTCAAAGTGTAGACCAAGGCTAAACTTTTGCAGAAATTTTCATCACCCTCTCATCCTGATGGGGCCGTAAGAACCAGACCTTGCGAGAGTCACTCTTTAGTTCGATATATTCAGCCTCATAAAACATCATTCAAGCGGTAGCCCATGGGTAAGCCATGGTGGATTGTGGTAACATCAGGACAGTCGTCATTGCTGTCCCCGGTATCTGTATAAATGAATCCGGGAAACTACCCAATAACAATGACAGTAACAATAATTAAAGTAACTATAATTAAAGCAAAAATCACAGTAAAACAATAACCATCACTCAGGTGAACGTTAGGGAGGTTAACGGTGAAATACAGCAATCAGTCGTCACTCTTCACCCGCTTTATATACATTACACTCGGGGCTTTTTTAGCCGCCAGTTTATTTGCTTGTGCGTCATCACCGGAATCGGGTGATGCACCGGCAGCAACAGACACGTCTGCAGCAAGCAGCGAATCCGCCGGTGAGTCTGCATCGGCAACCGCCGACGCTCCCGCAACTAACTCGCCAGCTGCGACGGCTGCAGCGCAACCCGCGGAACCGGCAATCGAACCGGAAGCCACCGTACCACCGCGGATTGTGGAATCCTGCAAGGATGAGCCGTATATCAAATATGAAACCCAGGCCCGGGAAAGTATCGCCAAAGGTCTAGCCGCCACCAAGGAAGGAAAATTTGGTGTCGGGTTCAGAAATGTCAACGAACATAACACCTGGAGTAAGATACACAATGAACTGTTTAAACAGGTTAATGATGCCTGCGGCCTGTTAAGTGAATGCGCCAAGACACACAAGGAAAACAAAGACACGGAATGTGTTGAACAGGCAAAGACATTTGATGAATGGCAAAAGCTTGCCAAGGATTTCGCGGAGAAGGCAAAAACGGCGGAGACAACTCAGCCACCCAAAATCTGTTCATTGACGCCGAATCTGGATGATCCTGCACGCTGTTTCCACGGATTGGCCGAAAACATTGATAAAGCATGCGACACTGAGGCATGCAAGGAGACCAGTGACTGCTGGCGTGGCGTTGGTTTCCTGGATGCGGCCATTATCCAGGCAGAACAAGCCTGTGGTTTTGTTCATCAGAAACTATCGGATTGCCGGGGTTACACCGAAGCGACCACACGACGTAAAAACAAATTTGCGCAATGTCAGGATTTGCAGGGAAGACTTGTTATCACCATATTCCCCGTGCTTTAAGTTAGTCGCACCAATACCTTTTGCACTTTAACCTGCGACTACCTGACAAGTAGTCGCAGGTTTTCGATTGGCTTAACACTATTTGCCGAGAATCCGAAATCGCCAATATACAATGACAGCGTGTTGAGCCTCGCTAATCAATGTCGGGCCTTTTGGGATTGAGTGGTTTGACATTAAAATACGTACACTCCAATCCGTTCTGAAATGTTTCAATATCAGCCACAATGCCATTTTCCACTGTCAATAACACTTCGAATTCGTGACTGATAGTTAATGTGCAGGACACAATTTCGTTTGCTCTGCCTTTATATTCGGCGCAGCGATACTTGTTATTTTCCAGATAATCGACGGTATAGGAAATAGTGTTGCCGATTTCGATATAGCGATTCACTCCAGCAATCAGTTCACACTCAGGCAATCCCATGCCTTCGCGCTCTTCGGCGAAGATGTGCTGGATAACACCGGAAAAAAACAAGAACACTAGCAATCGAATCATCATACTACTTCGCTTTCCGACTGGTGAGTGAAGACGGGAACTTATCTGATACTAACATAGGAATCAGCCGCACCATAGTAATGCGCATCTCAATCGGAGATGACGTCCCCGCCGCCCACTTGCTAGAGAAATCCTGTATTACAACGTCACTATCCGCTACCTTTAACTTAGCGTATTGCTCAGTTTTTATCGCGACCGAGAGGCGCCAACTACCACACATTCGCATCATAAAACGCATTTACCGCTTCAATACTCGTTGAGCTAATCCATTACAGAAAAAATGGTTAAAGAATAGCAGGCTACCTGTCGATTTAATTAACTCCAATCCATTTGTGGTTTTATTTTTAATCAGAAGGAAAAATGTATGAAACCCAAACACTTGCTTGCCTCGATCGGTACTCTGCTCACCTTGTTGGGATCCGCACAGGCGGTTGCTGATATTACGCTCGGTATTTTTCCCAGACGCCCCGTGGCTGCAACCCATAAAGCGTTTAAACCGTTAAGGGAGCACCTGGAAAAACAACTGGGCGAACCTGTGCGCCTGGTAGTACCAAAAGATTTCAAAGCGTTCTGGGATGGCGTCGAGAAGAAACAGTTCGATCTGGTTCACTACAATCAATACCACTACATTAAAAGCCACAAGGAACTGGGATATGAAGTAATCGTTGCCAATGAAGAGTTTGGCAACAAGCAGATTGCCGGCGCCCTGACCGTGCGCAAGGACTCAGGGATCAAGACGGTCGCTGACCTGAAAGGCAAAACCATTTTATTTGGCGGTGGCAAGAAAGCCATGGGCAGTTATATTGCACCCACTGCAATTCTTAAGACTGCCGGCTTGAACGAAGGCAAAGACTACACTGTTAAATTTGCCAAGAATCCTCCCAGTGCTGTGATCGGCGTCTACAACAACGCGGCCGCTGCGGCTGGCTCCGGTAACGTTGTGGTACGCATCAATGCGGTAACCAAAAAAATTAATGCCGACGACATCGTCATCCTGGCAGAGAGCGACCAATTTACACAATTACCCTGGGCAGTAAAAAGTGACATGCCTCCTGCCAAAGTCAAAAAGATCCAGGATGTTATGGTCGGGTTGAAAGCAAATACAGAAGGCCAGGAAATTCTCAAAGCAGCGAAAGTAACCGGTTTTTACCCGGTCTCTGACAGCGACTTTGCCAAGGTCCGCGAAATGACCAAATTTGCCGTGGGCGAAGAATATTAAATCCTAATAACATACCAAGTTTAATAAAACTATCAGTGGTAAAAACATGCTTAAAATTCTACGCAGGGCCAATATCACCGTAAAAATTCTGCCGCCCATCCTGGGCGGCACCTTAATTGTGCTTGTTGTGGGGACGGTTTTGTTGCTGAGCGAAGCCAGGCAACTGGCGCAGGAACAAACTGAAAATGCACAACGGGCATTGGAAGTCGAACAGGAGAGTGGCGCCGAGGCACTCACTTACGCGCTGGAGTCCAAGGCGGATGCGTTTGGCGAGCTACTGGCGCAAACTGCTCCTGATTTGATACTTGCTTCAGACTTTACTGCACTGGAATACTATCGCAGCAAAGTGACCATGGATGATGATATTGTTTATGCCACTTACCTCAACAAGGATGGCAGACCACTAACCGAGTTCACAAAACCGGATGATATGGACAACATTACTGAAAAACGTTACACCATTAATTTCGATGGTGATGTACTGGGTTCAGTATTGATAGGTCTTTCAACCAACAACCTCAACAACCAGCTCACCCTGAGCAATCGCCGTATCAGCAATACCATTGAGCAAATTACCGAAACCGGCGCAAAATCACTGAGTCGTTTTAGCATTATTCTGGTCGCCGTTATTATTGCCGCAATGGCATTTATTTCGGTGGGCATGTTTCTGCTGTTTCACTATATAGTTGCCAAACGCCTCAAGGCAACCTACAAGGCCACCGCAAACAGTGGTGACTTAACGATTCAACTTCCCGACGATGAGGGAGATGAAATTGGCCAGCTAAGAAAATCCTTCAACAGTTACATTGGTGAATTACGGGATACTATTCAAATGCTGGCTTCTGACGTCACGACCTTATCCAGCGTAGCGTCCGAATTACACAGCTCCAGTAATGAACAAAATGAACACGCCAATATCCAGTTAAAAGAAAGTATCTACGTTTCCGATGCCATGAATGAAATGACGGCCTCGGCCCGTGAGGTGGCAAACATAACCAGCAATGCCGCCAACACGGCGCAAAACGCTGACGAAGCGGCCAACAACGGCAAACAGGTTGTATCACAGACGGTGGAATCTATTAACACCCTGGCGGAGGAAGTTGAAAATACGGCAGGCGTAATCTCAACCTTACAGGCGAATTCAGAAAACATTGGCTCAGTACTGGATGTGATTCGCAGCGTGGCGGATCAAACCAACTTGCTAGCATTAAATGCGGCAATCGAAGCTGCGCGGGCTGGTGAACAGGGTCGTGGATTCGCCGTTGTGGCTGATGAAGTACGCACATTAGCGAGTCGCACTCAGGAATCCACCGAAGAAATCCAGCAAATCATCATGCAGCTACAAAGTGATTCCGCACATGCAGTTAAGGCCATGGAGAAAGGCCGTACCCAGGCGCATTCCAGCGTCGAGCAAGCTGCCAGGGCCGGCGATTCCCTGGAAGAAATCACCATGGCAGTTAGCACCATTCGCGACATGAACTCACAAATCGCCAGCGCAGCTGAAGAACAGACGGCACGTTCAGAGGAAGTGAAACGCAACGTGGAAAAAATAAATGAAGTGACTGAGTTATCCAGCAAAATTGCCGAGCGGACTTCCCGCGTCAGCGAACATCTCACGCAAATCGTGAATCGACTGGAAACGCTGATTGGTAAATTTAAGATTTCAGCCTGAGTTAATAATGAAGGGTAGTTGGCTGGTTACGGTTTAGTGACTACTAAACTGCAGCCAGTTCAACGGCGGCATCAACGTCGACCGCAACAAGACGCGACACACCGGGTTCATGCATGGTGACACCATTCAGTTGATTGGCCATTTCCATGGTGATCTTGTTGTGGGTAATCACTATAAACTGCACCTTCTCGGACATTTCTTTCACCATCTGGCAGAAACGCCCTACATTGGCATCATCCAGTGGCGCATCCACCTCATCCAGCATACAAAACGGCGCGGGATTCAACTGGAATATGGAAAATACCAGGGCCACCGCGGTCAATGCTTTTTCACCACCCGACAACAGGTGAATGGTGCTGTTGCGTTTACCCGGCGGACGGGCCATTACCGAGACACCGGTATCCAGCAAGTCTTCTCCCGTCAACTCGAGGTAAGCATGGCCTCCACCAAACAGGCGCGGGAAATTGGCTTTCAGGCCTGAGTTGACCTTGTCATAGGTTTCCCTGAATCGGGTGCGTGTTTCCTTATCAATTTTGCGAATGGCGTTTTCCAGGGTTTCCAGAGCTTCCACCAGGTCTTCGTGCTGCTTGTCGAGATATTCCTTACGTTCGGCTTGCTGTTTGTATTCCTCGATGGCTGCGAGATTGATAGGGCCAAGACGGGAAATGCGGTTTTCGATTGTCTCGACCTTTTCCGCCCATTCTTTCTCGGACGCTTCCTCTGGCATCTGCTCCAGAAGTAGTGGTAACTGAAATCCGGTTTCCTGCAGTGTTTCTTCTTGAGTCTGACGTCGCACCTTGATTTCCTGCCACGACATCCTGAGTTGATCCATTTCACTGCGAATAGCTTCGCCGCTCTGCTCCACCGAATGGCGCTGGGTAGAGTTTTCCCGCATAGCATGATCCAGTTCTTCAACCTGGTGACGCGCTTCCGATAAGCGCGACTCAACTTCTACACGTTGGTTAAGAAACTGTTCCAGTTCCTCCGCCATGATTTTCATTGGCTCTTCGCCATCAGCCAACGCCTGATCCAGTTCCTCTTTGCGTTGCTGCAATTGGGCGAGCTGGCTATCCATGCGCTCGCGATTTTGATTAATAGCAGCAATTTCAGTGCGCGCCGCTTCCACTTTCAACGCGATCTCGTGCGCGCTATCGCGGTCATTACGTGCTGTGGTACGCACATCATCCAGAGATGCTTGTAACTGGTCACGTTGCTGCTGCAGGGCTTCCCGGCGATCCGACAAGGCTTCCATTTCACGAATCGCCTGATCCAGGCGGCCACGTGATTGCATGGTTTCCTGTTCTGAGCGAGCAATCTGCTGCTGATGTTCCTCGATTTCCGTTTCAATGGCGCGTTCTCGCTCGCGCATTTGTTCCACACGCGCCTGTTTGCCGGTGATGCGGGCTTCCAGTTCCGCGTGCTGGCGATTAACTTTCTGGAATTCGCCTTGCGTCTGATCACGCTGAGTCTCTTTTTCTTTTAGCCTGTCGCGTGCAACCCCGATATTCTGTTCCAGTGTTGCGATGTCGGCAGACAGGATTTCTGTCGCTTCACTCAGCTGCTGAATGTCTTTTTCGCGCTGCAAGACACTGGATTCTTCGTTGACCTCGCGCGAAAAACGCAACCAGCCGGAACCCAACCAGAACCCGTCGCGTGTCACTACAGACTCTGAAGGCGTAAGACGAGAGCGCAATGCAAGTGCCGCACTCAGATCTTCTGCACAATAAACACCGCCCAATAAGGTGTCGAGATTCAGCGATGTTGTTACTTTGGAAAGCAGGCGCTCTGCTTTGTCATGCGCTTCACCACTGGTAGTAGCGGACGCATCAAATAAGGTAACAGAGCCTTGTTTCAAACTGGATAGTGCATTGGCCACGGCATCCACGTGGTCGACACAAACCGCTTCCAGATAATTACCTAATACACATTCCAGAGCGGCTTCCCACCCTGACTCGACGGAAATATTTTCCGCCAGGCGTTTTGCGTCAGAAAGCCCCTGTTCTTCCAGCCAATCTGTGGCACCGGATTGTTGCTTGCCCAACGCCGCCTGCTGCAAAGCCTCCAGCGAGGCGAAACGCCCCCTGGCCGTCTGCAATTCACTGCGCTTACTGTTAAGATCGCTGTCATATTGCTGTATGGATTCGCGTAAACCAGCGATTTCTATCTGTTGTTGCTCGATACTTTGCTGGTAACCGTCACATTGTTGCTTAAGACTTTTTTCCTCCTCGACAAGCCCATCAATTTCAGTTTGCAGATTTATGTACTGCAAGCCCTGCTTTTCGCTCGTTAGCTTTTCCAGTTGCTGACTGTGCTGAAGAACGCGTTCATCGAGATGGTTCAGGCGAGTGCGTTCGACCTCCGCGGTCTGCGCAGGGATCGCCGCGTTCTCATTAAAGGTTTCCCAGTCTTTTTGCCATTGACGCATGGCATCTTCGGCCTGCGCCAGCCGTTCAGATGACTGCGCTTCAACTTCCCGCGCATTGGCCAGCAGCGGCTCGTTCTGCTCGAGAAACTCACTGAGCTGCACTTTCTTACGTTGATCGGCATCGAGATGCGCCTGGGATTCAATGAGGGAGCGTTCGGTTTTCTTTAAATCATCCTGTTGTTGCTGACGCCGTTCCTTGGCGTACTGAATGGATTGTTCCACGCGCGCGATATCGGCGCCCACACTATAATACTGCGCCTGTACTTCATTAAAATGCTCGGTGGCCTCTACATGCTGGTCGCGCATTTTTTCCAGCTCGGATTCCAGGTGGCGCAAATCCGCCATGGCCGCTTCATAGCGGGTTTCCTGCTCTTTGATAAGCGCGTCTTTTTGTTGAACTTGTTCACTAAGCTGCTGCCAACGCAAGGCGGTCAGTTGCGCTTTTAACAGGCGTTCCTCTTCTTTAAGGACCTTATATTTTTCCGCGGTCTTGGACTGGCGATTGAGTTTATCCAGCTGTTTGCCGAGCTCCTCGCGCAAATCCGTCAGTCGATCAAGATTCTCGCGGGTATGACGTATGCGGTTTTCGGTTTCCCGACGCCGTTCCTTGTACTTAGATATGCCGGCAGCCTCTTCGAGGAAGACACGCAGGTCTTCCGGCTTGGCCTCGATGAGCCGGGAGATCATGCCCTGCTCGATAATGGAGTAACTGCGGGGTCCCAGGCCGGTGCCCAGGAAAATATCGGTAATATCCCGGCGCCGGCAGCGGGTACCATTCTGAAAATACTGGGATTGACCGTCACGGGTAACAATTCGCTTGATGGAAATTTCGCTGTACTGCGCATATTGCCCGCCCAGGCTGCCATCGCTGTTATCGAACACCAGTTCGATGGATGCCTGCCCCACTGGTTTGCGGGCGCTGGAGCCGTTAAAAATGACGTCCGCCATGGAATCACCACGCAGGTTTTTCGCGGACGTTTCCCCCATCACCCAGCGCACCGCATCGATCACATTAGACTTGCCGCAGCCATTCGGACCGACAATACCAATGAGGTTGGAAGGTAATGGGATGGAGGTGGGATCGACGAATGACTTGAATCCCGCCAGTTTAATTTTACTCAGACGCATGGAGCGCAAAGATACAAGATGGGGGGGGCTGGACACAAGCTGAAAGGGACAAATTTCAGGAATTTTACCTCAAATCCGCCAAAATCCACGCCACAGTCCTTGCAAGGCGCTATGTGGTTCTTGTATCTTGCTTTGAATGTCTACTAAGCCCAGCAAAAGTTTGGAAATTTTTGATAATCCGGTCCCGGAACGGGACTACACTATCCGCATCGACGTACCGGAATTTACCTGTTTATGTCCCAAGACCGGCCAGCCCGATTTTGCCACGTTTAAGATCGAATATGTGCCGGATAATCATTGCGTTGAGCTGAAATCACTGAAACTGTACATGTGGTCTTATCGCGATGAAGGTGCTTTTCACGAGGCGGTCACCAATAAAATCCTGAATGACCTGGTAGAGGCATGTCAACCGCGCTTTATGCGAGTTAACGGAATTTTTAATGTCCGGGGTGGTATCTATACCACCGTCGTCGTAGAACATCGTAAGCCGGGCTGGCAAGCACCTGAATATGTAACCCTACCCTGACGCTAACGAATCCGGAATCAGCAGTGGCAATTTATATCGGTATTGATTTGGGAACATCCGGCTGTCGCGCCATTGCGATTGATGAAAACACCACGGTGTGCGCCAAAGCCATCACAGCCGTACCCCTGCCTTTACGTAAAGCGAACCATATCGAACAGGACCCAGAGGTATGGTGGCAAGCTACCCAACGGGTACTGAAGGATATTTCAAACCAGGTCAATCCCGCAGAAGTAAAAGCCATTGCTGTAGATGGGACCTCAAGCACCCTGTTGTTATGCGACAAGCAAGGCAAACCATTGCAACACGCCATCATGTATAACGATGCGAGGGCGACGGAACAGGCGACGCGCATCAAACAATACGCGTTAAAGCGGTCCGCTGCCCAGGGGCCAACCTCAACACTGGCCAAACTGCTCTGGTATCAGGATCGACAGATTGCGCAACGCGCGGCTTACGCCCTGCATCAAACGGATTGGGTCAGCGCCCAGCTGTGTGGGCGTTTCGGGGTCAGTGACATCAATAACAGTCTGAAGCTGGGCTATGATCCCGTCACGCAGGAATGGCCGGAATGGCTGGATAAAGTTAAAACTCCCAGGCGACTACTACCGCGCGTGGTAAAACCAGGGTCCATCATGGGCACGATCCGTTTTGAACTGACGGAGCGCTTTAACTTTCCCATCACCACCCAGATTATCGCCGGCACCACGGATAGCACCGCGTCCTTTATGGCAACGGGCGCCAGTCAGCCCGGGGAAGCAGTCACCGCGCTGGGTTCCACCCTGGTACTGAAAGTGTTAGCTGAAGAGCCGGTATTCGATCCTAAATACGGTGTCTACAGCCAGCCCATCAATGACCAGTGGCTGGTGGGTGGTGCATCCAACACCGGTGGCGCGGTATTGCTGAAATACTTTACCCTGGAACAACTGGATGACATGACCCCGCGATTAAAACCCGCGGTGAGTACCGACCTGGATTATTACCCTTTGTTTTCCCAGGGCGAACGCTTTCCCATCAATGACCCGAACCGCAAATCAAAAACACTACCACGGCCACAGGATGACGTGGAATTTTTTCAGGGGTTACTGGAAGGCATTGCGTCCATTGAACAGCAGGGTTACGAAAGGCTGGCAGAACTCGGCGCGCCGTTTCCCAGCAAGATTTATACAACAGGGGGCGGCGCAGGAAACGAAGCCTGGACAACCATTCGTGAACTCGTGCTCGGTGTTCCCATTTCGGTTTCCGCGCATACCGAAGCCGCCTATGGTGCTGCCTTGCTGGCTCGCAAAGGTTCTATCAATATCACCGCCAACCTGAAATCCTTTCAATAATGGATAATCCTCTCGCCGGCATTAAATATTTACTCAAGGGTTTGCGATTGATCGCGTCACCGGGATTGCGCCGCTTTGTCGTCATCCCGGTTTTGATTAACACGCTACTGTTTATCAGCGTCATCTGGTTTGGCTTCGAGCAAATTGGTATTGCGATCGACTGGTTAATGACAAAGCTGCCGGAATGGTTACAGTGGCTGAGCTGGCTGTTCTATCTGGTATTTGGTTTATTAAGTCTGCTGTTCGTATTTTTTACTTTTTCCCTGGTGGCCAATATCATTGCCGCGCCTTTTAATGACCTGTTGTGTACTGCAGTTATAAAAAAAATAAAAGGCGGTAAATTGCCGGACAATATCAACGAACCTGGCTTTATTCAGCAAATCGTGCCGTCTATTCTCAATGAAATTAAAAAATTTGCTTATTTTGTTGGCTGGTCAATCCCGTTCCTGATTCTGCTGGTAATCCCTGGCATTAATATCATTGGCTCAGTGTTGTGGTTTTTGTTCAGCGCCTGGATGTTGAATATGGAATACATGGACTACCCCATGAGTCAGAACAATCTGGATTTCACCCGGCAAAAAACCTTATTTAAACAGCGGAAAATTATTTCTTACAGTTTTGGCGGTGTGGTCAGTATCGCCACCATGATTCCGGTGGCCAATTTTCTGGTGATGCCCGCAGCAGTTGCCGGAGCAACGGCATTGTGGATTGAGCAATATGAAAAGTGAAAAAAGAAGCCGGCAAAGAGTCCTTTGCCGGCATCAACAAGGTTAGGTTCGAAAGTTAGAAAAAGTATTTAATGAAAGGCAGCACTACCAGCATCGACAGTTCATAGGCCACCAGAATGGCATACAGTAACAAACTACTATAGAGAATCTGATAACCACTGATACGGTTAAGAATACGGAAATTCTTGTGCATGACCAGGAACATAATGCCAAACGCGGTCAGGCCAAACTTCACATAAAAGAACTGGTGAAAGTCTTTCTGGATAAAATAATCCATCACCGGATTCAACTCATAACTGCCGTAGAACTCCAGCAAGGTCATGGTAAAAAAGGCGTCCGCAACACATAACAACAAGGCGCCCACGGCGACAAAAAACAGATGCGGTTCGTGAACATCCACGTAGTGGGCGCCTTCTCCATCGACCGTACGACGTGGCGTAACGCGACGACGATGGATCAGCGAGCCAACCAGCGTACGCCACGAGTGGGTACGACGATCCACGGCAATCACGCGCAAACATTCCATATCCGGGCTTTGTTTTAAAATGTCGGTAGAATTAGTCAT
>Ga0209536_100004620_pt1 | contig 21740 bp, 11 predicted proteins | sample DeeMarSeWOR28_12_FD_187461 | JGI IMG/M metagenome (GOLD analysis project Ga0209536, IMG submission 187461) | Marine sediment microbial communities from White Oak River estuary, North Carolina - WOR-2-8_12 (SPAdes) (version 2) | ecosystem: Environmental > Aquatic > Marine > Intertidal zone >... | reverse complement strand
CATATGCACTACCAGCTTCCTCATCTGCAGAAAAAACCAGAACCAACCTACCATTCAGCTTGATTTCTTCCCTCCGTAAAACCATAGCTGCTGAAAGTATTGCAGCAATGGCACCTTTCATATCGGTCGAACCTCTTCCATATAAACGACCATTTACGATTTTTGCTTCACCTGGATTATGATCCCATTTAGAAATATCACCTATCGGCTTTGTATCCATATGTGCATTTAGCACAAGAGTTTTTTTATCTTTTTTACCTTTTGAAAACCTGTCTTCCAAAGCAAACACTAGGTTAGGTCTTTTTCTTTTTATGGACCAGGTTTCAGGTGCTGGAAGTCCCCACTTTTTTGCCTGGTTCTTGATAACTTCTGCAACTGCTGTTTCATCGCCTGGAGGATTTTCGCTTCTTGTTAGAACCAGCTGTCTGGCAAAATCAATAATTTCTTCCTTATAGGAATCTATCTGTTTATTTATTATTTGCCCTGCCAAGTTTTCTTCAATCACTTCATAACCTCAGTCACTATCTTTTTAAAATCATCCATTGTGATGGGTGCTTTATTCTTATATGCCAGTGCCTTTACCTTATCAAGCATAGCCTGTATCTGCTCCTCGTCTGCTTCCACACCTATTTTGCTGAGCCAGTTTTCTATCGAGTTGCTACCACTATGTTTGCCCAGGACCACTTCAGGACTTTTCTGGCCTACAAAGTCCCAGTGAAACGGAAATATCTCGAGCACATCTTCTGTTCCTATAAGCCTGTTCATCCACACAGTTACAATTCCTGACTCGACATCAAAGATCCCATCACCAACTATCGGTCTATTGGGAGGTAGCTTGATACCCAGAATATCCTGGACAAGTTTTGCTGTCTCATAAAGCTTTGAAAAGTCAATGTTTACCTCCATCCCATACATAAGCTTCAGCATCATTGCAACATCTTCATAAGCAGCCATTCCTGCTCGCTCCCCGATTCCAGAAACCGATGCCTGGACAACCTCAACTCCGGCACCAACTGCTATTACCGAATTGGCAGAAGCACAGTTAAAATCATTATGGAAATGGGCTTCAAGGGGCTTGTCAATTTTTTTCTTTATCTCCCTTACAAGATAATCAACTGCATGGGGAGAAAGAACCCCCATTGTATCCACAACACCCAGTGCATCCATATGTCCTTCTGTTGCCACCTTGTCTATTATTGTAAAAAACCAGTCAAGCTCTGCCCTTGTCATATCAACAGGGAAAAATACTGTATAGAGCCCGTTCTCTTTCGCAAACCTTGTTGCTTCAATGGGTAGAGCCATTGCCTTTTCAACAGGCCAGCCGTAGGCCTTTTCTATGATATGCTTGCTGGATGGTATCTCTATTATTATCCCGTCGACACCACATTCAAGTGCTCGTTTGACATCGTCAATTACACATCTTGAGAAAACAAATATTTCAGGACCCAGGTTTCTTCTGACAATTTCCTTTATTGCATCTTCGTCCTGCTTTGTTACAACGGGCATACCTGCTTCTATCCTGTCAACACCTGCTTCTGCAAGCTTTTCAGCTATCTTTATCTTGTCTTCCCTGCTGAAAACAAGACCAGCCTGCTGCTCGCCATCCCGCAGTGTTGCATCATGAAATTTTACTTTTGCCGGCAGGTTTAATTTATTCCTTATTTCAGAAGCGTAGTTCCATTCACTTACAAACCAGTTTTTTGTTTTCCATCCTGACATTGTGGGCCGTCGAACATCCGACATTGCTGATCAGCGCCCGTGAAGCGGCAGAAATCAGGGTCTCTCTCGGCAAATACCCAGCCATTGATAAATCATTCAACGAAGCCAGAGACTATATTGACGGGGTTGTCAGGCTTAAAATTGATGTTCCACCGCCTGGAGAAGCAGGCGGTTATGCCCATGAGCGCCATAAACAGAATTACCGGGACATGCAGCTGGCGGGAATGCTCTTTGTAATTACAGAAAATGATACCTATGCCCGGTTTATCCGTGATATGTTGTTTAAATATGCAGAAATGTATCCGGGATTGGGTGCGCATCCATTAGCGCACAATCAGGCTCCGGGAAAACTTTTTCACCAGATGCTCAACGAAACCGTCTGGCTGGTCTATACGAGTATGGCTTACGATTGCATTTACAACTGGCTGAAGCCGGAAGAACGCAAATACATCGAGGAGAATGTGTTCGATCAGATTATCGATTGGTTTATCGGACCAAATGCCCACGAATTCGACCGGATACATAATCATGGCACCTGGAGTGTGGCCTCGATCGGATTGATCGGCATCGCCCTTGAGAGAGATGATCTGGTTGAAATGGCCCTCTATGGAACCGATCGTTCAGGCAAAGGCGGGTTTTTGAAACAACTCGATCTTTTATTTTCGCCAGATGGATATTATATGGAGGGGCCGTATTATATCAGATATGCTTTACGCCCTTTTTTTATTTTCGCCGAGGCACTTGAGCGCAACCGGCCCGAAATAAAAATCTTCGAACACCGCCATAAAATCCTTAAGAAAGCAATCTATTCTGCCCTCATGACCACTTTCCCGAATGGTGTCTTTCCACCTATCAATGATGCTTCACAGACGATGGATATCAGAGCAGCCGGTCCGGTTTTTGCAACTACTATCGGATACTTCCGCTATGGTGTGGGAGATGTAAACTTACTTGGCGTGGCGAAGATTCAGGATCAGGTTCTGCTCAATGGAGCCGGTTTGAAACTCGCGCAGGATATGGCCAAATATGATGGTGACATCCCTGATTTCACATGGGGTAGCATTGAATTCAGCGATGGGTCCGATGGCGAACAGGGTGGCCTGGGAATTCTCCGTACCGGCCAGGGGCTGGACCAGTCTATGCTCCTTATGAAATACGGCGTCCATGGCGAAGGGCACGGGCATTTTGACAAATTACATTTCCTGTTTTATGACCAGGGAAAAGAGGTGATTCCGGATTACGGATTCGCGCGCTGGATCAATATTGAACCGAAATTCGGCGGGCGGTATTTGCCCGAGAATAAATCATATGCGATGCAGACCATTGCACATAATACCATTACGGTCGATCAGACCACACAGAATGCCTTTAATCGTAAAGAAGCTGATGCAATGTCCGGGAAGCGACATTTTTTCCACATTGACAATCCGGATATCCAGGTTATGAGTGCCCGGGCGGATGATTATTATCCGGGTGTGAAAATGCAGCGGACGATGTTTCTTGTCAACGAAAAACGGTTGCCGCATCCGGTCATTGTGGATTTGTACCGGATAAATAGCAAAACCGCTCATCTTTATGATTATCCCATACACTTTAACGGTCAATTGATCACTACTAACTTCGAATATACTCCTGATACCACTGCGTTAATGGTGCTCGGAAATGAATTTGGTTATCAGCATCTGTGGAGGGAAGCACAGGCTGACCTTCAGATTGAAAATCCCAGTATTACCTGGCTGAACGGGAACCGGTATTACACGGTGCTCATGAATGCGAAAAAAGGCTCGAAATTATTCTTTACCCGAATTGGTGCAAACGATCCACATTTTAATCTGCGCTCCGAACCGATGTTTCTGCTGCGCATTGGCGCAGCTGACCATTTGTTTGCGACAGTTATAGAACCGCATGGCTATTTCAATGAAGCACAGGAAAAATCCGATGGCGCCAGACCGTTGTTGAAAGAAATTGAAATTATAGGACATAATGACATCGCCACGGTAGTAGAGATTAGAGGTGAGAACGAAATCTTTTGGCAAATCATTGCCACCAATGAATTATCCGATCCGAATGCCGAAAGAACGGTACGGTTTAACGAACGATCGTTCAGCTGGACCGGCGACTTTAATGTTCTGCTTGAGAAATAGTATTATTTGAAGTATTGGCTGAGATTATTTTCAATATTATATGTCAAATCCGATTTAAGAATGCTGAATAATCATCATCTTGCGGAGATAGAAGGGATATCTGATCATGAAGTTTAAAGGATTGCGATGGTGGATCATTATTTTGATTGCGATTGCGACGGTCATCAATTATATCGATCGCAGTGCGCTGGCGATCATGTGGCCGGAGATGAGCAAGGATCTTGGGATTGATGAACGGGGATATGCGGCTATTATGAGTATGTTCATGATCGCCTACGCGATCAGTCAGCTGCTTTCCGGGAAATTGTACGATTGGGTCGGTACACGACTAGGATTTGTTATTTCAATTGTCGTCTGGTCCATTTCGGCCGCACTGCATGCAATGGCACGGACCGCAGCGGGTTTCAGTATTGTCCGGTTCACACTTGGGCTGGGCGAAGCCGGCAACTGGCCGGGCGCAACTAAATCCAATGCGGAATGGTTCCCGATAAAGGAGCGAGCATTTGCTCAGGGGATCTTTAATTCAGGCGCCTCAATTGGTTCGATCATTGCACCGCCTTTAATTGCCATGCTGTACCTGTGGCTGGGATGGCGGGTTACCTTTGTGGTACTTGGTGTGCTCGGAATTTTCTGGATCCTGCCCTGGTGGTATTTCAACAAAGCCCTGCCGAAGGAAAACCCGCATATCATGGATGATGAAAAAGAATATATTCTGAAAGGACAGCTGACCAACGACATTGAACCGTTGTCCGCAGAGAAGGCTCCGGGATGGGGGGAATTGCTGACCTACAAGCAGTCATGGTCGGTAATTGTCTCGCGGTTTTTTCTAGATCCGATATGGTGGCTGTTTGTTGTCTGGCTGCCGATATACCTCAACTCAAAATTCGGATTCAATATCAAAGAAATCGGGCTTTCTGCATGGGCTCCTTATGTTGGCGCGGCTGCAGGCAGTCTGTTTGGCGGCTGGATCAGCGGATATTGGATTTCTAAAGGCTGGACGGCGAATAAAGCCAGAAAACTGGCCATTGTCGCTGGAGGTGTGATCATGATCCCCGCGCTGATCTTTACTGCCTTTGCGGGAAATCCGATCGTTGCCATCATTCTGATCGGTTTTATTCTTTTCGGTTTCCAGATATCGATGAATAATATTCAAACGCTGCCCAGTGATTTCTATGCCGGCGGAGCCGTTGGATCACTGGCCGGAATGGGCGGTACGAGCGCGGCAATAGGTGTTGTGATCGTAACCAACCTGGTGCCGATCATGGTCGAAGCGGTCAGCTATACCCCCGTTTTCCTGATGGGTGCGGCCCTGGTTCCACTGTCTGTTATTTCTATTTATATCTTCGGTGGTGAGATAAAACGGGTGCCGCTCAGGCAAAAATAAAAAGGGAAATAAGATGGAAACATTTGTAAAAGGGAAGGATATTCCGGTAAAAAACGTGGCGCCGGGAATGAACCGGCAGATCATGGGGTATGACAGCAACCTGATGCTGGTCAAGGTACATTTTGATAAAGGCGGAATCGGCGCCAGGCATCAACATCCCCATCAGCAGGTCTCCTATGTGGTATCAGGTAAGTTCGAGGTGGAAATAGATAGTAAAAAAGCCATCTTAACCGCTGGTGACTGTTTTACCGTACCGCAAAATGCCATGCATGGTGCAGTCTGTCTGGAGGAGGGTGTCCTGATCGATACGTTTTCACCGATGCGTGAAGATTTTTTAAAACCATAGATGACATTAAAAAAATAAGGAGGGCAAAAGTCACTGAACAAAATTCTAGTATATTGACACCTATCGATTCATTTAACTTTGGAGGAATCATGAACAATTATGTACGACTCGTCGGGGTGGTCATTGCTGTGATTGTCATGGCCAGCCTGCCGGCGATGGCGCAAACCGTAACCCAGGTTTCGGCAGGTGAGAATACCTTATACGATGCGATTACGGCAGCTTCTGACGGCGATATTCTCGAACTGGTCGACGCAGGCGGAGTGTATCTCTATACAATGGATAATGATAAAATAGAGATCAGTAAAGTACTGACCATCCGCGCCATGGAAGGTCTGGAGCAGAAGCCGATTATCCGTAGTCTTCGCCCGACATCAAGTCCGAATACCCGCAATTTCGAGGTTCTTTCCGGGGGCAGTCTGACACTGATCGGCCTTGAATTCGACGGGAGTGGCGATGGCAGCGGAACACCCTATTCCAAACAGGCGATCCGACTCAATGCCGGCGACTCATCCAATGTCTTTCTGAAGATTTATGACTGCTATTTTCATGATTATACTGAAAATTTTCTCAGGGGCTACACCAAAACGGTCGTCGATACTTTTATCATACAAAATACGGTCTCCAGCGGTTCTGTGCGTGAAGGCTGGATGCTGTACGACACCAGCAGCGGCGGCCCGGCCTTGAATTACGCCCTGTTTGAAAACGTTACCATTACAAATGTCGGCCGCGAGGCAATAAAGATCGGAAGTGCTGATGTGGGTTACAACCCGGAAGTGATCATCAATCATGTCACTATGGATTCAACCTCCCTGAGTGGTGATTACCGGGTGATCCGAACAAACGCCGGTACGATTCCCGTTGCCAATGCAACCATCAAGAATTGCATCATATCCAACCAGATGGGCGTTTACCAGTATTCACTGCAGCTGTACGGTACCTCCACCGTTTCCTATTGCGATACCTTTAATGTTCGTCCGATCGATTTGAACGAATCTGCAGCAATCGGCAGCGGCATGATCGGTGGGGATCCGTTGTATGCTGATCCCGCAAACGGAGACTATACACTTCAGGAAGGATCACCGGCACTTGGCATGGCGGATGACGGCAAAGCCATGGGAGACCTGCGCTGGGATCCGTACGCACAGGGTCCTACGGTGCACAAAGTAAAAGCCGGAGAAAACACCATTTATGATGCTGTTGAAGCCGCCGCTGACGGTGATATTATAGAACTCGTCGATGCCGGTGGGGTGTATGTTTACACGCATGAATCCGATAAGATAGAAATCACCAAAGTTCTTACGATACGCGCAAAGGAAGGGCTGACCCAAAAGCCGATTATCCGCAATCTCCGTCCTACTTCGAGTGCTAATACCCGCAATTTCGAGGTTCTTTCCGGGGGCAGCCTGACGCTGATCGGGCTTGAATTTGACGGCAGCGGCGATGGCAGCGGATCCCCCTATTCAAAACAGGCTGTCCGGCTCAATGCCGGCGACTCCACCTCTGTATTCCTGAAGATAAATGACTGTTATTTTCATGATTACACCGAGAATTTCCTGAGAGGATACATAAAAACAGTTATCGATACCTTGATCATACAAAACACGCTTTCTACCGGTTCCGTGCGCGAAGGCTGGATGCTGTATGACACCAGCAGTGACGGTCCGGCTGTGAACTATGCCCTGTTTGAGAATATAACCATATCAAATGTCGGGCGGGAAGCGATCAAGATCGGGAGCGCGGCCACAGGTTACAATCCGGAAGTCATTATCAATCATGTCACTATGGATTCCACTTCCCTGAGTGGTGATTACCGGGTGATCCGAACGAACGCCGGTACGATTCCGGCGGCGAATGTAACCATTAAGAATTGCATTATATCCAATCAAATGGGTGCGTATCAGTATTCTCTCCAATTGTACGGCACCTCCACCGTTTCTTACAGCGATACTTTTAACGTTCGTCCGGTCGATTTGAACGAATCTGCATCCATCGGCAGCGGTATGATCGGCGCGGATCCGCTCTACAAGGATCCTGGCAATCTTGATTATCGTCTCGCACTGACGTCGCCTGCCCGTGGTGCGGCGGATGACGGCAAAGCGATGGGTGACCTGCGCTGGGAGACAGATCCGAACCAATATTTACTGACGCTTTTTACCGATGGCGAAGGTACGCTTGAGGCTAGTCCGGCCGGGCCGTATTATGATCCGGGAACGGTCGTTACGCTGACGGCAAAACCTGCACCCGATTGGAAAGTATCCAAATGGGAGCCGGCTGCTTTTCCACCGGATACAGAAACAAGAGATATCACCATGAACTCGGACCAGCAGGTTAAGGTATTTTTTGTACCGTTAAAGGACCTGTTCAATCTGACGGTCTCGACCATCGGTATCGGCCATGTGGACCTGGCACCGGAACCGGTACAGGCCGACAGCGCGGCGGGTGTCTTTTCCTATTACGATGGTACCAATGTCACCCTTACCGCAGTATCCGATACTTCCGCCATGGAATTCACCGAATGGTCAGGTGATCTCACGGGATCAAACAATCCGGAGACAGTCTCGGTAACATCTAATCTGAATATAACGGCAACCTTCGCACCGACTGCAACGCAATATAAAATTAATGTTACCGTCGTTGGTAAAGGGGAGGTGAGTTACGATCCTGAACCCTATCCATATTATGATAGTTACGACTCATCCACAGTTGTCACGATGGTTGCCGCGCCGCTGAGCGGCTTCGAATTCACCGGCTGGTCCGGCGATGTCACCAGTGATAATGATACGGTGATCGTGACGATGAACACTGATTTTAATCTGACGGTTACATTCAGCGAAATCTCTGTCCCTGGCGGCATACTTGAGATCGATACCACACAAAGCCTTGCCGAAGCTGTTGATTTTGCCCGCAATAACAGCCAGGTCAAATATATCGTTTTGACCACTTCAGGCGGGATATACAAGGCACACGAGAACATCGATGTCGATTTTCCGCTGGCCATAATGGCAAAAGAAGGGCTTGCCGAGCGGCCAAAAATTGAAGGTAACCCGGATCTGGGCTATGCTAACGGAATCTTTCAGATCAGGGTCGGTGGCACCAGTCTCTCCCTGGACGGGATTGAACTATATGACGCTAAATATGCCATCAGGACAGATGACGATTCTCTGAAAACGGAAATCAGAATAAATAACTGTTATATCTACAATTCCGGTGAAGTATGGGTGAAGATCTATGCGGGATCATTTGTCGATTCGCTGATTATCACCAATAGCATTTTCAGGGAATGCAAGAATGAGGGCATCTATCTGCGGGATCCCAATACAGTTAAATACGCCAGAATTGAAAATACGACCTTTATCCGATCAGGTCGTGAAGCCGTGCGGGTGCGCGATAATGGTGACATGGTGCTCAGAATCAATCACTGCACAATCGACTCTGCGAGCTGGAATCAGAATTACCGGGTTCTCTACCCTGAAGGAGTGCAGGATGCTGAAATTAAGAACTGCATTATCACAAATCAGATGTTCCTGACAGAACAGCACTCAGATGTCATCAGGCTGTATGGCACTTCGACCGCTGCTCATCTTGTCCTCAATAATACCAGCACGAGGATAGACCTTGAAGAAGATGCGACAGTAGATACAACCCTCATCTGGGAATTTGATCCGCTGTTCGAATCGCCGGAGAGCAGGAATTATACGCTCTTGCCGGCATCACATGCCTACGATATCGGTGACGATGGTGAAGCGGCGGGGGATCTGAGATGGGCAACCAACACGCCGACGCATTTTCTCCTCACAGTAACAGTTGAGGGTGAAGGAACTGTGGCATTTGACCCGGCTCCAGTGGGTAAAACCTATGATCCGGATCAGACAGTTACCATTACAGCCGTAGCGGATACATCATATGAGTTTGTGGAATGGACAGGTGACCTGACCGGCTCAGTCAATCCAGAGACGATTGTGATGAACGGAAATAAAACGGTCGGCGCAAAATTTCAGCTGGTTGAGGGTATCGAAGATCTTAGCGGAATTCCAACGGAATATGCATTATATCAGAATTATCCAAATCCGTTCAATCCGCAGACGACGATCCGCTTTGATCTGAAAAAACCGGGTAAAACGACGATTAAGGTTTATGATATACTGGGCCGCGAGATATTTGCACTTGTCGATAAGCAAATGCCGGCCGGAAAGCACAAAATAATCTTTAATCATCCTGAACTCGCCACGGGATTATACTTCTACCGCATCCAATCAGAGGAATTTAGTGATATAAAAAAGATGATGCTGATCAAATAACCCTGATGAACGTTGCCGGTCATATGGCCGGCAACGTTTTATACATGCGAAAATGGAGTATAATTCCGGAATGAACAGAACAGAAGTTCTTGCGAAAATAGAAGCGTGCGGGGTTGTAGCAGTGATCCGCCTGGCCGATATTTCCAAACTGGAAAGTATAATCGGAGCACTTACCAGAGGAGGAATTTATGCCCTTGAGATTACCATGACGACACCCGATGCGCCTGCGATCATAACCCAGTTAGCGTGCCGGTATAAAGGTGAATTTCTGATCGGAGCGGGAACAGTCCTGGATACGGAAACGGCCAGAATGGTTATACAGGCTGGCGCGGTGTTTGTGGTCAGCCCTATTCTGAATCCGGAGATGATTCGCCTGGTACATCGCTATGACCGGTTGATGATTGCGGGAGCATTAACGCCAACGGAAATTCTGTCCGCCTGGGAAAACGGTGCCGATGTGGTGAAAATATTTCCGGCAACGGCACTTGGACCGGGGTATTTTAAGGATATTCATGGTCCGCTGCCGCAGGTGAAGCTGACTCCGACCGGTGGTGTGACGATTGAAAACGCAACGGATTTTATTAGAGCGGGAGCATGCTGCCTTGGTGTTGGTACTGCTTTGCTCGACAAAAAAATGATTGCCGAATCGGATTGGAAAGGCCTGGCGCAGAAGGCGTCTGATTTCGTGGCAGCAGTGAAAAAGGGCAGATCAAAATAGGTCTTCATAATAAAATGAAAAACAGGATTGTGACATTCGGTGAAATCATGCTGCGGCTGGCCCCGTTAAATTATGAACGGTTCATCCAGGCACATACACTTCAGGCAACATATGGCGGGGGAGAGGCCAATGTGGCGGTTTCACTGGCACAATTTGGTCATAATGTGTCTTTTGTCTCCCGCCTGCCTCGCAATCCGGTTGGCGATGCCGCCGTTATGACCCTTGCCGGATATGGCGTGAACACAGAATACATCCTGAGAGGTGGTGATCGACTGGGGATCTACTTTTTAGAGCATGGTGCATCGATCAGGCCTTCAAAGGTTACCTACGACCGTTCCGGTTCGGCCATATCTCAGGTACAACCGGAAATGTTTGATTGGAAGACCATATTTCAGGATGCAAAATGGTTTCATATTACCGGTATCACGCCGGCACTTTCTCCAAACAGCGCAGCGACCAGCCTGGCTGCTGTCACGGCAGCAAAGGATGCCGGCTTAACCGTCAGTTGTGATCTGAATTATCGAAAAAAATTATGGAGCCGTGCGCAGGCTAAACAGGTAATGACGCAGATCATTCAGCACGTTGACGTGGTTATTGCCAACGAAGAGGATGCCGCAGATGTATTTGACATCAAGGCCGACAAAACAGATGTTACAAGTGGCCAGCTTTCAGCGGACCATTATCGGGAAGTAGCAGCCAGATTAAAGGATCTGGCTGCAATTTCGGTGGTAGCGATTACTCTGCGAGAAAGTGTTTCCGCATCCGATAACAACTGGTCTGCCATTCTTTATGACGGGCATGACTATTTTATGAGCAGGAAATATCCCATTCACCTCGTGGATCGTGTTGGTGGCGGCGATTCTTTCGGAGCCGGATTGATCCATGGTCTTATGCAGGGCTGGGCCAAACAAGATGTATTGGAATTCGCGGTTGCAGCCTCGGCATTGAAGCAAACTATCCCCGGTGATATGAATCTGGTGAATGAAGATGAGGTGCTAGCAGTAATGAGAGGGGACATCTCTGGGAGGGTGCAGAGGTAACGCACTTTGACTTGGATTAGGAATTAAGAATTAGGAATTAGGAATTATTCTAATTAAATATATATGAAATATAAGCTTATCTGATTTTTTATCTGATCGCAAGCTTATATTACTGATATTATTTATCTCTTACCTTTTCCCTTTCTCCTCGAAGCATGCTTTTCTGATGCTGCTCCTTTTCCTCACACTTCATCATCTCTGTTCTCCGGCTCATCAACAGGTCAAATTTACGGCCTGTCGCATTACAGCACGAATCTGCAAAGAAGCGGCGCATTCCGGAAATCGGATCGGGATTGTATCAGAAATTTATGATCAAAGAAACAAAATCATCAAGGTGGTTACCATTTCTTCCTGAATTAAACGATAATGTTAACAAGCGTGAAGAATACTTTCAGTGAGATGATATTTGTGGAAACGCAGTCAAGCACCCGCATCGGCTGAATATATAAAAATTATAGAAAAGGCAACCTATCTAAAAAGCCATCAAAACGGAGTGTCAGAATTATTCGAAAACATGTCTTTATTATCTTAGCCGTATATTTTCTAAGCTTTCAAGCTGTTTCCGCCGGCGAACCGGTCAAATCTGACCGGGTGCCCGATGAGCAGGATCTGCTTTTTGCCTTAAAAGACTCCATCAGTGATCTTCAGAATGTATATGACCTGAGGGATGCCGAACGGTTGGAAGACGCTCTGGCAGAATTGGCCGCTTATTTCAGGCTAAAAGCAGCGGATAGATATTATTTCAACTGGAAAAATTTCCGCGAGCGTTTTGATGAGTACCGGAACCTGTATCCGGATAAGCGTGAAGACCATTTCAAACTGTCCAGGCTCCAGATGGATCTGTATGCGCCCGAGACAAATTGGATTTTGCCATTCAGAAATCTGCGCGGTGAAGAAGTATCGGCATATGAATTACGCCATTTAGCCCGGCAGCAGAAATCTTCCGATATGGCTTTGACCTATTATTATGAAGATGAAAAGCAGCAATATTTGGATTATTTCATCAGACAGGTGGCGGATCTGAACCGCGCCTTTGGAGAGAAGGCATATGATGATGCCGGTAACGGCATATATGAAGTCTACCGTTGTGGCAGACGTGTCCAGAACTGGATGTTCTGTCATAACGTCTATCTTTCATCACCGGCCTACAAAGCCGAACGACAGTTTCTTTTAATACGGACACTTATGCATCATGGAGCGCAGCTGTACGAGCGCTCGAAAAAAATGCGTTACGGGAATCACCATACCCGCGGATTGGTGGCGCTTTTCGAAATCGCTGCCATATTTCCTGAATTCACTTCATCGGAAAAATGGCGCGAACATGCGCTTAGCGGTCTCGTCTGGCATCTGACACACGAGGTAAATGCCGATGGATTTCAGTTCGAAAGATCTGTGCACTATCATAAAGGGGATATCGAAAATTATTTCCGGGTATTTCAGCTGGCAAAAATCAATAATATCTCACTTCCGGAGATATATGAACAGCAATTTCGGAAATTGTTTGAATCCCTTGTAAAACTCGCTCAGCCAAACCGCAGATTGCCTATTCTGCAGGATGATACCGATAAGCCTTTCGCTGAGAACAATTCGATGGATGAGGTCATGATACTTGGCACAATTGTATTCAATGATCCGGAATTCAAATATTTTACAGGGGATCAGATATCAGCTGCCGTATACTGGCTTTTGCGCAAGGATGAATTAAGGGCGACAAAAGAATTGGAGCAAAAAGTACCGGGAATTTTGTCCTGCGAGCTGCCTGAAACCGGATATTACATTATGCGCAATGGCTGGGACAGCCGTGCTGTTTACCTTACCGTCAGTACAGGTTTATCCGAAACCAAACCGGATCATCAGCACGGCGATATGCTCGGAGTGGTCGGTTACGCATACGGACATGAAATACTTCCGAATTATCAGGTTCAATACAACTCCAAAGACTACCGTTTTTATAAAAATTCATGGGTAAAAAATATCGCCCTGGTGGACAATCAGACGCTGGGAAGAGGGTGGAAGCAGAATGAAGGTAAGTCCGGATTCGGTAAATGGGAATATCTTCCGCAAGCGGAGATCATTTCCTGGAATAAAATGGACCTGTTCGATCACTTTATCGGTACCCATAATGGCTTCGATTCGTTTGATGTGGCCTATTATCGTGAGATTATATTTTTTCATGCGGGATTCTGGCTTTTTATCGATCACTATAAATCAGAATCGCGTCATAGATATCAGCAGGTATGGCAGGGAGAGTATGGCTTAATAGAAAACAACCTCTGGCAAAAAAAATATCATGACGGCAGCGGTTTGAATATTATACAGCTCGGATCATCAGATTTTTCAAGCCGGAAAATGCGGTTCCGCGACAAATCGAACATCATTATTGAAGGCCGCGCCCAGAAAGATTTCCAGTTTATCACTCTATTGGTGCCTTTTCCCAAAAGCGGGGAACACATGTATGAAAGGATTGATAAAAACATTTATCATATTGAAGAATGGCGGATTCACGCGGTATCGGATAATGAGAATAAAAACCAATTCTGGACAGCGGAGCATGCCGACTGGGGGTGTATCATTATAAATGTAAAAGATTATGAAAACGGTGTGGTGCAACTGCATTTTAATGAATCCACCAATTTTGCGCTTTTCGAGAATAAACTCCAATATCTGGGACGAGCAAGCCAGAGAATGAATTCTATCCCGAAATTAAAACCTGAAGAATATACATCGGATCAATGGTTTTCGGAACTTGAAGTAAAACCCGGCGGGATCTATTTGATAAGTCGGGAGCCATGATTATGACAAATAAAATTCTTGACAGAAAAGGTATAAATGGTTATTTTAATTTGTAATACATAATACAAATAAATTAGGCGTTATTGATATCCATTCAGAAATAATTCCATCGCTTATCTAAAGGAGTTCTGCCATTATGAGAGCGATACCATGTATTATTTTAATCCTCCTGCTTTTCACCTTTTCCGGGCTGTATGCAGGCAATACCGGCAAAATTGCCGGAGTAGTGCTTGATCAGAGAACCGGTGAACCACTTGCAGGGGCCAATATCATTGTAATCTCGCGATGGGAAAATGATAGTGAGATACCGCTCGATATCCCGGCAGGCGCATCGACCGATCTGGACGGTGCCTATTTTATCCTCAATCTGCGGCCCGGATCATATAATGTAAAGGCTACCTATATCGGCTATACCGATATGATGAAAACCAGAGTGAAGGTTTTTGTCGATAAAACAACCGAAATCAATTATGAAATGAGCGAACAATTACTGGAAACAGAGGAGATCGTCGTTACCGCATATACCCAGGAAACTGTTGAAAAGGATCTTACTGCCACCAAGCAGGTATATAATGTCTCTGAAGTTCAGAGCATCGCGGGCGTGGCCGACCTTACCGACATTCTGGAATTACAGGCTGATGTCATTGATGACCATTTCCGCGGCGGCCGAATTGGTGAATCCACCTATCTCATGGCAGGATCCGCCATCGTAAATCCACTCGATAATACCCGTGCCTTTAATCCGATTGTAACAGGCCTGGAACAGGTTGAAGTCTATACATCCGGATTCAGCGCTGAATATGGAAATGCCCAGTCAGGTGTGGTTAATATGGTCACCAAAGAAGGAACATCCATCTGGCAAAGCAGGGCTGAAATCTCAGGTACATTACCATACTACAAAACCTGGGGTGGGGAGGCGGGTTCGGTCGCGGCAGGCAATCCCTATGATCCGGCCAATTTGATCTTTGCCGGTTTGTTGATGAATCCGGAAGAATGGCTGGAAGAAAATCCGCTCGATCCTGGTAAACCGTTGTGGGACCGCGGATATGGCGTTACAAAATATTTACCACCTCCGCCTGTCACTTGGCCGCCTTCTCCGCCTTTAACCCGCGAAGATTCCCTGGTAATCGCCAATCTGGGCCGTCTGATGTGGATGCAATCGGTCCGTGAGCTCGGTATGGAATATGACAATACGATTGACTATCGGGTCGATTTCACTACGGGAGGTCCAATTGCTAAAAATACGAATATTTTCATGGCTGTGCGACAGAACATCGTTTACCCGGAGGTTCCGATGACTCAGCCGGATATGCAGCGGCAATTGATGAGTAATCTGACATTTAATCCTAATCCGAACCACAAATTCAAGCTATCGGTTGTATATGATTATGACTTTGAAAACGTACTCGACAGTAACTGGTGGCGCTGGCTGTTTGATCGTACTTTCAGCGTGATCAAGCGGACCAACCGTGCATGGCAGGGCAGCCTGGAGTATAAATATATTTTCACGCCGTCAACCTATGCCGATTTTACTTTCAGCATTCTGAATACCAGGCAAGAGGACCGCATAGACCTGCTTAAAAATGACCAGGTGCTTGAAGATTACAGTAACGGCAGCAACTGGGTGGACTATACAGGACCTTCAAATCACAGGGTTGGCCGATTAAGCGATGATCGTGGTGACAGAGAAACTCTTACCTACTATACTTCCGGTAGCCTGACCAGTCAGATCGACCGGTTCAATCTGCTAAAAGCAGGTTTACAGCTCTATTTTTATAATCTCGATGTGAAATATCAAAATAATGTGACCGGGCCGAGTAGCATTCAGGATCTCATATTCAGTGCGAATCCTTTCGAGGGCGCGTTATATTTGCAGGATAAAATGGAATATGAAGGGATGATAGCAAATATCGGCCTGCGTTTCGATTTTTATCAGCTGAACACAACGTATTATACGGATAAATTCAATCCTCTGCTTGATCCGGATGCGGTTGCCGACACCAAATTATATACCCGGCTCCAGCCGCGTGTCGGCTTTTCATTCCCGGTATCAGAACTGACCGTATTTCATCTGAATTATGGGACTTTCACACAGAGACCGAATTTCAATCAGCTCTATTATAATCAGATTAATGTCGACGAGGGTGCTGTTAGTATACTGACCCTGGGAAATCCGGAACTCAAACCGGAGAATACGAAATCCTACGACATTGGGATCGTTCATAAGCTGACCACAGGCCTCCAGCTGGATGTGAGTGCCTACTACAAGGACGTAAAAGATCTTATTCAATCGGCGTATTATCAGAATACCAGCGGTACGACCTATGCCACTTATGTAAATCTCGATTACGCAGACATCAAAGGCTTTCATGTAAGCCTGGAACGCAACATCGGCACAATTAGGGGATATATTCGATATAATTATGAATCAGCCACAGGAAAAAGCGCGAACGCCGATAATCTGGATGTTGCTCCTATCTATACTGAGTCCGGAAATGCGGAAGATGAAGGCCTGAGCGGCCGCTTTCCCGAGGATGTGTATCTTGATTATGACCGCACCCACAAATCTGTTTTTAATCTGCGCTACCTTACACCGCGCGGAACGGATATATTTTCAAATATATCCGTCAGTCTGACTTACCGCTATGCTACCGGACGCCCGTATACCTGGGATGAATCGGGCCAGGGGCTCAAGTATAATCAACGCACACCTGTCGAAAATGAATTGCGGATGCGAATTGAAAAAGGTTTCGATATCGGCAAAACAAATATGACCCTCTATTTTGAAGGATTCAACCTGCTGAATGAATTCACCTATAGTTATTCCCGTACTTTTAACAACGACCGCAACGTTGTACGCTGGTCCACACTGGACAGTCAGCAGGATATTCTGATAGAAGATTTTTATGCACCCTATGTAACCCGGCAGGATATATATCTGCTGGCAAATCAGCCGCGTCATTTCCGGACGGGTGTTATCTTTAAATTTTAGGTGAAAATCGTGTATGAGGTTTCTATGATTGTTACCGGGCAAAAAAAATTTATCTTTGTTCTATTAATGCTTCTGGTACTGACCACAGTCGCCATGTCCCAGCTCCTGGAATTCAGGGTGCATGATCGCGGAATGCTGCATGAGACGGTTTTTAATTCCGGTGATATCGGCAGACCGTGGACGACCGGGGATGAAGGCAATAAAACAAACCTGCCCCTGATGGAATGGCCTTCCAGATCTAAGACCATCGTGCAGGGAACCGTATACAGCGGGCAGCACAATTTGTTGGGCGGTGGTATGTATATGGCCGCCAATCCTGACGGCCTGCAGGGTATGGAAAACCGGATTTATGCCCTGTGCGGCGGGGTCGGAGAAGGTGGCGGTTCGGAAGTTATCATCGGCCGCTGGAGTTTTCCGTATTTTATCGAAGAAGTGGAAAATTTTCCGCTGTCACCCGATGGCACACTGAATCCCGATTATGATCCGGATGAAGCGGAAGAGATCATCACCGCCTCCTGGACCACTCCGCTGGGCATTAAAGTTACCAGGGTTTCGCGGGCATGGAGCCATCCCGATTTCGATGATATGATTATCTATGAATATGAGCTGGAATACACCGGCGATACCGACGGCAATGCGGCAACGATCGAAGAGACGCGGATCCTGAAGGATTTTATGGTGCTGTTTATCTACGGATTCGCCCCCTCCATGTACGGTTACCAGCGCCACTATCAGGAGTGGAAGTATGAGAGCGGTATTTACCGCGGTGATCAGAATAATTTCTGGGATGCCGATTACTGGCTTTCCTTCAACATGAATCTGCGCACAAATATAACCGATGAAAGCCTTTGGGCGAAACCGGAACCGAACAAGGAACTTTTTCTTGAGTTTGCCAATACCGGTAAAAACGGCGGCGGACTCTGTTCACCGCAGGCACCGGGATTCGCGGTGCTTTATTATGATGTCAATCATCTCGCTTATGTTGATACCATCGACAGCCCGCAAAACGAGTCGGAAGTGACCAATGTACTCAGAACGACTTTAGGTGAGTATTATGAGCTGGATGAAAACAATCATATTAAGCAACCCTGGTCAAATAAAGTCAGTACCGGCAATACCCGCAGCAGTAAAATGAAAGTGGAAAGTATCAATCCGGATAAGCGCTGGAGCGGCGTTTACAGCGCTACCAGTACCACCTGGCCGGACCCCCCGAGCCATCCGACTGAAAGCTGGATCGGAAGAGCGGCTTACAACTATCGCCAGAGCGTAGATGCCGGTCAGAAGCATATCGTTTTCGGCCCTTATACATTGAATCCTGGCGATCGTCTTAAATATTCACTGGCTGAGGTTGTCGGTTACGGTGCACAGGCCGGTAAACGGCTGGAAGGCGGGCAAACGCTTACCCAATGGGCTAATACGCCAAGCTTGAACCGGCAGGTAAAAGCAAAGGACGGTACGGTTTTAACCAATAAGTATACCGATGACTTCGGATATCCCGATTATGTTAATTCGGAAGTCAAAACGGTTACGCAAGTCACGCATAAAGCCTTCGAAGCATATCTGGGTTATGAACCGGTCATACCGGTATGGCCCGAGGATCATCCCAGCAGTGGCGATTATAAAATCCCGGCAACAGTTCCGGCACCGGTCATTGAGGTGAACAACACATCGGAAGGCAGAATCCGCATCACCTGGAACCGGGAGGTGGAGAGTTTTACCCACCCGCGCCTGACGGGTGAACTCAGAAAATTCTATATCGCGCGCAGCGACGCCGGGATGGGCCCCTGGTATATTCTCGATTCTCTGGATGTCGGCCAGGTCAATGATGACGGTACTTACGAATACTTTGATGATGATCCGGTCTTTAAGATAGGTGAAACACGTTATTATTCGGTTACTTCTGTTGACGAAAACGGCCTGCAGAGCGGCCGGACGAATATTACCACTCATGCAAAGAATGTCGGTTCCGTTGAGCAACTAGGGGAAGTATTTGTTGTTCCAAATCCATTTGTGATTGAATCCGGATTTGGTGGTGCTGCCGGTGCGGCCGACAAAATAGGATTTTATGGTTTACCAAAACGGGCTACGATTCGGATATTTACCTATTCGGGACAGCTCGTGGAAACTATTGAGCATAATGATCCGGTTTACTCGACGGAATGGTTTCAGGTAACCCGCAATGATCAGGAAATCGCTTCCGGCCTGTATCTGTATGTCGTAACAACCCCGGAAGGGGAGCAGACCAGTGGTAAATTTATTGTAATTAAATAATCGGGCAGTGAGGAATACCATGCCATTCAGAAAGAAATATACTATCCCCATTGTTATTTTTATACTTGCAGGATCAATTCAGGTCCGGGGATTTGAAAAAGTGGGTACCACCTCCTTCCAGTTCCTGAAAGTCACCACCAATGCACGTGCGGCCGCAATGGGTGAGGCGTTCACCGCCGTTGCCGACAATTCTGAAGGACTATTTTTTAATCCCGCAGCCATTGTCAGTGTTAAAAATATGGATTTTTCCGCCGCATATCTTGACTGGTTTTTGGATATTTATCATACGACAATGTCTGCCGCGTATAGGGTACCATTAATCGGAACCTTCGGCGTACAGGCACTGCTGGCCAATGCCGGCGAGATAAAAGTGACATCGGTCGACGCACTTGACTTTGTCGGTGATAAATATCTCGGATATACCGGCGAAGTAATTAAACCGGGCGCCATGGTAATCGGACTGAGTTATGCCCGCAGCCTGACTGAAAAATTCAGTTTCGGTATTACCGTAAAATATGCCCGGGAGGATCTGGGCGTCAGAAGCACCGGAAATATCGCTTTTGACGGAGGATTATTGTATGATACTGGGTTCAGGTCACTCAGGCTTTCCGCTGTCATACGTCATTTCGGGCCGGAAGTTAAATTTTATGATGAGGTTGATCTGGCAAGATACGATCCTGTAAATGATGTAACGTATTATCAAAAATACAGCGGAAAAGGGTACCCGCTCCCGCAAACGTTTAATATCGGAATTTCCTCCTATCTGATCGGGTCGTCAGAAAGCATGATTTATGATTCACCGTCCCAGACGCTCCTGGTTGCCTTTGATATGGTTCAACCACGGGATTTCGACCAGCAATATAACGTCGGACTTGAGTATGGATTCAGAGATATCCTTTTCCTGCGCGGCGGATATAAAGTGAATTATGACTCTGAAAGCTATTCTGTTGGTTTCGGCCTGGCATACGATCAATATCGTATTGATTATGCATACAGCGATTACGGAGATTTTCTCGATTCCGTACACCGGTTTTCCTTTGGGTTCTCAATTGATTGACGGTAAAATGAAGGAAAACAAAAGATTAAAAATGAAAATTAAAGGTCAAAAAATGGGTATTGTACTATTGAATAAATCCCTGGTCCGTCGTTCCTCATCTCTGATCTTTAATCCCTTTATTCTGTGGTTTTCTATAGACAATTTAACACCGGCGTATTCAGAGGAGCCTCATAAATATGAGTCCGTTTTTTAAACATCATGCACTCTTGTTTCTAATCATACCAGTTCTGGTAAAGGCGCAACATCGTGGTGATGATTTGTCTTTTCAGGGCTTTTTCACTCAGAATGATCCCGGGGTAAAAGCGATGGCTATGGGTGGCGCATTCACAGCGTATGCAGGCGATGTATCCTCGATTTTTTATAACCCGGCCGGCCTGGCGGGAATCGATCAGATTCAGATAACCGCGGCGGCCAATGCCTCGAACCATCTATGGCGGGAAAATCAGAATTACCGTCCAAACCGGATTTACTGGACCCTGGCTTTCTATCTTGAGGGCCTGTATATTCCTGATCCGGCCAACAACGGTATGTGGGATTCCGATATTGCCCGGGATTCCAGTTATATCGTTCAGGAACCTCAGATGGGTTACGAGCCTTACAGCGAGGAGGCGGCTGACTGGCAGAAAACACTTGATAAACTTGGGCTAATGAATATTGCGCTGGCCTATCCTATAACGGTTGCCGATCAGAAATTTACGATTTCAGCAGCCTACAACCGCTTCCGAACCCTTGATTATGACCGGAATGATACCTATCTGGATCCCCATGTTGGTTTTGATGAATATGGCTGGGTGGCACGGTCTACGACCGATACATCAACCTTTACCTGGTCACGGTTTGAGCGGGATCGCCAGGGTTCGGTCAGCCGGATCGCAGGCGCGGTAGCTTACAATATATCAAAAGATCTCAATTTCGGCATCGGTGTAAATGTCTATGACGGTAATACGGATGACTATCAGGCACTCGTCAGAGTGGGGA
>Ga0209536_100004619_pt1 | contig 21745 bp, 12 predicted proteins | sample DeeMarSeWOR28_12_FD_187461 | JGI IMG/M metagenome (GOLD analysis project Ga0209536, IMG submission 187461) | Marine sediment microbial communities from White Oak River estuary, North Carolina - WOR-2-8_12 (SPAdes) (version 2) | ecosystem: Environmental > Aquatic > Marine > Intertidal zone >... | reverse complement strand
AAAACCAGCCTTTTTACGAATCCATCAGGTTAATACCTATATTCCGTACCAGTCGGAGACTCAATATACAAGCCCTGAATAACGCAGCAGATGGGAGCCTCCAGCTCGCCCGCTGGGTGAAAATCGATGAAAAAAAAGACCTTCATCTTTTTTTACCATTTGGGTGTTATCCCTGTAATATAAATCCTTCCTGAAGCCTTTTGTCTTCAGCAACAGAACAGCTTCTCATCAATTTTCATCCAAGATCCAGGCAATAGGCGCCAAAACCGAGCCTGCGCCCGTCGAATTTTTAAATCAACGCGCGAAATATTTTCATAGCATGTCAAGTCGAAAAATGAAATTAATAATCAGCCTTCCATGGATTAGGAGCCCAAATAATCATCCAGATTAATCTCACGGGAGCCCGGCACCCGGATGGTTTCCGGATACCCTTTCAGCGGTTTGGTTGCATCAATGCCCACTTTTCCCACCAGAAAGCCGTTTCGCGCGGTGGGGTCGAGCGGATGACCTTTGGCGTTTCGTATGGCAAAAACATCTTCATCCATCTGCACCCGGGTCACCATAGCCCTCATCACGCTGAAATCGTTAAATATGTCGACATCGGTATCCACCACCACCGCATATTTCAGAAACGGGTCGGCCGCAAAAGCCGCGCACACGGCATTCTTGGCCTCGCCCTCGTGCCGTTTCTCGATGGCGATATAACAGGTCATCCGGCAGCATCCGGACGGGGGCATATAAACGTCTCTGACGGTCGGACAGGCCATCTTCACGGCGTTGTAAATCATGCCCAGCCGCGGCGTCCCCCCCAGCAGCTGCTGATCGATATGGGCCGAAAATATGTCCAGGTATATGGGCTTTTCTCTCATGGTAACCGCCGTTACATCGACCACGGGGTTCATGGTCGCGCTGCCGTACAAGGTGGTGAACTCCCCATAAGGCCCTTCTTTCAACCGTTTTTCAGGATCGATCGTTCCCTCGATCACGATTTCCGCCAGGGCCGGCACTTCAAGATCCACGGTTTCACATTTGACCAGCGGCAAGGGTTTTTCCATCAGCCCCCCCACAACAGAGTACTCATCAACGCCATAAGGGACAAAACTCAATACCCCCAAATAAAATATGGGATGCATCCCCACCGTAATGGCAACTTCCATCGGTTTTCCCTGTTGACAGTACTTGTGGTAAACCAGATTGGAATGGCTCACCTCGGCCAGGTGAATGCCGATCTCTTTTTGACTGTGCAGCATATGCCGGTATACGCCGATATTTCGAATGCCGGTTTCAGGGTCTCTCACGACCATAGCCCCGGCTGTAATATAGGGCCCGGCATCCTCTTTATTGTGGGTAACAATGGGAAAAGCGCGCATATCCACATCGTTTCCCTTGATAATTTTCTCTTTGACCGGGCCGGTAGCGACCATTTCAGGCGCTATCCGGTTGTTCTCTCTGCTGCGGTAGACCGCATTCAGTTCGGACGCATCAACCCCCAGCGCCACCGCCAGCCTCTCGCGGGTGGCGAACAGGTTGCTCACCACCGGCATGGGAAAATCGGCCACCTGATCAAACCAAACTGCCGGATATCGATTTTGGGCTTCCAGCTTTTCCAATACAGCGGGCAGTTCGAATTCATTGCTGACTTTTCGGGTCACCGTTTTGATTTCATCCGGTGCCTGCCGCCGCAGCGTTTCAATATAACCACGCAAATCAAAATTTGATGTGTTCATATATACTCCCCCAGTGTTGATTATATTATCAAAATCTGGTCTTCAGGGCCAAGTTAGAGATAATCGGCTTTGCCGGAATCAGTCTGAAAAAGAATTCAGAAGTCTGGGGTCAGGAGCCAGAAGAAACCGGATCTCGCTTCGCTCAGGCTAATTTAATTTTTTTTGATTGAGCCGAAGGCGAATACTTTATTCTGACTTCTGGCTCCTGACTTCTCCGCTTCAACTATTATTGAAGGAACAAACCCCCTCCCAGGGGCAACCCCATGCCGGGTCCTCTGGGTTCGGTTTCTTTGCTTTTGGCCCATAAGCCAAATTAGAATAATATCTTCTTTGATTTCAAGATTTTTTTGCCAACGATGCCGGGTCATTGATTTTTATCGCGTCGCCGCTTCCACCAGATAAATCGCCGAGTCAAATGCCTTTCCCGTGGCCCGGCTCAACCCCATTTCACACGGCAAATTGGTCGAAAAATACCCGTCATACCCCTGCCGCTCGATTTCTTCGGCTTGAGCCCGGGTCGCGGATTTGGTCAACTCGGGAAAAAGAAGGCCGCGGTCTCCCGCAAAGCCGCAGCAGTTATGCGGCAAAGGTATTGTGGACGATTTCGCGCATTGCCGGCCGATCCGGGACAGCTTTTCTTCCAGTCCCAGCTTGACGGCCGCACAGTTGGGGTGCAGCACAACCGACCGATTCAGGCGGTTGACATTGAGGTTCGGCAGCAGCCGGTCATGGATAAATTCTATGGGGTCTAAAATGGTCATCTGAGCCCATCGCCTGCGGTCATCGCCACCTAGTGCCGCTTCACAGGAACGCAGCGCATAAGCGCACGATGTCGAATCGATGAAAATGGGCAGCCTGCCTTCCCGGGACCAGTCCCAAAATTTATTTAGGGTGCGGCACAAGGTCTCCCGGTAGGCCGACGTATACCCTTTGGAGTGAAAAGGCATGCCGCAGCAGATGCCGTGGCAGTCTTCCGGCAGCCAGACCGGAATGCCGGCCCGCTCGGCCACCGTGAGAAAAGTATGAATCAGCGCCGGTTTGTCGGGGGTCGGTGAAGTGCCCATGATCCGGGTCATGCAGCTGGGAAAATAGACGATCGCGGCGCCCTGTCTTCGGGTAGGCGGTAAATGGCCGGTGTACGGCCTTCGAATGGCGGCGTCCCACTTGGGCAGCGCCGCACCCGAAATAGTTTCCGCCAGGCCGATGATGCGGTTTAAAGTTCTTTGGCCCAGCCCACGGGCCGCCAAAGCCCCCATTTTAATGCTCGCCCGCAAAACCCCTTCTAACCCGGCCCCATGGCGCGATGAAAAAACAGCCGCCGCCTGTCCTTTTGAAGATACCGCTTCAGCGCGCAGGCGCCGGGTGAGCGCCCCGGTATCGATGTCTATCGGGCAGGCCACGGCACACATGCCGTCGGCCGCGCAGGTGTCGATTCCGGCATATTGATAATCGCGGACAAGCACCTTCAAACGCCTATCGTCACGGCCCGATTCCTGCAAGCGCTTGATTTCGCGCCGTACCACTATCCGCTGACGGGGGCTCAAGGTCAAGTTGAGGCTCGGACAGACCCACTCACAGTGTCCGCATTCGATACAAAGGTCCACTTCGGGATGGATGCGGGGCAGCGGCTTCAGGTCCCGCAGGTTGGCTTTGGGGTCGGGGTTGATGATGACCCCCGGATTGAGCAGATTGTCCGGATCGATCAGCGCTTTGACTTCCGCCATAATCCGGCAGGCTTCCCGCCCCCATTCGGCCTCCAGATAAGGGGCCATGTTGCGCCCCGTGGCATGCTCGCCCTTGAGGGCGCCCTCGTATTTCTTTACGACCAGATCAACGACATCCTGCATGAAAAGATCGTAATGACGGATTTCATCAGGGCTGTTGAAGCCGGGGTTGATAATGAAATGGACATTACCAAAGGTCAGGTGTCCGAAAATCACCATTTCCTCGCACCCGGGATGCCTTTTGAAAAGCCGGTGCAGATCTTCCATAAACGCCCCGACGCGCGCGACCGGCACCACCACATCTTCGATCTGAGCGATGGTCCCCCGCGGGTGCCGGGCAAAGGTTGCGGGCACCACCCGGGTGCGAACTTTCCAGAAAGCCTCCCGCAGTCGAGGGTCTTCCGTGAAAAGCGACCCTTCCAGCAGCGACAGCCGGTTGACAAGCTCGGCAGTAGAATTTCTGACCACCGACAGGGCCTGCTCGTCCGGGCAGTGGTACTCGGCTAAAACCGCCACTGCCGAATCCGGCAGCTCCCGGACGAGGCTCAGCATCCCCGGGAGGTCCTGAACGTTTCGAAGTGCCTGACGATCCATGAATTCAAGCTCTTGCGGCGTTGTCTCCGCAAGGGGCTGGATCGCCGCGCCAAAAGTCTTCAGGTTTTCAAAAAACAGCAGCCCCGTGAGCCTGAACGGATAAATGGGAATCGTCCTCAGGACGGCTTCGCTGACAAACCCCAGGGTGCCCTCGGACCCCACCAGCAGATGGGCCAAGATATCCAGGGGTTTTTCGAAATCAAGAAAAGCATTCAGCGAATATCCCATCGTGTTGCGCATCCGGTATTTGCGCCGAATTTTTTCGGTCAGTTCATAGTCGGCCTCGATCTTTTTTTTCAAACCGAGCAGCCCTTCCGCGACCCGGGGGCAGGCCTGCTCAAACTGATCATCGGCGGACCGACTTTCTGAATCTATATAAAAGCCGTTGGGCAGGACAAATGAAATGGACTCCAGACAATGGTAGGAATTGCTTTCGAGCATCACGCTCCTGCCGCCGGAATTGTTGGCGATAATCCCCCCGATGGTTGCCGAGGCGATCGAACTGGGGTCCGGTCCGATACGGCGCTGAAAAGCGTCCAGGCGCTGGTTGATATGACCGGCGATGACCCCCGGCTGAACCCGGACCCGGGTGCCGTCTTTTTCAATCCGCATTTTTTTCCAGTAGCGGGCCGTATCGGCCAGGATGCCGTTTGTCACCGCCTGCCCGGACAAGCTGGTGCCGGCCGAGCGGAATGTCATTGGAACGCGGCGGGCGCGGCTGATCTCAAAAAGGGCCTGAATCTCCGCCACGGAATTCGGAAACACAACCGCGCGGGGAACCAGCCGGTAAAAGCTGCCGTCGCTGGCGTGCGCGATCCGGTCGATATAGCGGCTTTTCAGCCGCTGTCCGGGAAATTTTCGTTGAAGTTCCTCAATCAGTGTCATCTAAAATATCAACCCTTGATCGCAAGCAGGCGCAATGAATTATCGGCAGCGAAATCGGTCACTGCCTGAATGCATTAGGGGTCGTTAAGAAAGAGCCAAACCTGCGACAAGTAAACCCTGTCGTTGCAAAAGCCGGAGGGCTTCAGAGCCGAGGCATCCAGGGGCGAAGCCGTGGTCGGCTACTGCGAGCCCTTGGCAACGCAGGGTCTGGAGTCCCCCGCTTTTGCAAGGGGCAAACAACATGGCATCGATCGACCCCATCCTAGAGATGCCCCCCCGCGCTTGGAACTGCCAATAGGGGCTATTTGAATGATTTTCGTTAAAATATCGCTTTGTTGATCACTTTTTGCCATGTTGTTTATACAACGTTAGGGTAAATATCTCCAACGGACAACATGAAAAATCCTGTTCTTGATTATGACTGCAGGCGCTTTCATTACGAGCCTTGGTGCATGCGTTCGTGCGATTTCTCGCTGATGATTTATCAAGCAGCTGAAAAATCATCCCGACCTCTCATTTGCCCGAAGACTTCATGAAACGTAGATTTCGTTTTTACCAATGACGGAAAGAATTCTTTCCTCATAGTCGGACTTTTGAACCTCTGAGGAGAAGGTCGGGATTTCTTCATCCAAAAGGACGCGGCAGGGCTTGCCCAGAACGATCATGCGCTGACCGATTTCAATGGCCTCCCGGATATTATGGGTAACCACCAGACAGGTCTTGCCGGTTTCCTTGATGAGTTTCAGAAAAATCTTGCGCAGCTGGATGGAAGTGACCTGGTCCAGGTGCCCGAAGGCCTCATCGGCCAGCAGGATATCCGGGTTCACCGTAAAGGCCCGCGCCATCCCGACCCGCTGGCGCATTCCTCCGGAAAGCTGGTAGGGGTAAGCCTTTTCAAAGCCCTCCAGCCCCAGACGGTGGAGCCATTTCAGCGCGGTTTCTTCGCGGGCCGTTTGAGACTCTTCAACCAGTTCCAGACCGATGACGGCGTTTTCCAGGGCGTTTCGCCAGGGCAGCAGGCGGTCGGTCTGGAATACGGCCCCGATCTTGGTGCGGAAATATTTAAAGTCGGCATAGGGATCCTTGCCTTCGATTCTAATTCTGCCCGCGGTAACGGGCTCCAGCCCCAGCAGCAGATTGAAACAGGTCGATTTGCCGCAGCCGGTTTTGCCCACGATACAGATGACTTCTCCCAGGCTGACGTCAAAGCTCAATCCGTCCACCACGGTTATTTCCATGTCGCGATGAATCCTGAACACTTTCCTGACATTTTCAACTTCGATGATCTTTTCGTTCAAGCCTCGACCTCCCTGTATTTAATTCATCTTGGGTCTATAGCTGAGCAGTTTGCTTTCGGTTTTGCCCAGTATAAACTGGGACAGAAGCAGAAACGTGACCAGGACCAGGGTCCAGGCAATCGCCCCGGGCATGTCGAACAGTTCCTGGGCCGATAGCAGCTGGAATCCCACCCCTGCCGTGGCGCCGACCAGCTCCGCCACCATGGCCACCCGGGTGGCGTATCCCACATTGATTTTCCAGGCCGTCAAAATCGCCGGGATGATGCTCGGCAGAATCAGCTTGGTAAACAGCTGCATCCGGCTGGGACGAAACGATTCCAGCATTTCCTTTAAGTCCTTGGGAATCGCCTTGATGCCGTCGTGCAGCTCCAGGGTATAGTTGGGTGTACAACAGGCCACCAGGATAAAGAGAATCCGCATTTCTACCTTCGGAAACCAGATGATTGAAAAAACGACCCACGAAAGCGCCGGCACCCCCATCACAAAATGAAGCACCGGCAGAATGTAATCTTCCAGTTCTTCAAAAAACCCCATGAAAATACTGAGCAGAGCCCCCACCAGAAAAGCGAGGCCCAAGGCCACTAAAATCCGGGCCACGGTGATAAATGCGTGCTGAACCAGTTTCCAGGACAACACCACCTTCAAAAAGGCACCCAAAATGGCCTGAAGGTTGGGAATCAAATAGGAAGGAACAAAATGGGAAGATATCTCCCAGACAATGAGCAGCACGCCGATGGAAATAATGCCGCCCTTTTTACTGGCAATGCTGTTTTTGATCTTACCAAACACCGGCTTTCTCCTAATGACGGATTAAACGATAAAAATCGCCGGGGCCAACTGTTTTTCGATAGAATACCCAAGACGCTTGCCCGAAAAGCGCCGGCAGTCTTGCAAATTGAGGCCTGTGGGCGTTCGGTTTGCCGGCGGCCAAACCGAATATTTACAGAACGACTGAACCAATCGACGCCGACCTTAAGGGATAACCGCAATACTTAATTTTAACCTAAAGTGAGCGTTGTAACTTTTGGAAAAGTTTATTTTACAAATATATTCAAGTAGATATTCTGATTTGGGTTTTCAAAATTTATAACCCGATGGGATTGCCGATCTTACCGCAGCTGCAGCGTCAGATGCCGCCCCGCATAGCGGACTATAGCGGAACGCCATCTTCCTTGTATCTGCGGCAACCTCGACAATCGCTCAATTTAGGTTTAATAAAGGAAGGGGGCAGGCCCCCTCCCTTTGATCCCCATTGGTTGGAAGCAGACCTTCCTATTTCAGTCCCCGATAGATGACGCCTTTGTCCGGCAGCGTCTTGATATGGCCCTCCCATTTGGACATCTCGAACACCTTGAAAATCTCTTTTTCAATTTCATGGGCGGGGACGACATTCAAGCCCAGGCGGTCGTTGTTTTTCAGCAGATCGGATATGGCCGCAACCGGTACCTTACATTTTTCACCGATGATCTTGGCGGCCTGATCCTGATTGGCCCAGATCCATCGCTCGGCGTCCTTAAAGGCGTCGTAGATTTTCTGGACCAGCTCGGGGTTTTCCTGGATCCACTCTTCATGGGCATCCACTCCCAGATAGGGCAGCACATCGATGCCGGCATATTTTTTCAAATTTTTATGATAAAAAATGGGATAGTACTTTCCGGGCTGTTCGGTCATGATCTTTGAAAATGCCGGCTCCCAGAGTTGGACCGCGTCCACCCGTTTGGCGGTCAGATAGGTCAGCAGCGCGGGAATACCGGTGGACTGGGCATCCACTTTCTCCAGGTCGACCCCCTCTTTTTTGGCAAAATAGCGGTACATGGCATAGTTGGTGGTCACTTTGGCGGCCGCCAGCTTGCGGCCCTCTAAATCCTTCAAGGTCTTGATGGCGGGGTCATTGGACAGCACGGTCCCGAAATAATCGAAGGTGTTGAATAAAAAAACGGTTTTGTGCCCCTTGGTTCTCCGGATGGCGTCGTTCAAAAGGGCCCCGCTGGCGCCCACCTTGAACTCACCGGCGAAATATCCCGTGTTGTAAGCCCTGGCCGGCTTGTGGGTCCATTTGATTTTGATCCCGTTTTTAAGATCCGTTTTGGCTTCTGTGATGATGGGGGGCAAAAAAGCGCCCAGAGAGGGCGGGGTAAAGGCCCCGATCTCCACTTCCTTGGGGTCCGCAGCCCAGGCCGCTGTTGCCCCGGCGATGAATAAAAAAGTAATGAATGCCAATGTCAAAACACAACCTGTCTTTTTCATTTTTGGCCTCCTTTGGTTGGTGTAAGAATACACTGAGTAAACCTTTTTACAGTGAACAAACCATCTTTCCGGATTCATCTTCTCTGACGACGGTCGCTTTTTCAAAGCCGGCATCTGTTTCCGGAAAATCTTCCCGGTAGTGAATACCGCGGCTTTCCTGCCGGAAAAGGGCCGAGCGGGCCAGTATTTCGGCCACCAGCAGAAAATTTTCCGTTTCGGTGTCCGTCTCCTCTGCTTGGCTGCGCCCGACCGCTATTTGATCCAGCAGGTCCTCAAGCGCCTGTTGGTGTCTGACCACCATCAGGGCGCGGCCGATGGCCGCCTTGACGGTTTCGTTCTTTTTCCTGGCCCCGCGCGAGGCCGATTGTATTTCTTTTACGCCATCTATTTTTTTAACGGTTCGTTCCGCGGCCATGGCGGCCGCCGCCCGCCCGCCGCGATACCCGAAAACCTGACAGTCGGTAAGGTTGTTGCCGCCCGGTCGATCGGCACCGTGAACACCCCCCGACACCTCCCCCACCGCGAACAATCCGGGCACTGTGGTCGCCGCGTGTTCGTCGATTTTAATACCACCGTTGAAGTTTTGGACCAGAGGCGCGATCTCGATGCTGTCCCGACAGAGATCCACGCCGTGCTTTAAAAAAGTCTGGTAGGTGATGGGCGCCTTTTCCTTCAGGCGGTCTTCGGCCACATGATTGACATCAAATACAACGCCCCCGTTCGGGGTACCCCGGCCGGCCAAGATTTCCTTGGCGATGGAAATATCGAGATAGCGCGCATGGGTTCGAACCGAAAAGGGGAATGACATCGATTTCAATGAAAGCACGTCGTCTTTGGTTATCCCTTCCGGGATATAGTCCTCTAAAAACTCTTTTCCCAGAGAATTTCTCAGGCGGGGGCAGAAATTCCACATATGCGAATGAATGATAAAAGGAAATTTAGGAAAGACAATCCCGGGGCCGATCTGAAAGAATTCCATATTGGTCAGGTGCGCCCCGGCACGATAGGCCATGGCAAAGCCGTCTCCCCTCAGAGAGGGATGGTTAATGTGGCGGGGGAAAATCGCGCCCGCTCCGCCGCTGGCCAAAACGACCGCTTTGGCCGATATGTCGACCTGGCGTCCCGCCTTGAGTCCGCTGGCCCCGTAAACTTCTCCGTCGCGATGGATCAGGTCCAGGACCCGGATATCCTCCAGAACGTCGACACCGCTTTTCAGGGCGGCCTTTTTCAAGGCGGCCAGAATGGATACCCCGGTTCGTCCCCCCTGTGCCAGCGATCTGGCCTTGGTACAGCCGGAAAGCTTTCTCTGGAGTATCCTGCCCTGCTTTTGATCAAAGTCAACGCCCAGATCAATCAGCTCCAGGATTCTTTCCGAAGCCTCCCGGGCAATAATGCGGGCCAGGGAGGGCTCGGCCAACCCCAACCCCGTTTTCAGGATATCATCCAGGAATATCTCGTCGGTATCGCCGTCGCCGGCCGCATTCAGGGGCGCATTGATGCCCAGCGTTTCCGAAGCGACCCACACCGTGCTTCCCCCGGTGCCCCACTTGCCCTCCGTGACAATGGTGACATTCAGACCGGGTTCCGAGCGTTTGGCCTCATAAGCGGCCCTGGCGGCCGCGCCGCCCGCGCCGACAATCAGAATATCTGTTTGAACGGTTTCCTGCATAAGTCACAATTACTCCCTGGTTATTTTAGCGGTTGTTTGTAAGGCACAGGCACCCTTGCGCATTGAGGCCTGCGGGTGTCCGGCTCGGCGCCGGGCAACTGTCTGAGCGATTTAGGCGCCGCTGGGCCGACCGCCCCGATGAAAGGGGTCTAAATGGATAAACACCTTTTATCACTAACCGTATTTACGAATGATTTGCGGCGGCTGATCCTACGGAGCCTTAAGCGCGAGCTTTGGCCGGTGTCAAACCGAATATTTACAGGCTGACCGAACGACTCAACTTGGACTTTATGGATAACCGCAACACTTTATTCTATTCCCCATTTTTTTTTACGCTCGTAGAACTTCTACCTGAATTGAGCGATTGTCGAGGTTGCCGCATATACGAGAAAAATGTCGTTCCGCTGCAGTCCACTGTGCGGGACGGCATTTAACGCCGCAGATGCGCTAAGATCGTCAATCCCGAAGGGTTGTTATTTTCGGGAATTCCAGTTGATATAATTCCCCTAAAAAATTTATACTGTTTACTTTAGGTTAAATATAGTGCAGTTGCGCCGCATACTCCGGACAGACTTCGACACACATGCCGCACACATCGCAGGCCTGGGGGTTGATGACCGCCCCGATTTTGGTCAGCTTGATGGCATCGTAAAAACAACTCCGCAGGCAGACGCCGCAGCGGGTACATTTCCGGGTGTCGATTGCGGCCTTGATATTTTTCGGCTTGCGCGGCACTTCCGCCGTTTTGACAATACTCGGCAGCGCAATCCCGCGCATGTCGTCGAGGCTGTTGTAGCCTTTGCCCTCCATCCAGGCTGCCATCGCTTCGGCCCATCTTCCGGTTACTTTATAGCCCTGCAGCATGATTGCGGCCGCAGACTGAATCAGGGTCGCCCCGCACATGGTATAGGCCACGATATCCCGCCAGTCCCAAACACCCAGCCCCGAGATAATGGGGATTTTGAGTTCCCTGGCGGCCTGGCTGATCAGCTTTAGCCCATAGCCGATCAGGTAGGGCCCGCCATAGCCGCCCATGGAACCGAACGGCACCGGCTTGGCGGTTTCGATGTCGATAACCACCCCTGAAAAACGGGCCGACATATTTACCGCGTAGGCGCCGGCCGCTTCGACCTGTTTGGCCACTTCAACAGGATTGTTCGTTTGAGGGGTAATTTTTACGGAAAAGGGCTTTTTTAAAATGGCCTTGCAGGTCTTGACCGTTTCATACTCCACGCCGACGGCGCCGGACCCCATCTTAACGCCCATATCGGCCGCAAAGGGGCAGGAGTTGTTAAGCTCGACAAAATCGGCGTTGGTTTTGTTCACCAGCTCGCACATTTCGGACCATTCTTCCAGGCTGGAGCCCGAAAGGCTGGCAATCACCACCCCGTCGTCCTTGATCAAATCCTTGGTCCGGTTGATGTCATCCATGTAAGTGGGATAGTCAAAGGCCGAACATTCCTCCAGGGACCTCAGGGTAAAGGCGTGCGGCAATTTGTTCGGATAATCGGGGTATTCCCGATAATCGATCAGTTTAAAGCGCGGCCGGGGAAAATTTCGCCCCAGCTTACCGGCCTCGCCGAAAAGGGATTTGGCGATAACCGCGCCGGCGCCGCCGTCAATCCCGTGTTTCATCCGGATGGCATCCATGGTCGGGGTTGCAGAGCCGACCACGATCGGGTTTTTAAACTTTACACCGCCAATTTCCACACTTAAATCAACCATAATGCTCTCCTTTAAATTTTTTTAATTTTCTTAAAGCTGTTTCAAAACTTAAAATCGGGCCTGAACGCAGGAGTTTCCGCCGCTTGGCGGGACAAGACCGGAATGCGGCGGCAGATTGGGTTTTGAAACGGCTTAGACCTCATGTTAAAATTTGTGGTTGGATTTTTCCGTCCAAGGTATTGTGCATGGCTTCTAATTTTTCATGAACACTTTTGATATGCCTGTGCATTTCTTTCCGGGATTCATCGGGTTTCCGCAAATTAATTTTTTCATATATCGCCTGGTGCGCGTGCACTTCATCACAAACAAAATCATGGTCTAATTTTATATTAAGCACATTTTCCTCCAACACGTCGATAACGGAATTCAATGTAAACATGATGACCGGATTGCGGGTCAGCGCATAAATAAAACGGTGAAAAGACAGGTTAAACAACCGGCAGGCATCCAGATCTCCCCTTTCAAGGGCCTTGCGGGCCTGCTGGATATTGTCATGCATGTCGTCAAGGTCTCCATCCTGCCAGACCGTGGAAACCAGCGCGGCCACATCCGGTTCAAAAATCATGCGGGTCATGGTCAAATCACTCTGGCTCACCCGCTTTAACTTGAGCATGTCCGAAAGGTAGGAACTGACCGCAGTTGGGTCTGCCTCAGCCACGAAAATACCGCCGTCAACGCCCTGTTTGGTGAATAAAAGGCCCGTGCTTTCAAGAATTCTGATGGCCTGCCTGACGGTCGCATTGCTGACACCGAACAACTCAGCCATATCGTGCTCCGAGGGCAGTTTATCTCCGGACACATAGGTCCGGTCAAAAATACTTTTCTTGATTTGATTGGCGATTTCCTGGGAAAATTTTTCCGACCGAAGGCGTTTAAATGGCGGCATCAGATCCTTGACTTTCTTTACAAGTGAATTCCTGAATATTGCACGAGGTGGAGGGCTTCGGCCTCAAGGCACTCGGCAGTGAAGCCGCCGTGGCCTGCGACCCCCCAAGCCGCCTCCGCCAAAGGCTTCATCTTTCCAAAAGACGGCTTCTCATCAATCTTCATGTTGGATTCAGGTAATTAGTTAACTAATTATCCAGATAAAAAAAATTGTCAAGGGTCTTTCGTCAAAACCGGCAATCATTTTTTATTGGATTTCAAAAAAATAAAGAATTATCGCCCGGAGAGAAAAACCGGTCCGACATTGATGGGTTAACCCGGATTTTTCACTACCCGCATTCGTTCATTTGCAAGGCATTCAGAGGGGGCAGCTGTACTTCGAGTACCGCAACCCCCTGATAACGCAGCGAATGAGCGAATGCGACTTGCTCAAAGGGTGAAAATTTTTCAAGCATTTGTCTTCTACAATTAGCGTGACAACGTGCACACCTTGCCATTGCGCCCAACTTGAGTGTAACCGAATATGATCATGGTCTTTTCAGAACTTGCTTAAAAATTTTCATGAAATAATCGGGTCAAGTGCCGACCCGGTAGCTTGCCCGCAGGTTTTTGACCGCCGCCAGGGTGCTGAGGCAGGCCATGTAGGTCGTCTTGGGATTTTCAGGGACCGGCGTATTTTCCAGGGTAATCGTAAAGCGACCGGCATCACCTTGACAATAAATTTCATGGGTATTGTGAACAACCCCGGGATCGGCCAGGATCCGGATCTGAGTTTTATCGAAACCGAGCCCGGCGAGGCTCAAGGCGGCGGCAATATTAATATTCTGAGGGAATTTTTTCACACAATCCCTGGCCGGCCCCTCATACAGCAGGGTCGCTTCATCCATGCGGTCAAGATCGATATTCAATCGGTCGACATAAGGTATTCCTTTCCAGGCCGCCGGCGGTTTTCGTGAAGTCATCCGCACCTCCTCGACACCCGCGTTGACGGCGGCCTGAACCGCATCGAGGCCTCCGATTCCGCCCGACGGTATGTGGATAACGCTCTTTCCTTGTCGAGCGGAATCCTGTAACGCTTCCAAAAGACGCACTGAAACCAGAGAACCGATACTGACCGGTACCAGGTCGATTCCGGCCCTTAAAATCTCAACCCCGTAATCTTCAAGGGCCTCATGGGAAGCGGCTTCCACAATCAGATTCAGGTCGGCAGTCAACATCTCATGAAAATCGGTCACCCATCTGACCCCATAGTCTATTACTTTCCCACGGCCCTTGGATTGTCCGGAACGGCCGCAAACGACCACCACCTCCGCATTTTCAACCTTTCCCGACTGAACCGCATCAAGCACATAACTTCCAATGGTACCACAGCCGATTATTCCCATCCGTAATTTATCTTTCATTACCGCGACTCCTTGACCTTTTTTCGTTAGCGTTGACCCCGTTTTTTGCTTTCCGTTTGAAAATTTCTTCCAATCAGAAGTCCTGCAACAATTTTTGCGGGGTAAACATCCATTGCAACAGTTTAACTGTCCGAAATATTTATGCTTACAGAAGATGAATGAAATCCCTGTCAATATATTTTTCACCCTTCATCAGACGGCCTTTGCGTCCCTTGGCGGACCCTGGTTTTCAAAACCTATTTTCTTTGGGCAGGCATCTTCCGCCCGTCCACCGGGCACTAACCTTTTTAAATCAAATCAAATATGCATCCCGGTCGGCCGCTTGAAATACGCACGAAAAATTGCATCCAGGCCATCGACTCCGGCACCTTGCGGATGGCTGGCACACGGTTTGCTCTGTTTGTTCCGCAAAGGGATATTGAATGATTCAAAACAGATTTAAGCGACATTCAATCGTGATCTTTAAAAACCGTGATTTTATCAATCACAGGAGAGGGAAAATGTCAAAGCTCAACTCAAAAGAATACATGGTCGGGATTGACGCCGGTTCGGTCAGCTTGAATTGTATGGTGATTAATGCGGATAAAGAAATCGTTTATGAATATCCTTATGCGCGGCATTTTGGGAAAATTGAAGAAGAGACGCTGGCGCTTATCCAGGTGCTGTATAAAGAATTCGGAAAGCAGCGGATCCGCTTTATCGCTTTCACCGGGAGCCACGGAAAGCAGCTGAGCGAAAAATTGGGCGCATTCTTTGAATTCGAAACCATCAGTCAGGTCCTGGGTGTGCTTCATATCATGCCGACCGCCAGAAGCATCATCTGTATGGGCGGGCAGGATACGGCGCTGTTTCAGGTGGATCGGACAGGCGACCACTGGGAGTTGAAAAGTTTCAACACCAACGGCCCCTGCGCCTCCGGGACGGGATCTTTTATCGATCAACAAGCTGAACGCTTGGCCACCGCTGTGTACGAAAAATGCCAGCAGATTTCCCAACACCATATCGACCGTGTACTGGCGGATTTCATCCGGCTGGGCCTGAAAAGTACCGACCCGGCACATGTGGCTTGCCGCTGTACGGTTTTCACCAAATCGGATATGATCCACCTGCAGAACAAGGGAGAAAAACTTGAAGATATCATCTATGGCCTGCATGTGGGCAACGCCAGAAACTATATCAGCTCGATTGTTTCCAGCCGAAAACTGCTTGAGCCCATTGTCTTTGTGGGCGGCCTGTCCAAGAATGTTCTCCAGGTCAGAGCTTTCAAAGACTATTACGCCGCTCTGACCATCCCGCCCTACAGTACCTCCACAGGCGCCCTGGGCGTTGCACTCAAGGCCTTCGATCTGAAAATCGAAAACGCCGTCAATATCAACGCACTCAGTACAGCCAGCTTGTGCAGGCACAGCTCAATCGTGAGAGCCCCGAAACTGCAATTGAAACAGACCCGTTTTTTAAAGCTCAACGCACCCCCGGCAAAACCTTTGGGCAAAAAAGAAAAACTTTATCTGGGTATCGACATCGGTTCAACCACCACCAAATACGTGTTGATTGACGAACACCAGCAAATTGTTCGAAAAAATTATGTGACCACCCGAGGAAAGCCGATTGAAGTCACCCAAAGTCTTTTGGAGCCGATACACAAGGAATTGGGTAGTGAAAATATCATCAGCGGAACCGCCACGACGGGTTCGGGTAGAAATGTCGTGGGGGACTTTCTCAACGCCGATCTGGTTATTGATGAAATTACAGCTCACGCCAGGGGGGCGGTGAAGATTTGCCCGGAAGTCGATACCATCTTTGAAATTGGCGGACAGGATGCCAAATACATCAATATCGTCAATACCTATCCCACCGAATTTGACATGAACAAGGTCTGCGCTGCGGGTACCGGCAGTTTTTTGCATGAACTGGCAAGCAAACACGGAATCAATATTTTCGACGAGTTTCAGGAAATCGCCCTTTCTTCCGGGTCGCCGGTTAAACTGGCCGACCGGTGTACTGTTTTCATGGAATCCGACCTCCTGGCCTGCTACCAGAAGGGGGCCGCCCGCAAGGACCTGATGGCGGGTCTTTGCTATGCCATCGTTCACAACTACCTGAATCGGGTCGTGGGGAAAAGAAAAATCGGCGAGCGGGTGATGTTTCTGGGAGGGCCCTCATTGAACAAGGGGGTGGTGGCCGCTTTTGAAAAAATACTCGGCCGGGGCCTTCTGGTTCCCCCTCACCGGGAAGTTCTTGGGGCCTACGGCGCCGCCCTTTGCGTTCAAGAAAAAATGCGGGCGGAAGGCAAAAATCACAGCCGCTTCAGAGCGCTGCGAAACATTATTGGCGACCAAATGGTTTTCGACGAGAAAGTTTGCCGGGCCGACTCAAACTGTTTGAACCAATGCAAACTCAAGGTCTACAACTTCGATGGGCGGAAAAGTATCTGGGGCGGCGAATGCGGCCGATATGAGCTGGCCCGCACGGAAAACCATGCGGCCGAGAATTACTTCGACCTCAGGCAGCGGGTCTGGGAAGATCACATGGCCGGTGTCTATGAGACCCTGAAAGACAGACCGTTGATGGAATGCGGCGGGCGACCGACAGTCGGCATGCAAAAGGCGCTTTACGGCCATCAACTCGGCATACTGTGGGCCCATTTTTTTGACCGCTTGGGATTTCGCCTGGTGCTTTCTCCCTTCACCGACACGCTTATTTCGAAAAAAGGCGTCGAAAACACCGCGGACGGCGCCTGTTATCCCGTAAAAGTCTCTCACGGCCATCTGGGCAAACTGTCCGGAAAGACCCGCTATCTGTTTTTGCCGAGCCTGATTAACATGCCGACTCCGAACCCATCGGAAGTGGGCTATTATTGTCCCATGATTCAGAGCAATGCGTATGTCGCTCAGGCGGTCCTGGGAATCGATCCCGAATCGCTCTTGAACCCGATCCTTCATCTGAAGTTCGATAAAAACATGCTCGCTCTGGAAATTTTCAAACAGCTGGGTTCAAAGCTTCGTTTAACCCAATCGCTGGTGAAAAAGGCTTTGAGCTATGCCCTGGAAAGGCAACAAGAATTCTTTCTGGACCTGTACCGAAGGGGCCGCGGCATTCTGGAAAGACAAAATCCCCGCAACCCGCTCATCGTGGTTACCGGCAGACCTTACAACCTTTATGATGAAAGGCTGAACTTAAGAATCGGGCGGCATCTGGCCAAAACGGGCCTGACCGCCCTGCCGATGGACTTCATCGATATCCGCTCGGTAGACCTGTCGGACTTTCCTTCGATGTACTGGGGTCTGGGGGCGCAGATACTGCGGACTGCCAAAATCATAAAGAAAAACCCGAACTATTTCGGCATTCATTTGACCAACTTCGGTTGCGGTGCGGACTCGTTCGTGGAGCATTTTTATAAATTTATCATGAGAGAAAAACCTTTTCTGATCCTGGAACTGGATGAGCACAGTGCCGCGGCTGGAATGATGACCCGGGTAGAGGCCTATAAAAACGTCACCGCCAACAGCATGCAAAAATCAGAACCCAGCCGCCAAAACAATTTAACCGAGGCTTATCAGAGGTGCGAAAAATGGAATTAAAAAAAGAAAATGGATTTGAGTCGTTAAATCGCAGTATCGGCAAGTTTCATCTGCAGGATAAAAAGGTTCTGATCCCTGAAATGAACCGGATGTCCGCTCATCTTCTGGCGGCCACTTTCAGGGGGTTCGATATTCGGGCTAACGTGCTGGAAACCTACAAGGGCCAGGACCTGGGCAAAGAATACACTTCTGGAAAAGAATGCTATCCGTGTCAGGTAACAATGGGGGATATTCTCTACTTTCTGAAAAAGGAAAAAGAACGGCTGGGCGATTTTTTTGATCCTAAAAAATATATTTATTTTTTACCGGAGTCGGACGGCCCCTGCCGGTTTGGTATGTACAATAAATATCAGCGGCTGGTTTTGGATTCTTTTCCTGAGTGGCGCGGATTAAAAATTGCCTCTTTGACGACCAGAGACGGCTATTCCCTGAACGGGCTGATCAAGCCGGGCCGAGTGACGGATTTTCGAAAAGCCAGCTATTTTGCAGTGGTTGTCGCGGACATCCTCGAGCGGCTCCTGTGGCGGATCAGGCCCTATGAAAAGGAAGTCGGCCTTGCGAACGAATTTATCGACCGGTCCCGCGCCGAGATGGCAAACGTACTTGAAAAATGCGGGCCTTTGAAAATGTTCGCCAGGATATTAAACAGACTGGAAAAAATCATTCAAGAAGGTAAAACGGTTATTGATCCCGCCATCGCCCCCAAACCCCTGGTCGGTATCGTGGGTGAAATATTTTTAAGGATGCATGCGGATTCCAATCAGAACTTGATCGAAATGCTTGAAAAGCACGGTGCGGAAGTCGTAAATGCTTCACTGGCCGAGTGGGTGAATTTTATCAGTTATGAAAGCCTGAAAACTTCCGTATATAGATTCCATTTGAATCTGAAACAACTCAATTTCTTGGCCGCGACAAACGACCTGAAAGCGATGATCAAGTTCGGGGGAGATCTCTTCTATCAAGAATTCAGGCAAAAGCGGATTTACAAAAGGGCATTAAAAATCATCGACCTGATCCAGGACCATCGGGTGGCGGAGCTGGAAAAGACCCTTAAAAAGGACAATGCCTACTCTTTTCAACTCGGCACCGAAGCGTGCCTGAGCATTGCCACGATCATCGATTCCATTCAATCCGGCTATAACGGGATGGTCAATGTTTATCCATTTACCTGTATGCCGAGCATGACGACTTCAGCCATTGTCAGACCCCTGACGAACAAAGCGAAAATGCCCTATCTGGATGTTGCCTACGATGCGAGTGTTCAGCCCGGAAGAGAAACGGCCATCAGAACATTTATGCATCAGGCCGGTCAGCACTTTGAAAGAAACGGAAACAAAAGGCGCTTCAATCGCTGATCCTGAAACAGCCTGCATCTTTGCATGGCGCGAAATTTTTACCCGGAGAAAATTTTGCTTGAGAATTTGGATCATATGCATCAGAATTGCTTCAAGCCCAAATTGGCTTTTATCTGCCGTATGATCAAGGGCTGGCGGACAGGATGGCTTTACCTGTTGGCGCGGTGCATATGAAAACCGCCAACTCCTAAAATTTCAGGTCATCACATGTCGGATGATAAACGACCAGAACCCGCGCATATGAATCAACGCGCAAGCGTTCCGTCCCGGATGTCCATCCCCAACCTGATCAGCGGACTCCGCATTCTCACCATCCCCTTTCTTTTCTATACGGCCTGGACAAATAAAACCGACGGTTTTTTGGTAATTTTCTGCGGCCTGCTGCTGATGGCCCTGGCCGACGGGTTTTTAGCCCGCCGGTTAAAGCAGGAAACTGAGCTGGGGGCCGAACTTGACAGCTGGGGTGTTTTCGCCACCTACCTGGTCGTCCCTTTGTGCGCCCTGATGCTTTGGCCCGACCTTGTCAGAAGGGAGGCTTCATTTGTTATGGCCGTGGTGGGATTCTATTTTGTCCCGGCCACCCTGGGCCTTCTAAAATACAACCGGTTGACGAGCTACCACACCTGGAGTTCAAAGGCCTCCTCCATATTTTTAGGCGGCGCGGCCTTGATCCTGTTCACCGAAGGACCGGCATGGCCTTTTCGAATCGCCACGCCGCTTTTAATTCTTTCAGGCATTGAAGAAATTTTCATGACGGCCATTTTGCCTCAATGGCGGGCCAATGTGCCGTCGCTCTGGCACGCGATGGCGATCGAGCGTGAAAAAGTCGAGCATGCGCTCGAGGAAAGCGAAAAGAAATATCGGACCATTTTGGCAAACATAGAAGACGGTTATTTCGAAGTCGATCTGGCAGGCAATCTGACCTTTTTCAATCCCATCCTCTGCAGGTATTTGGGCTACTCAAAAGACGAGCTGCTCGGCAAAAACAACCGCGAGTTTATGTCCAAAGAGCAGGCCAAAACGGCTTACGAAACATTTAACAAAGTTTTTCGAACCGGAAAAACCCAGTGGGCACAGGATTGGGAATTTATCAGAAAAGACGGCACAAGGGGTTTTTTTGAAGCAACCGTTACATTGATCCGTGATGATAAGGGAAATCCGCTTGGCTTCCGCTGTTTCGGCCGGGATACAAGCGAACGCAAAAAAGCGGAACAAGAATTGCGGCAGCACCAGGAGCAACTTTACCAGGCAGGTAAAATGGTCGCGCTGGGAACCCTGGTTTCCGGCGTCGCCCATGACATCAACAACCCGAACAACTTTATCATGTTGAACATCCCCTTGCTCAAAGAGGCCTGGGAAGGCGCCATGCCGATTTTAGAGGAATATTATGAGGAAAACGGTGATTTTATAGTGGGCGGCATGAACTTTTCAGAGATGCGCGAAAGAATACCAAAACTTTTTGCCGGCCTGATGGACGGCTCGCAGCGTATTCAGCAAATCGTTGACGATTTAAAGAACTTTGTGCGCAAAGGCAGCCGGAATATGACCGAGTCGGTGGATATCAACCAGGTGATCCGGTCTGCCGTCTCACTGGTCTCGCCCATGATCAAAAAATCCACCCACCGCTTCTCTATCACCTATGGTGAAAACCTGCCGCTTCTTACCGGAAATTTTCATCGCCTCGAGCAGGTGATCATTAATTTAATTCAGAATGCCTGCCAGGCCCTGCCGGACCGCCGAAGAGGGGTCGAGATATCCACTTTTTATGACCGGCAAGACCATCGGATCACAATCAAAATCAAGGATCAGGGTATCGGAATTCCCCGGGAAAGCCTGCCCCACATTACCAGTACTTTTTTTTCTACTAAATTCGAATCCGGCGGCCTTGGGCTGGGCTTGTCAATCTCAACCCAAATCATCGAGGAACACGGCGGCCGGATAAATTTTAGCTCGGAACTTGATAAAGGAACGACGGTCGTTGTCCTCTTGCCCGTTGACCCTTTAAAGAAAACGGCCAAGGAGGTGTCGAAATGAGTGCGGCCGCCTATCCTTATTTTCCTGTTTTACTGGTCGATGATGAACCGCAGGCCTTGAACAGCTTTGAATCCGTCCTCAGCTCCGCCAGAATCAAAAATACCATCATATGCCAGGACAGCCGAAAGCTGATCCCCCTGCTTTCAAAACAAGAAGTAGAAGTCATACTGCTGGACCTCAGAATGCCGAACATCTCGGGAGAAGAATTACTCCCCATCCTCACAAGTGAATACCCGGAAATTCCGGTCATCGTGATCACAGGCGCGAACGATGTTGACACGGCCGTCAAATGCATGCAGGCCGGCGCTTTTGATTACATGGTGAAACCTGTAGAAAAAAACCGCCTGATTGCCGGAGTCAGGCGGGCGCTCGAGCTCCGCGAGCTTCAGCGTGAAAACAAAATGCTGCGGGCGCACATGCTGTCCGATAAGCTGGAACATCCGGAGGTGTTTTCTGAAATTATTACAAACAGTCACTCCATGCGATCTGTCTTTCAATATGTGGAGGCCATTGCCCTGAGTCCTCAGCCTGTATTGATAACCGGCGAAACGGGGGTTGGTAAGGAAATGATCGCCAAGGCTGTGCACACGCTCAGCAAACGCAAGGGGGAATTCGTCC
>Ga0209536_100004618_pt1 | contig 21746 bp, 17 predicted proteins | sample DeeMarSeWOR28_12_FD_187461 | JGI IMG/M metagenome (GOLD analysis project Ga0209536, IMG submission 187461) | Marine sediment microbial communities from White Oak River estuary, North Carolina - WOR-2-8_12 (SPAdes) (version 2) | ecosystem: Environmental > Aquatic > Marine > Intertidal zone >... | reverse complement strand
ATACTGTTCGTTTTGCCGGGTTTTCGAATCAGGCGTCGACGATTATCTCTGGTGCACCTTATAATCGGCCCGCACAGGATTACACCGGGCTCAAACAAGCCCATCATCCTGACCGGTAGTTGGCCGGTTGGTCTCTAATTCCCCGCTAAGGCTCTACTTATGAAAAATGACAGGATAATGCTCGTGTTGGGTATCACAGGACTGCTTCTGGCCGGCTGTGGACAGCGCCAGGCACCTGCGGACGAGACTGCGGTCGCGCCTGCCGGCGGCGACAGTCCCGTTCCTGCTTACAGCGCGGAAGCGTTTTTCGAAACCACGAGTTATGGCCTGGTCGGGCCCTCGGCACATGCATTCTCCTCGGACGGCAAGTCATTGCTGATATCGTCTGATGCAACTGGTGTGTTCAACGCCTATGCACTGCCGCTTGACGGTAATGAGCCGAGGCCATTGACGACTTCCGATGACAATGCGGTTTTTGCCGTCAGCTGGTTTCCGCGTGACGATCGAATTCTGTACACCTACGATGGCGGTGGAAATGAGCTTAATCACATCGTGGTGCGTGAGGTCGACGGCTCCAGTCGCGATCTGACACCAGGTGATGCGCTGAAAGCGGGCTTCGTAAACTGGAGTGACGACGGGAACAGTTTCGTTCACGGCGACGGGCAGCCGATTCGCACGCATCCGGCCAACATCAAACCCGTTGGATCGGGCCCCTATAAACTTGTAGAGCTCAAACCCGGCGAATCATTTGTCATGGAGCGCTTCGATAATTTTTTGCGTCCCGGAAAACCTTACATAGACCGGGTAATCGGTGTGCTTTTGAGAGATCCAAACGCCTCCGAGGTGGCCTTCAAGAACCAGGAAATGCACCGGGCCGGCTTTAATTCGACCTTGCGGTTGAAGGCATTGTCCCGCCTGGCAGAAATGGAACAGATCACCCTTACAAAGGAGGGCTATGAAGCCATCGCGCCTATTTGCTACCTCGAATTCAATTTGCGCAAAGCGCCCTTCAGCGATGTGAGGGTTCGCAAGGCCATCGCCTATGCCATCGACACGAACTTTATCACCCAAAAACTGCATTACGGGCTTACCACCCCGGCAACCGGCCCGATTCATTTCAGCAGCCCTTTTTATACCGACGATGTCGTCAAATATGATCTCGATCTCGAAAAAGCCAACAGGCTGCTCGACGAGGCCGGGTACCCCAAAAAAGACGATGGCATGCGTTTTTCGGCGACCCTGGACTGGCTGCCCGGTGTTTACGATGATCAAGAAGTGGTGGCCGAATACCTCAAGCCCCAGTTGAAAAAAATCGGCATCGATTTGAACCTGCGCAAACCCTCCGATTTCGGCAGCTGGATCAAGCAGGTCGCAGGCTGGAATTATGAGATGAGCCTGAATGTCATTTTCTGTTATCCCGATCCGGTCATCGGGGTCCACCGCCTTTATCTCAGCGACAACATTAAACATGTGCCGTGGTCAAACACCCAGGGATACAGCAATCCGGTGGTCGACGATCTACTGGCAAAGGCTGCCGTGGAGATGGACTTTAACAAACGCAAAGCTTTGTATGCAGAATTTCAAAAAATTATCACCGATGACGTTCCGATGGCATTCATACATTCACCGGCTTACCACACGATATCCAATAGTCAATTAAGAGACGAGAAAAAAAGCGTGTGGGGAGTAATGGCACCCGGTGATGGTATCTACTGGAAGGACGGCAAGGCTCCCAAATAGAAATTTAAAAATTCAGCCGAGTTGGCGCGACTGCATTTCGATTCGGTCGGTTAAGAAAAAGAAAAAAATTATATACTGGAGGGGTTTTTATGAAATTTGAAACCGGAGGGCAGGCGACTGCCCGGGCTTTGATCGATCACGGTGTGGATACTATTTTTACGCTTTGCGGCGGGCATCTCAATCCGATTTATGTCAATCTGGAAAATACGGATATCACCTTTTTCGACACCCGCCATGAACAGGCTGCGGTGTGGATGGCTGAAGCCTATGGCCGGTTGATGCGAAAACCCGGTGTCGCCATGGTAACGGCCGGCCCGGGTTTTACCAATGCGCTGACGCCGATCGCCAGTGCCTGGATGGCCAGCACGCCCTTGGTCCTGATTTCCGGGTGTGTAGGCATCAACATGATCGAGAAGCTGGATTTGCAGGACATGCGTCAGGCGCCCGTTATCGAGCCCATGGTCAAGAAGGCCCTCGTCTGTCACAAGCCTGAACGCGCCCCGGAGTTTGTCGATCTGGCATTCCGCGAGGCCACCAGCGGCCGTCCCGGGCCGGTCTACCTCGAGCTTCCCGTCGATGTTCTGGCGGCAGCGCCCGCGGAGGGGGTGGATGTCAAGATTCCCGTAACACGGGTTGCCTCGCGAGCAGTCGATTGCGAGAAAGCGGCCCAGTTGTGCAAGATGCTTGAAAACGCCAGAAAACCGATCGTCATCCTGGGCAGTGGCGCCTGGTATTCGGATGCCGGCAACGAGCTGGAGGAATTGGCACATAAGATCGGTGTTCCCATTTTCAGTCAGACCAATGGCCGCGGTGTCGTGCCGGATTCGCATCCCTTCAGCTTTGGCGGTATTTCGGGTATTCGTCCGGGTGCCGGGCTGTTTGCCAGTTTCTCGACCGATCTGGTTATCCTTCTCGGCACCCGCCTGAATCTGTTTACGCTCTTTGGAGAAACTTTTAACCCGGAAGCCAAAATGGTCCAGGTCGACATCGAGCCGGAGGAGATCGGACGAAACCGGCAGATCGATTTACCGGTCATGAGCGACATAAAAGCATTTGTGGCCGAATTGAACCGTATCGTCGATCAGAAGGGTAATGCCGCTAAGCTCAAAAGGAAATTTTCGAGCTGGAATAAAGAGCTCAAAGCAGAGGAGAAAAAAAGCAAGGACACGGCTAAAGAACAGTGGGAAAGTGATGCAGTCCCGATCCATCCCATGCGAATGGCAAAAGAAGTCAATGCCTTCATGGACAGGGAGGATGACATCATTGTCACCGATGGCGGTGATACCACCATTTGGATCAACATCACCCGTCACTTTCGCCAGGCCGGTCATTACCTGGACTACGGTATTTTCGGATGTTTGGGCGGGGGAATTCCCTATGCCAACACCGCAAAATTTCTTTTCCCTGAAAAACGGGTCCTGCTAATGTCCGGGGATGGCTCGATGGGCTTTAATTTCATGGAATTCGAACGGGCCATTTCAAAACAGATTCCGATTGTGGTTATTATCAGCAACGATCTGGGATGGGGCATGATACGCCACAGCCAGGAAGTCAGGCTGGGACACGCCATCGACAAAGTAACCGAGCTGGGAACCCTTGAATATCACAAGTATGTCGAGGCGATGGGCGGGGTCGGTTTTCTGGTCGAAAAACCCGGCGATATCCGGCCGGCCCTCGAAGCGGCGTTCAACTCCGGTAGGGTCGCCTGTATCAACGTGATGACGGATCCGACCACCGTGAGTCCGGGAAGTATTGCGCTGGCCAATGTAGGGGCGTATAAGCTCTAAGGCGATTGTCCCTTATTTAAGGGGAGAGCTGAATTTTTATATTCACCGCAGAGTCGCAGAGGGCGCAGAGAAATTTGATTTTTTGCTTTCCGCTGAGAGGGCGGAAAACAAAACTTTGCAACCTTATTGCACACTTGAGAGGATCTCCCATGAACACTCCGTTTGAGATGAGCTATTTTCTGGCGTTCGGTTTTATCGGCATTTGTATTTATCTCGGTGTTTTTTTGCGGGCCAAAATTAAGTTGCTGCAGAATTTTCTGGTCCCGGCGTGTATGATCGGTGGCCTCATCGGCATGGCGCTCATGAACCTCAAGATAATATCTCTGGATATTGTATTGTTTCAGACCCTTGCTTATCATTTCTTCATTATTTCGTTCATATCCATCGGATTGACCGGCACACAGAAAAAACCCGGTGAAAAGGGCAGAGGCAAACAGGTTGCCAAGGGCGCACTCTGGATGGGACTGATAAACGGCGCTTCGATGGCATCCCAGGCCGTGATCGGCTGTGTGCTCATTCTTTTGTTGGGTCTGCTTGGCATGAAAACCCCGCTCCAATTCGGACTTTTTCTGCCCCTCGGCTTTACCCAGGGCCCCGGCCAGGCCCTGGCGGTCGGCAAGGCCTGGGAGGCGGCCGGCTTTACCAATGCTATCAGCATCGGGCTTGCTTTTGCCGCCATCGGATTCTTTTTTGCCCTTTTTGTCGGCATCCCCATCGTAAATTGGGGCATTCGCAAGGGCTTGACCAAAATGGGCATGATCGAATTGCCGGATTATTTCCGGCGGGGTTTTTATTCCGCGGAGCAGATCAAAGATTCGACCGGGATGATGACCACCCACTCCGGCAACGTCGACGCCCTCGCATTCCAGGGCGGTGCCGTCGGCATCTGCTATCTGCTGACATATCTGGCCTACTACGGTGCCGAACGGATTATAGGAACATTGAGCCCTGCAACCTGGGGTTTTTTCTTTTTCTACGGCATGTTGACGGGAATTGTCCTCAGATTGCTTCTGCAAAAAGCCGGCAAGGGGTATATGCTCAACCCGCAAACCCAGAACAGGATTACCAGCTTCGGGGTCGATATTCTGGTTGCCGCAACCCTTGTCTCGGTCCAGCTGTCCGTGGTCTGGGAATATATCTTACCCCTGGTGGTTATCTCCCTGGCCGGCGGAATCTGGACCACATTTTATATGTTGTATTTTGGTAGAAGGGTTGCCGATCTTGGTTTCGAGCGCATGTGCGTTCAGTATGGCTGCAATACCGGAACCGTATCCACCGGCCTGCTGCTTTTGCGCGTCGTTGATCCCGAGTTCAAAACCAGTGTCGCCTTCGAAACCGGTATTTACTCCATATTTGCCATGCCGTTTATCCTGGCGGCCATGCTGGTCATCATGTATTCATCCAAATGGGGGCTTACGATCTATCATCAGATCGGCATTTTTCTGGGGTTGTTTGTGTTGATCCTGATTTTGCTGAAAGCCTTTCGGCTGTGGGGCAAGCCGAGCTGGTGAAGGAGGCAGTTACAGATCCTGTTTGAACAATACGATAGGTCTATAGGGCAAGAAGCCTTTTTATTGAGGCCAGGGTGCCAGGGCCCCATATACATATTAGACCGGCTGCGGTGGGCAGAAATGCAAACGGAAAACGATAGACGAAATCGGCCTTGGCCGCCGCCACCCAAAACCCTTCACCGTATAACCCCTTGAGGATGGTTTCGATGACATCAAAAACGACTATTTTTCCGGCCAAAAAAATCATCACCATTTACCCGGAACAGCCATTTGCCACAGCGGTTGCGGTCAAAGACGGCCGCATTCTGGCTGTGGGGGAGACCGATGATGTTATCTTGCAGCTGAAGAATTCGGCATTCAGATCGTTTGAAGTCGATAACACATTCGAGGACAAATTTCTGATGCCGGGATTGGTCGACCCCCACACCCACGTGGAACTGCAGGCGCTTATCTACAGCGGCCATTTTGTCGCGCAAATACCCTGGCCCCGGCCGGCCGGCGGCTTTTATCCGGTCTACCCCAGCAAGGCAGATGTTCTTCGTCGTTTGAAAGAACTGGACCGAAAGCTTCCCCCCGGCGCAGTTTTGTATGCGGTGGCCTATGATGAGAACAAAACCGGGGCATTTTTGCATATCGATGAGCTGGACGATGTTTCCACGGATAGGCCGATTTTAGTCTCCAATCTGGTTTTTCACCGCTTCTGGGTAAACTCGTGTCTGCTCAAAAAGGCCGGCATCGATCCGGGTAATCTGCCGGAAGGTGTGGAGACGGATTCTAACGGAAAACCCAACGGGACGCTTATCGAGGGCAAAGGTCTGTTTTGCGTGGTGCCTGCCGTCCCTGAATTGGTCGACATCAACGTGGAAAAGATTCAGTCCATTTTGCCGCTTTTCACCGCCGGCGGAAATACCACGGTTGCCGAGGCAGCCTTCGGCGCATTGGGATTGCGGCAGGGTATGACGATTTTTCGGGATTTGCTTTCAAAACCTGAAACCAGAATCCGGGTTATCAATCTGCCTTGGGCCAGCAGCGGTATCGGTGAGGTCGGTTCTCTGGAAAATTTTATCGATTGGGTCAAAAGCGCAGGTGATGAATCTTTCGATAAATTTCGCATCGGTGCCGTAAAACTATACACCGACGGATCGATAATCTCGCGGACCTCGCCGATCGGCTGGCCCGGATATTGGGACGGCTCCCCCGAAGGGCACATGCAGGGTGATCCCGAAAAAATTATGGATCAAATCATCCGGATGCACGCGGCCGGCCTGTCTACCATCACCCATGCCAACAGCCGTCCCGGCTGTCAGGTGGTCCTGGATGCCGTCAGAGAAGCCCAATGCCGCAATTATCGGCCCGATATGCGCCATCGCATCGATCATGCCTATAACATCACCGAAGCCCAGTTGCGCCTGGCGAAAGCATTGGGCGTAGCTATTCAATTCTTTTCGACCCAGATTTACTATTATGGTGACGAGCACCTGAAGCTTCAAGGCCCCAACCGCGCCCACCAAATAACACCGACAGGCACGGCCAAACGCCTGGGCGTGTCCTGGGGTTTTCATAATGATCCACCGGGAACACCCCAGCTGCCCTGGGTCGGCGCCTGGGCCACCGTTCACCGCATGACCCGGGAATCGGGAACAGTGCTGGGTCCCGAGCAAAGGGTGTCGGTGGAAGATGTGCTGCGGGCCATGACCATCGAAGCCGCTTATCAACTTCACCTCGACGCTGAGCTCGGCAGTATCGAGTTTGGCAAAAAGGCAGACTTTTGCGTACTCGAGGCCGATCCGCTGGAGATCGATCCCATGGATTTAAAGGACATTCCCGTCTGGGGAACAGTGTTCGCCGGTGAACCGAATCCGGTAAAATCATGAACAAAAATTGGAATAGTGGAATGTTGGAGCGAAGGCATGTTTGCAACAATATTCCAGCACTCCAACATTCAATTATTCCATATAACCTCCGATTATCGGAGACATAAGCCATGGGATAAAAAGCAAGGCGCCTGAATTTCAACTATAAGTTCTATGATGGTAGAATTTGACTTGACAAAGGCGTTCTTAATAGTATTGGGTATTAATTATTCTTATTTGGATTGCCGATTTTAAAACAAGATAAAGGAGGATCATGATGAAAAAACGAGGCTGGTGCTCATGGGTGATGTTTTTTGCAGCGCTGCTGGTGGTGGCAAGCCTAAGTCCAGGTTATGCAGAAACGCCCAAAAGGGGAGGGGATCTGGTGACAGGGTATGGGCAATTTCCACGTCATTTTAACCATGCCATCCAATCCGGAGCGGCAACGGCAACTCCGGGAACCCAGATATTTGCATCCCTGGTGGAAATCAACAACAAATTTGAACCCGTTCCTTATCTGGCCAAAAGCTGGGAAGCATCCGATGACGGGTTGACCTATACCTTCCACCTGGTTGAAGGGGCGACCTTTCATGATGGAAAGCCCATCACCTCGGAAGATGTGGCCTTTTCTTTCGAAATCGTAAAGAAAAACCACTCATTCGGCCCTTCCATGCTGGGACCGGTGGATCGTGTGGAAACACCGGACAAATACACGGCTGTTTTCAAACTCAGCCAGCCGCATCCGGCAATTTTTCTGGTGCTATCTCCCCCGCTGCTGCCGATAATCCCCAAACATGTTTACAATGAAACCGATAACGGCCCCATTCGCGAGAATCCGGCCAATACCCAACCGGTGGGGTCCGGCCCGTTTAAACTGGCAGACTATAAACCGGGCGAATATTTTGTCCTCGAGCGCTATGATAACTATTTTCGAAGCGGCCAGCCCTATATGGACCGCATCATCGGCCGCGCCATTAAAGACCCGAATGCAAACTTTATCGCCCTGAAAAATGCGGATTTCCATATGGCGATGTTCAATTCGGGGCTTCGCATACAGCAGATCGAGACTCTCAAAAAAATGGATCATCTGGTGGTTTCGCCTGAAGGCTACGAAGCTATCGGGGCCATTTACTTTCTCGAGTTCAACCTGCGCAAGGAACCGTTCAATGACGTCCGCGTCCGCCGGGCCATCGCCCATGCCATGGATAGAAATTTCATTAACCAAAAACTGCACCGCGGCTTTTCCAAGCCGGCGGTCGGCCCGCTGCACAGCTCCTTTCAGTGGCATGATCGGAATTTAAAGAATTACGACTATGACCTGGAAAAAGCCAACCAGCTGCTGGACGAGGCAGGCTATGCGCCCAAGGCCGACGGCATCCGGTTTGCGGCCACCATCGATTGGTATCCGGGTGAGCCGGACAGCATGAACACCATTGCCGAATACCTCAAGCCCCAGCTCAAGAAGATCGGCATCGATGTGAAACTGAATCCGCCGGCTGATTTTTTGTCCTGGTACAAGCGTGTCGCCGGCTGGCAGCACGAAATGACCATGAGCAACATTTTCAGCTACGCGGATCCCATGGTCGGCGTGCACCGGCTTTATCGGTGTGACAATCAGAAAAACGTGGTCTGGACCAATACCTCCGGATATTGCAACCCGGCCTTGGACGAGATTATGGCCAAAGCCGCCGTCGAAACCGATGTGGGCAAACGCAAAGCCCTTTATGTTCAGTTTCAGCAGATCCTCATGGAGGATGTTCCGTTGATCTGGACCCACGAGGCACCCTATCAGACGATTTATCATAAGGACCTGCGCAATGTCGTCACCAGTGTATGGGGCTCTATGTCGCCCTCGGACAAAATATACTGGAAAGACGGACAGGCACCCAAATAGAAGTAATTTTGGAGCAGGCCGGGCCGCATTGTCAGACATTTGCAACCCGGCCTGCCATCTGTAGCTGACCACTTGAAATTTTGATTTAAACCCTTTTATGTGAAAGCGTGGTTTTCGAATCTCAGGGGTAGGGCCACTTGAAGTTTCTATTTAGCTTTTTCAGAAAGATTGTTTACTCGCTTATCCTGATTCTGGCCGTTATCGTCTTAAACTTTCTGCTGCTGCACATTGCTCCCGGTGATCCTGTGGAAACCCTTGTCGGCGAAATGGGGGGGGCCACGCCGGAGCTTATTGCACAGCTCAGAGCCGAATACGGGCTCGACAAAAGCTTTCCACAACAGCTGTTTACCTATATTCTGCGGATGGCCCGGGGTGACCTGGGCATGTCCTTTAACTACGATCAGCCGGTTGTAACGATTATCAAGGGAAGACTGTCGGCAACCCTTATTCTGGTGCTGACAGCTCTGGTGCTGGCCATTTTTGCCGGCACCCTGCTGGGTATTATTGCCGCCCAGAAACCGAAGAGTGTCTTTAGCGGATTTGTAACCATCATTTCTCTAGCCGGTTACTCGGCACCGGTCTTCTGGACCGGCATCATGCTTCTTATTTTACTTTCCTACCTTTTCCCGCTGTTCCCAAGCTTTGGCATGAGCGAAGTGGGAGCAACCGGGACGGCTGTGGATCGCTTTCTGGACGTGGCCCATCATCTTGTGCTCCCGGCGTTGACCCTGGCAAGCATTTACCTGGCCGTCTACAGCCGGATGGCCCGGGCGAGCATGATGGATGTGCTCGGTTCCGATTACATTCGCACGGCGCGCAGCAAGGGGTTGAGCGAGCGGGTCATTATCTATAAGCATGCGTTGAAAAATGCAGTGTTGCCGGTGGTGACCATGGCGGGCCTGCAATTCAGCCAGTTGATTGCCGGCGCTGTGGTCGTCGAAACCGTATTCAGCTGGCCAGGTATGGGGCAGCTGGCCTTTGAAGCCATTTTACGGCGGGACCATCCCCTGCTGCTGGGTATTTTGTTCTTTTCCACGTTGATTGTTATTTTTGTTAATTTGCTGACGGATATGTCTTATCGGCTGTTGGACCCACGAATTAAATAGTCACCGGACTTTATGGTTTGTGCTGTTTCATTTATCGGGAAGCCTAAAGATAGCTTGGAGATAAAAATTACGAATAATGAAATTCGAGATTCGAAGCAATCTCGAATGACCGAAATTCAAAATATCAGAATTTTTCCGGAACAAAGCGACTGCTTCTATCGCTGAAATTTGAACATTCGGATTTAGAACCTGTTTCGGATTTCGTGATTCGTTTTTCGAATTTGACGAATATGAGGAACTGGAAAGTCATGATGGATACTTTATCGGATTCGGTGAAATAATGCGTAAGCAGGAACTCCAGCCCGCCACCATCGAGCCTTCGCGACGATTCTTTGAGGCCTGGCTTATGTTTGCATCCAACAAAGCAGCCTTGTTAGGCCTGGCATTGGGAATGGTTATTGCCTTTGTCACTATTTTCGGACCCACGATTTACCCCACCGATCCTTATGAAATGGTGACCTCACCCATGAGCCCGCCGGGAGAGGAATTGCTGCTGGGAAGCGATTACCTGGGAAGGGATATCCTGGCCGGCATTGTGCATGGTGCCCGCACGACGGTGCTGGTCGGCTTTGCAGCCACCATGTTTACACTGATCATCGGCATTACCATCGGGGTACTGGCTGGATTCTATGGCGGATGGGTGGAAAATCTTCTGATGCGGGTTACCGAGTTTTTCCAGGTGCTGCCGGGTTTGCTGCTCGCCATGGTGCTGGTGGCATTGTTTTCTCCGGGCATCCTTACGATTATATTCGCGATCGGGGTGGTGACCTGGACACCGGTGGCACGATTGACCCGGGCCGAATTTCTAAAAATCAAAGAGCGCGAATTTGTCATGGCGGAACGCGCGATGGGGGCCACCAATGCCAGCATCATGTGGCGGGTAATACTGCCAAATTCCATGCCGCCGCTGATTGTAGCGGCAACACTTGGTGTGGGTGTCGCCATCTTGTTTGAAGCTGCACTAAGTTTTTTGGGTCTCGGAGACCCCAATACGTATAGCTGGGGATACATGATCGGCGCCTCGCGGGATTTTATCTGGGATACCTGGTGGGCAGTCACTTTCCCGGGTATAGCCATATTTCTAACCGTTTTGAGTATCAGCCTCATCGGCGATGGTTTAAACGATGCCCTGAACCCGAAGTTGAGATTGGCGTAGGCCTGATGGATCCTGTACTAAAAATTGAAGATTTGTGTGTTGATTTTGAAACCCGCAGAGGTCTTCTGCGGGTGCTGGACCACATCAACCTGCACGTCGCGCCAGGAGAGTCTCTGGGTGTTGTCGGGGAAAGCGGCTGCGGCAAGAGTATGACGGCACTATCCATTATGCGCCTTATTCCTTCGCCACCGGGAAGGATATCGGAAGGGCGCGTGCTTTTAAAAGAAAAAAACCTGCTGGGAATCAGTGAAAAGCAGATGCGAGATGTACGGGGCAATGAGATCTCGATGATCTTTCAGGAACCCATGACATCACTGAACCCTGTATTTAAAGTGGGTATGCAGATTTCTGAAAACATTCAGCGCCACCAGGGTGTATCGAAATCTGAAGCCAAAGAGCGGGCCATTCAGATGATGCGGGCGGTCAGAATTCCGGCGGCCAACCGGCGGATTCGCCAGTATCCGCATGAGCTTTCGGGAGGAATGCGGCAGCGGGTTATGATTGCGATGGCGCTCTCCTGTGAACCCAGTGTGTTGATTGCCGACGAGCCCACAACGGCTCTGGATGTGACCGTTCAAGCACAAATATTTGATTTGCTGCAGGATATCAAAGAGCGGATGAACACCGCCATTATTTTAATTACCCATGATATGGGTGTGATCGCCGAAGTCACCCAGAGAGTCGTTGTCATGTATGCGGGGCACAAAGTCGAGGAGGGGCCGGTGCGCGAGATCATCGATAACCCCCGGCACCCTTATACGCAGGGACTCATAGGATGTGCCCCTCACCTCAAAGCTGATCCCGGTCAGGTCCGGGCAGCGTTAAAGGAAATCCCGGGGGTTGTGCCGGATCTCAGTCAGCTGGATGGGAAATGCCCTTTCAGACCGCGATGCCCGCAGGTAATGCCGCGATGCAGCGAACATATGCCCTCTGAAACGAAAGCAGGAAAAGACCACTTTGTTGCCTGCTGGGCAGCAGGAGTCGCTCGATGAACAGCCCCTTATTGCTTGAGGTCAAAAACCTTTGTACGTATTTCAAACTGCCAAAAACCCATCCGTTTGCCCCGGCGCAGAAGGTCTTTGCCGTTGACGATATCAGCTTTGAACTCCCACGCGGGAAAACTTTCGGCCTGGTAGGGGAGAGCGGTTGCGGCAAATCAACCACAGCACTCTCGATCTTGCGCCTGGTCGAACCGACATCCGGCTCTGTCTTCTATAACGATATCGATGTTATCTCACTCAGCCAAAGAGATTTAAGGCGGCTGCGCCGCAACATGCAAATTATCTTCCAGGACCCATATTCATCCTTGAATCCTCAGATTACCGCAGGCGATATCGTGGCGACACCGCTGAAAATACACAATATCGGTTCAGCCGGTGAACGCAACAAAAGGGTGTCGGAGCTGTTTGCCCGGGTGGGCTTGCGCCCCGAGCAGAAGGCTGCATTTCCGCACCAGTTTTCAGGCGGGCAGCGCCAGCGAATCAGCATCGCCAGAGCCCTGGCAACCCAGCCGGATCTGATTGTCTGCGATGAGCCGGTTTCTGCTCTTGATGTGGCCATCCAGGCTCAAATTTTGAACCTGCTAATTAAATTGCAGCGCGAATTTAATCTGACCTATCTCTTTATTTCTCATGATATGGCTGTTATTCAGCACATGTGTGACGAAGTTGCCGTTCTGTATCTGGGTAAAATCGTCGAACAGGCCGATCGGATTTCCTTGTTCAAGCACCCGCTGCATCCTTACACCTGGGCCTTGCTGTCAGCGGTACCCTCGGTGCTCAAGGGAGGTGAGCGCAGCAAAAAACGAGTTCATCTGGAAGGAGACCCGCCCAGCCCCATCGATCCTCCACCCGGCTGCCGGTTTGCCCAGCGCTGCCCTTTTGCCGAAGCCGCCGAGAATTGCTGGTCGGAGACGCCGCCTTTGCGAAAAATTCAAAACGGCCATAAAGTTGCCTGCCATCGGGTTACTGAAGAGGGGGTTGCTCCTCAGGATAAACTGGCTACATGAATCGGGGACGGATCCGTTGAACAGACGCAGATTTCGGCCCCGATGCGCAGAACCCTCAGGCGGCGAAAAAAGATTTTTGTATGTTTCGCAAATCAAAACAAAAAGTAACAGACGACGCTCAGGGGGCCGGCAAACCGGCTGAAACGAAGGTTTCTCCATCCGATCCGAGCATGGAGCCCGGAGGGCACAGAACGACGATTGCACCGGACATCCGCATAGAAGGCCATATCCGAGGAAAAGAGCATCTTGAAATCGAGGGGTCGCTGAAAGGCACTGCAGAAATTCGGGATCATGATTTTTATCTGGGTCAAAAGGGAAGGGCAGAAGGGCGGTTTATGGCAAAAAACATGCGCATCAGCGGTAAATTAAGAGGAACCCTCGAAGCAGAAGATCACGTAGAATTTACCCAGGAAGCCGATTTTCTCGGTGAAATCAAAGCCAAAAGAATTTCGATCGAAGATGGTGCCTATTTCAAAGGGGGCATTGAAATTTATCGGGAACCTGAGCAGAATGCAGTCGCCCCGCAAAAGCCGGATGCCGATTCAAACCGAACCCCGGATCTGGCGCCGGAAAAGCGTTCGGTTCAAAAGCAGGAGGGAAATTGATCAGTGGCAGATTCCGCTGTTCCAAATACCGAAAATCCGGGGGGCAACTCCAGGCCGGCAGGCTATACCAGCATGATGCTTGAGTTTTACTTTGCAAAACTGGGAAGTCTTCAATCAAAACGGCTTCTCGATTTGGGGCCGGTGTGTGCGGAAAATATTATGTTTTTCGCCCATCAGGTCAAAAAGTTTTATGTCTGTGACCTGTTTTTGCGTTTTGCCAGAAATCAAAGCCAGGAGCTGCCCGAAGGCGAGTTTTGGGGCCACCTCGATTACGCACCGCAAAGCTTTGATGGAATCCATCTTTGGGATTTTATCGATCATTTAACGGGCCAGCAGGCAGCAACATTGGTAAAAAAATGCCATAGAATGCTGATGCCCGGCGGAAAACTTTTAATCACCGCCTTTGATGAGCGCTTCGCCTCTGCAACGATAAATTCTTTTGTCATCGGGCAGGGCTATCAGATTACATTACGCCCTCAATTCCACCTCGATCTTCCCTGGAACTATCGGAGCAATCGAACACTGGCATTGCTGATGACAGGCTTTCCCAAAGTAAAATCATTTCTCTATCGTAACGGTATTCGGGAGCTTTTGTTTCAGCGGGATTAATATTTAAGGTTCTTCTCCAGGCATCCCGAGGCGCCTAAACAAAATATCATGATCACCTGTTTGCAAACCGGGTCATATGATGATCCTCCGATTTTGCTTAATTAACCAAAACGAATCGGGAGATGACCCAAAATTTTTGGCCTGAAAACACAATTTGTCTTGACAGTTATCTGAAATCTGATGTATTAGATATCAATATGCTGGAATAGAAAATTTTTAATTAAATTACAAAAGGTTATGTCCTTAACAAAATTTCGAACAAAGTGTTTTTTCGTCATTTTTTAACCTTGTCCAGGAGGCCTAAGCTTATGAATGAGAAACATGTTTCCAAAGAGAGTACGGTTGCACCTCCCTGCCAATGTGCTTGCCCTGCGGGCATTGATGTACCGCGCTATATTCGGCGCATCAAAGAGGGTAAATTCGACGAGGCGTTGGCAGTCATCCGCGAAAGAATCCCATTTCCTTCCATTTGCGGATTTGCCTGTTATGCACCCTGCGAGGCCAATTGCGGGAATCAGCAATTCGGGGATCCGATCGCCATTCGGGCGCTCAAGCGTGCCGCTGCGGAAAAAGGCGGTGATCTATGGCTCAAAAACTTAACGATTGCCCCTGAAACCGGTAAAAAAGTGGCGGTCGTAGGATCCGGTCCAAGCGGATTATCAGCCGCCTACTACCTTGCGACCCTCGGGCACAAGGTGACGGTTTTTGAAGCGTTGGATCAAATCGGCGGAATGTTGAGAGTGGGGATACCCGGATATCGTTTACCTCGGGAATCTCTGGATAAAGAGGTCGATTATCTGAAGGAAGTTGGTGTTGGGATAAAAACCGGTTATCCGGTTGATTCCGTCGATGAGCTATTCAAAAAAGGCTTTGATTCGGTATACCTTGCCTGCGGTGCTCACCAGGGCGCAAAGCTCGGTGTTTCCGGTGATGATCTGCCCGGCATGGTCGATGGTATTTCTTTTTTGCGCAAAGTAAACCAGGAGCAGAAGGTGGAAATCGGCCGGCGGGTAGCAGTTGTCGGTGGCGGAAACACCGCTGTGGATGCTGCTCGCTGTGCGATCCGGCTGGGTGCCGAAGAAGTCGAGGTTATCTATCGACGGACGGCAGCGGAAATGACGGCCTATGAGGAAGAGGTTGGGGCCGCCATGTTTGAAGGCGTCAAATTTGAGTATTTAGCGACGCCGGTGGCGGTCGAGCAAAAAAATAGCGCTCTACAACTGAGTCTTACACGCATGAGTCTTGGAAAGCCCGATGCCAGCGGGAGACCGGCTCCGGTTGCAGTGAAGGGCAGTGAATATAAAAAGGAATTCGACAACATTGTGGCTGCCATCGGGCAGATGCCTGTAGGCACTGAATCATTCGGAGTTGGCCTGTCCAGGGGCGATTTCGTGCAGGTTGACACCGGCACCCTTGCAACCGACAAAAAGGGGGTTTTTGCCGGTGGGGATGTCGTTACCGGACCGGCATCGATCATTGACGCTATCGCCCAGGGAAGAAAAGCAGCTGAATCCATCGATAAATACCTTGGCGGCTCCGGACAAATCGATCAGGCACTGGCTCCTCCGGAACAACAAATTATGGTTGTCGAGCACCAGGTGGGGGATCAGCGACGTGTGGTCATGCCCTGTATCTCTCTGGACGAGCGAACATGCAGTTTTGCTGCTGTTGAAGCCGGGTTGTCCAATGATATGGCGATCAGAGAGGCCCAGCGATGCAGAGGCTGCGATGCCCGACAGTTTGAAGTAAATCTTTACGGTGACGGTTGCAAGGAATGCAGCTACTGCGTCGAAGTATGCGGCCTGGGTGTTTTCGGACCCGCGGACAAGTTCAATGAAAAAGGTTACCGGCCCATGGAAGTACAGCATCCTGAAAGATGCGTAGGGTGCCAGCTGTGTTTCTATGCCTGCCCGGACTTTTCCATTGATGTGCGTGAAAAACAATCAGCATAAGCACTAAAATTAAATGTGGAACCTTTAAATTGAGGGGAATTAGCAAATGAAACGCTTTTTAGAAACTGGAAATTTTGCCATCACAGAAGGCGCCATAATGGCAGGTTGCCGGCTATTTGCGGGTTACCCGATTACGCCGGCCACCGAAATCGCCGAGGCCATGTCAGCAGAATTGCCCAAAGTAGGCGGCTACTACGTGCAGGCGGAAGACGAGTGTGCCGCGATGCATATCGCCGTCGGGGCTGCGGCCGGCGGAATGAAAACCATGACCGCCACCTCCGGGCCCGGTTATATCCTTTATGCCGACCCCTATGGATGGGCCATTGGATGTGAAATACCCATGGTGGTGCTCAACTCCCAGCGTGTCGGGCCGGTCAGCGGGATCACCGGCGCTCCGGGGCAGGGCGAATTTTACAATTCGCGCTATCCCACTCAGGGCGGCAACTATGAGACCATTGTACTGGCCCCCAACAGCGCACAGGAGGCCATGGAACTGACCGTCGAGGCTTTTTATCTGTCCGAACGTTTTAGGACACCTGTCACCGTGTTGGCCGACCAGCTGATCACCGACGGGTTGGAAGATATTAGTGTTCCGGAAACAGACGAAGAAAAGAAGGCCATGGGCCTCAGATTCATGGAACGAAAAGTCAAGGAGGGACCGGATTTCTACCCGGCCACGGATGAAGTTGACGTGCCCCCTGTGGTTTTGGGCAAAGGCACGGGTGCGATGTGTTCCGACTGGACACCGACAGAAGAGGGCTATGATATCGAAACGGTGGAAGCGCATCACAAGCATTCCTATCGCATGGTTTACAAGATTAGAAACAATCGGGACATCATTAACCGTTATGAAGCATTGTTTCTGGATGATGATCCGGACATCATCGCCGTTTCATTCGGCACGCCATCCAGATCCGTGAAGACCGCCGTAAAAAAAGCCCGGGAAAAGGGGCTTAAGATCGGTATGATCCGACCGATTTCCCTGTGGCCGTTTCCGGATGAAGCCTTTAGCCGCAAAGCCAAATATCTTTCCGTTGAGCTTGATTACGATGGGCAGATGGTGCGGGAAGTTCAACGGGCAGCGTCCAGTGACAGCGAAGTACACTTTTTCGGTAAATGCGGGGAGTTACCCACTGTGGCGGAGCTGCATGAAACATTCGATAAACTCCTTGCCGGTGAGAAATTGAGCCGCAAAGGATGGGAAAGGGAGGCCTGGTAATGGACAGACTATCAGATAAATATTTGAGAGCACGGAAAATACCCAGCACAGCTTGTTCGGGGTGCGGTCTGGGCCAAGCTCATAAAGCGATGGTACAGGCAATTGACGAACTGGACTTTGCAGTCAATGATATCATCTGGGGGACATCCATCGGATGTGCCGGACGGCAGACGTTTGCAACCTGGCAGGGTGATAACTTCGCGGGCACTCACGGACGGGTATATGCCATCGCCAGGGGCTTGAGGCTGGCCATACCCCCTGAGATGAAAATTGTTCTCACGGTGGGAGATGGCGATGCATTCGGTATTGGATTGAATCATCTGCTGCATGCCGCCCGTTCCAACACCCAAATGACCGTGCTGGTCTGCGACAACCTCGGTTATCAATCCACCGGGGGGCAGTATGGATGGACGACGCCGCCGGGTGTGGTCACCGACAGCAGCCCCTATGGCATGTCGGACCCAAACTGGGTGCAACCCGAAATGGATGTATTGAATGTTATCAAGGCAGCCGGTGCTACTTTTATAGCCAGACATGTCAGCATGGACGGCCGCGCCCTGGTGGATACCTGTAAAAAGGCTTTGCAGAACAATGGATTTTCGCTGGTGCATTGCGTTTTTCCCTGCATCACCAATTTCGGAAAAAATGCGCTCGGGTCCCGCAATGCCGTCAATATGTTCAACTGGATAAAAAACCATGCTGCGCCTTTAGGAGAAGAGGAAGATAATTCTGAGATCATCTGGCGAACCGGCATCTATCACGACGCCAGCAATTCCAGAGCCGAGTTTTCACAGGCCATCCGGGCGCAAACGACCGAGATTCAGGGGAGGTTTAAAAAATGAAGGATCGCATTGAGATATTAGCCAGCGGTTTTGGCGGGCAGGGTGTTGTGCGGCTGGGTCAGATCGTAGGCACTGCAGCCGTCAATCAGGGTTTTCGGGTTACCATGCTAAAAAGCCATGGCACAGAGCAGCGGGGTGGGTATGTTCGAACCCAGGTCGTTCTTTCCAAAGAAGAAATCGACAGCCCGCTGGTAGAAGAACCCGACTATTTTTGCTCATTTTCTTCGGCGGCCTACAAGCAGTTCGGCCATATGATGAAAGACGGCGTGGTTCTGTATGACCCGGCCATGGTGGAAATTGATGAAAGTAAACCCTTCCGGCAGGTGGCCGTTCCAGCCAAGGATACAGCCATCGAGAAGCTGGGGCGTCCGATTTATGCCAACATTATCATGCTGGGAGCTTTGAGTGCGGCTGCTTCGGAAGTGCTGGACAAGGAAAATATGCTCGAAACCATGCTGGGCATTATCCCGAAATTCAAGGACGAGAACAGAAACGCCTTTGAACTGGGTTTCAGCATGGTTGACTCCTGATAACTTTAATTCGTGCAATTGCCGAACATGTAAAATTTTTGTTTTTCTTGACCACAGAGACACCGAGTTCACAGAGATTTTATTTTTCTTTGATCTGCCTGGAAACGAGGTAAATCAGAAGACAGTTCTTTTACCTGTCGGCTGAAGTAATGAAGAAATTCAGATAAAAGGAGATCGTGATGACGGACGGACAAAAAATGATCAGTGAAATGATAGAAAAGGCCCGTATTGCGCAAAGGCAAGTTGAAAACTATACTCAGGAGCAGATCGATGAAGTCGCACTTTCAGTTGGATGGCAGCTGTACAAAGACGATAACATTGCCGAATGCGCGCGAGTTGCCGTAGCGGAAACCGGTATGGGGGTTTACGAGGACAAAATCAGGAAACACAAGGTAAAAGTGGGGGGCGTTTGCCGTGACATTCTGACCGCAAAGACCGTCGGCGTGATTGAGCGCAATGAAGCCACCGGGATAACCAAATATGCCAAGCCGGTCGGGGTCATCGGCGCTTTGACACCGGTCACCAATCCCACGGCCACCTGCGGCAGCAATGGCGTTGGCATTTTAAAAGGACGCAATGCCGTCATCTTTGCGCCACACCCGCGGGCCAAAGTGCCCTGCAAGGTTGCCTGCGAATATATGCGCGAAGGTCTTAAAAAGGTAGGCGCACCTCTTGATCTGGTCCAATATATTGCCGAACCCAGTATCGATATGAGCCAGGAGCTGATGAAACAGGTCGATCTGGTGGTCGCGACCGGAGGTGCACCCATGGTCAAAGCCGCTTATTCCAGCGGAACGCCCGCATATGGCGTCGGCGCCGGCAATCCGGTGATCATCGTTGCCGAGGATGCGGATCTGGCCGATGCCGCCGAAAAGATAACCATCAGCAAGACCTTCGACAACGCCACCTCCTGCAGTTCGGACAATTCACTGGTCATCCATGAAAGTGTTTTTGACCAGATGATAGAGGCGCTGAAAAAGCAGGGTGGTTACCTGTGTAGCGACGATGAGAAGAAAAAACTCGAAAATTGCATGTGGACGCCAACCAATCGGCCCGGTCATCTGGCTCTGAATCTCAACATTGTAGCCAAATCAGCAAAAACGATTGCCGCCGAGGCCGGAATTGAAGCTCCGGATTCGGTCAAAATGCTCATGGTTCTGGATACCGAGCCGGGAATGGGGCGCTTCAGCGGCGAGAAAATTTCTCCGGTATTGACCCTGTGGAAGTATAAAACATTCGACGAAGCCCTGGAAATGGTCAAAAAATTGCACGAATATGCAGGTCTGGGTCATTCCGCCGGATTGTATTCTTTCAATCAGGAATATATTCAAAGGGCGGCTTCGGAGTTGAAAGTCAGCCGGGTTCTGGTACGACAGGCCCATGCCCCGTCGGCAGGCGGCAATTTGTGGAACGGCATGCCGTCAACGGTCTCTCTGGGATGCGGCACCTGGGGCGGGAACGTAACCAATGAAAACATTCACTGGCGACATTTTATCAATGTGACCTGGCTTTCGGAACCTATCGAGCCTGCCAGCATAACCGACGAAGATATGTTCGGTCGTGTCTGGGAAAAATACGGAAAGTAGAATAAAATGAAAACTCACAGTAAAGATTATGGCCCTATTGAAACCCCATCGGCATATGATGCGGTCGTTGACATGCGTTACACTTTCATGTCCCCGTCGTTAAAAACATTTCAGGCATATACCCGGCCGGTGGTCCTGAAAAAAGGCGCGGGGCAGTACCTTTGGGATGTCGATGATAAAAAATATGTGGACCTGATGGCCCAGAATCTTTGTATCAGCGTCGGCTACAACCATCCGCTGGTAACCCGGGAGGCAACAAAGCAGATCGAGCAGCTTGGCCACTGCACCACCATGTATTTCAATCCGGTACCGGCGCATTTCGCCAAGGAATTAACGGCACGCATGCCTGCCGGTAAAGACTGGGTGGCCCATTTTGTCAACAGTGGTGCTGAAGCTATTGATCTGGCACAGCTTATGGCAAGGCTTTACACCGGCAATTTTGAACTGCTGGCTCTGCGAAACGCCTATCACGGGCTGCATTTCAGTGCCATGTCATTGACCGGAATTCAATCGTGCCATCATGCGGTGCCGGTTTCATCCGGCATCCTGCACGTGCACAATCCCGATCAGTATCGCGGCATGCACGGCGCCACCATCGATCCGTATGTCGAAGAAATCGATGCAGTAATAAATTCTTCCACTCCCGGACGGGTTGCCGGTTTCATCGCAGAACCCATACAGGGTTACGGGGGTGTGATACCTTTGCCGGACGGGTATCTTGCGGCAGCCTTCGAGCGCGTCCGTGGTGATGTGGTTGTGACGCTCGACGCGGACCTCCAGAACCCGCCTGAGGAGATCCCCAAGCTCCTGGCAGCGATCGAGTCGGGCCATGACGTGGTCGGCGGGTACCGGAAGAAGCGCCAGGACAGCTTCTTCCGTAAATATGCGTCGCGGATCATCAACGGCATCCGGTCGAAGATAACGAACATCCGGATGCGGGATCAAGGCTGCATGCTGCGCGCCTACCGCAGGAACATTGTCGAGAGCATCGTGGCGAGCGGCGAGACCTCGACGACCTGCCGTGCCATCGCGAGGTCGCGCACCATGATCGCGAGGGGTTTTTCCTCGCGTTGCTTGCGCGCGCGCAGCCGCCGCACGGCCGCCTCGTCGCGCGCGTCGCAGAGCAGCTGGTAGCCGCCGAGCCCCTTGAGCGCGACGATCTCGCCCGGTCGCACGGTGAGCTCGCCCGCCAGACGCGGACCGCACGCCGGACACGCGGTCGGCTGCGCGTGGAAGCGGCGGTCGAGCGGGTCTTCGTATTCCGCGCGGCAGGCGTCGCAGAGTTCGAACATGCGCATGGTCGTGCGCGGCCGGTCGTAGGGCAGCGACTCGACGATCGAGAAGCGCG